>Ga0233438_10004943_pt1 | contig 11447 bp, 9 predicted proteins | sample SI_123_September_FD_182720 | JGI IMG/M metagenome (GOLD analysis project Ga0233438, IMG submission 182720) | Seawater microbial communities from Saanich Inlet, British Columbia, Canada - SI_123_September2016_10_MG | ecosystem: Environmental > Aquatic > Marine > Inlet | place: Canada: British...
AAGAAAAAAGAGCATTTAAAGGAACTTAAAAGATTAGAAAAATTACAACAGATGGATTTGTTGAATGAACAACAATTTAATAGAATAAATGAATTAATGATAAATTATAAACAATAAAAATTTTTAATAAAAAATTTATATACTCTAATTTTTATATAATTAATTTTTTATAAATTTCAAAACAATAAAAAGTATCAAATTCTGCTTGATGTGCATTTTGAATATCATCGTTATAAAAGAATTTATAGGCTTCACTTAATCTAGGCCATTTACCAACTTTCATTTTCTTTTTAGCATTTAACATAGTGCAAAAAGTCTCTATATCTTGTATAAATCTTAAAAATTCAATATATTCATATCTATATAATTCTGATTTTAAAATATTTATATCAAAATCTATATTATGTGATATTATTTTTGTTATTGGATTTAAAGAATTCATAAATATTTTCTTTAAGTCTAAAAATATTTCATGAATTGATACACCATTTTTGTTTAAATAATCAATATCTAGACCATGAATTAAAGTAGATTGATATGGAACATCAAATGTATCTGGTTTTACATAACAATTTTTTTTACTAATAATATTATTATCATTATCTATAATTATCCAACTTATTGAAACTAATCTAGATTTTTCAAAATTTTTTAAATTATAATAATCTAATCTTCTATTTCTTTCTCTTATTGGTAATCCAGTCGTTTCTACATCAAATATAAATTTTAATTCTTTACAAACTTCAATATTATTTTCATCAACTATATTATTTGTATTATTTGTATTATCTGTATTATATGTATTAGTTGTAGTATCCGTATTATCTGTATTTATAATTTGTTTCATATCTTCCATAACCAAATATTTTAATATTATTTTTAATGTTATTTTCCATATAATTTTTAAGTAATATTTAATTAACTAAATTATTTATTAGTTTTCATTCATTACTTTACTTTTATATTTAGCAGCATTAGCAGCATCAAAATTTCCATAGTCTTTATGTATTACTTTCCATCTCTGGTCTCTATGATCATTACATGGATGAATTATAATTCTATTATTATTTTCTACCTTTCCATCTTTTAGATTAAAACACCACTTGCCTGTTGTATCTTTCATCTTTATTCGTAGTTTGTCTGGTTCATATGTAAATCTCTGCACGAGTTTGCCATGTCCATCACCAGCTAACTTTATTTTATCCCCTGTTTTAATATCTTCTTCCTTATTTGGGTTACCCCCCCATACATTTAATACACCTGGGTTTTGTTCAAAAGTTCTCTTATTACGTCCATATTTTGAAACAATTGTATGATTATCAGCAAATTTAAATAATTGATATTTAGCATCATCACTATTGATATCATGACAATCATGAATTTTAATATCTCCATCCATTATTGTTCTTTTGTTATCATTAGTTCCAACATCAATACATTTATTAGTACCATATAATTGAAATTGTATGTTGTAAGCATCTTCACCCTGAAACTTGTTTAAATCTGGACTTAAATAAGTTTTAACACAATTAGTATCAGTAGTATTAGAACTTCCATAATTAGTTAAAACTGGAACAGCACTCTGTGTAGATAAATTTGCATATGTTGTTTTTAAATTTCCCTCTTCTATAATAATACTATTAATATTAATATTAATTAGTGAGTCATCTAATTCAATGTTGTAATAAATATTATTTCTAAATATATTTGTAAAACTTTTAAATTTATCATTTTCATTTCCAAAACTATAATTCTTATTATTTTTAAGTTTTACCAAGTCATTCATAGAAAATCTATATGGATAATTATCATCAAATGTATGTCTATAATACATTTTAAATTCCATTATACTCAGATTAGATGATGAATTTGATTCATTTATATCTAATATATATTCATCAAATTCTAAATTATTATCAAATCTAAAAGTTTTACAAATTTTATGATTTTTAATATCATTATCAAAATTAATATTAGCAGAAGATTTTAATTTTATACCACAAATTTGAGTATAGTAATAATCTCCAGTATTATTATCTAAACTAACGCCTACATCTCTTAATGCATCTGTTTTTGACATCCAATTTGTTATATTAGTTCTAGTATCTAATAGAACATTTCCAGTTTGTCTACCATTAGCAGTATATTGTCTATTTACTCCAGTTAATGTCCAACTTTTAGGATTATTTGAAGTATTTATAAAATCTCCCCAAATTCTATACATATTAACTATTTTATCGGTTTGAGATTTTGGTAATAAAATAAATCTTTTAGTTCTTCGTGTAGTTGTATAACCATTTAAACTAATATTAGAACTAATAACATAAGTATTTATATTATTTTCATTAGGTTCAGTTGGACTTTTTATTGTATTATATTCAACATTTTTATCTTTTCCACAATATAATACATTATCTAAATAAGCATCTGTTTGAACATTAGAACCTATATTTAAACCTAAATTTTGTGTTGTATCACTTTCATCAATATAAGGATCATCATCAAAATCACTACTACCATATATACCTCTATTTTTTTTATTCTGTATATCTTCACTTGAAAATCCAAATTTATTACAAATATATTTATCACTACTGCTTGTTGTCATTGTCATATAGTTATCATATGTAAACTCTTCAAATATCGTACTCAATATTTGTCTTGAATTAAGTAAATAACAATTAGAACTATCATCAACTTTAATAATAAATTGACTTTTAATACTATCATTATAATAATCAGTTACATCTTCAACAATAAATTTAACATAGTGTGAAGCTTGAATATTAGTATTACCATCACATATAATTGAATATGCTAAATTATAATCTAAATGACTATTATCACAACCATCTGTTTTAAATGATGTATTTGTATCATTTGGGCAATTTATTAATACTTCTTCTGTACTAGAACCACAACGACCATTTGAACCTATCCATTTTCTAACATTAATTTCTAAATCACTATCACTATTATCCATACCAAAATCAACATAATCACAAGCACCAGAACCTTGCCATACAGCACATGTTTGACTACCAAGAAGACTAATTGGTATGTTTGCAGTGCTACCTTTATTATTAATAGCATAACCTCCTATTTTCATAATTTTCTTTCTAATACTACTTTCTGTTAAATTATCATATTGACAACTTTCCCATTTTTCTCTTGCATTTATATCTTCTTTTCTATATAATACAAAATTTCTAAAATCTGTTTGATTGTGTTCAATTTTAATCTCACTATCATTATCTATAATAATCGCAAAAAATTTAACACCAACACCAGTATCTTCTTTTAAGACACCAATAAACTCTTTATCTTCACCATTACCTATTAGACAATCATTACTTTCTGCTTCTAAAAATATTTTTAATATTGTATTTAATATTATGAGTTGCTCATGTGAGTCAGAACTAAATGTTTTACTTTGTTCATCATAATAATCTTTTAAACATTCTAATGAATACTGACTATTTTTACCATTATAATTACATGAGGAATCAATATCTAAATTACAACTACTACCTGCATTATTTTTTTCAATAGTATTAGAACCATATCTATTATTAATCATAGTTGGTGTAATTTCATAAAGAGGTTCTTCTTCTATACTTTCATTATGAACACCAGTATCATCGTATCTTGAAGCATCATATGTAAAAGATTTATAATGTGTTAATTTAGTATCGGGTAATGTAATAAATGTTGTTTCGTTTCTACTTTGACTTCCAATACCACTATGTGAACCAATTTCATAATTAATACTTCTACAATTAGGGTAATCTCTAATAATGTGTTTAGATTCACTATCACAATCACCAACTACATTACTTACATCATATTTTGATTGATATACTCCAATACAATTATTATCCTTACTATCAATTCTATTAATATTTAATTCTTTAATACATGGTAAGTAATCTAAATCTGTTGATATTTCTGAACCATGCATAATAGGCATATCATCACGACCTAATTGCTCACCATCATTTACATAAAATTTTTCAATACGTTTTTTGTATGGTTTTGAACATTTTATAATTTCAAATAATAATATTAAAATTACAAAAATAATTATAATATTATAACTTATTTTCATATTTAATAAATTATAATATAAAAATAAACATATTTAAATTTTAAATTTAAATTTTTAATTTATACTATATTTATTATTGTGTTAACATTATCACTTAAAATACACGCTTTTTTCTTATCTAAATCTGGATATTGATTAGATAATCCTAAAGGATATAATGATGTTACATTAGATCCATATTTTTCATCAAAAAGAGTATTAAAAGTTTTACTACCAACATAATCTCCAGAACCACTTTCGCGATGACTTATACTAATTGGTAATATAGCTGTATTATCTGAATTTTTTTGATGTGTCATACCATTACAATAAGGTTTATTCTTGAGTTCATTATATGGCATTGTACTACTACCACTTAATAGACAATGACTACCAGGTGAACAATGATTAAAAACTAAATTACGGGAACCATCCTCATATAAATATATTAGAGAATTACATATTTTTTCACGTTCTACAGAACTACCTATACATGATGAATCTATACCAGAAGTTCCTAAATTAATCCCATCTTTTTCACTTAAAGGATTACCATTAATTTGAACTAACTTTTTTGTATGTGAACCAGTAGTATGATCTATTTTACAAACATCATATTTAACTAAACATTCATCTGGGACTTTAACTAATTCAATAGCATCTATAAATTTTCTATCCTTTTTATAATTATCAGTTATTGCTATTCTAGTAAACATATCATAATCAGTATCTAATTTAGTATTTGTTTCGGTTAACTCATTCATATCAGCACCTCCAGGATTTTGATAATTATGAACTACTTCACGTTGACCATCAGAAGATGTTTCATTACCTTTAAATATTGCTTTCCATCCAAATTTAACTTCAATAAATTCATAATCTGCTAAATTGAACTCTTTATTTTTAGTTATATTATATGTATTAGTAAATATAATATAATCATATTCATTAGCGTCAGATTCTCTATAAAATTTAACATATCCTATTTCGTCAGTTACTAATGATTCACATAATCCATCACAATCTCCTTTTCCTCTATCTCCAATTGTACCATCTACTACTTTTGAATAAAGTTGTTTTTTCCTTATATTTAATGGTTTTTGACAAATCTCTTTTCTTTGACTAGAATCATTATCATCATATGATAAATTATTATATAAATTACATGTCACTATTTTTTTCTCTTCATCAATGTTTAAATTAAATCCTTTACAATTATCTCTTCCAGATTTACCATCATCTTCATCACATTTCTCTTTACATTTATTTTTATATAAATCAATTAATGAATGTTCATTACTTGAATTAATACTAATATTAAGAAGTTCATCATTTTTTAATTCTGGACTACTATATGGTACACTATTCATTTCATCATAAAAACATGTATAAGTATCATAATCTTTAACATGAGTATTTTCATTACATTTAGTTCTTATAGTACATTTACCATCTTCATTTTTTTTTTCTGGAAATTCATATTCAAACGCTAAACATTCATCGTCACTATAACAATTTTCGGCACATTTTTCAATGGTTTCAGTATTAAATGAACTTTTATCACCATCTTGAAAACAAACTGAATTACATACTTTATTTTTTAAACCCTTGTAATTAAATATTTTATCATAATCTTTTTTAACATATACATTGGTATTAGCATCTTGTTCAGTAGTTAAATTATCTTTATGACAACTACTACTTAATCTACATCTACCTTCATTTATTTCACCATTAGTAAAATCAAATGAAAATGAAGAGCAATTATTATCACTTGAACATATATTAGCACATTCTTCAAAACTTTTACCAACAGGATTATTAGTAATAATATCAGTTGCATTATCAGTACATTTTAAATTTCTTTGAACATCATAACCGGCTGCGATAGTTCCTAATTTATCATCATAAGCATTTCTACATTTATTAGAATCTCCTAAAATTTCATTATATAATTTTACTGCTCTTTTTCTTAAATTCTCTAATTGAGAATATATAGAAGTATTATTTGCAGTATCTTGTATATTATTTAGAGTATCTGTAATATCTTGTGATACATCGCGATTTTGTTTACTTAAACTACCTAATCGTTCTATCTCAGCATCATCAACATATTTTTCATAAGTATCTTCATCTTCTTTAAATTTATTACTACATATATGATATAAATTTAATATAATAAATATTAAAACTATAGTAATAATAATAAATTTTAAAATATATAATTTATTCATATTATTTATTTAAATTATATATTATTTTAAAAATTATAAAAAATCTATTTAGAATTATTTTAATAAAAAATTTTTTTATGAAAATTTTTTATTTACTAAGCAGAACCATCAATATCAGTAGAACCCTCTATAGAAGTATCAGCAGAAGTATAAGATTTTATCGCACTTCCAAATCTATCTAATTTTATAATTTCAAATGATTTAACATCTTTAAATGTTTTACCATTATTATTTATAGTAGAAACTGGTTCTTTATATATCTTTTCTTCTAATGTATCTATTAAATCGCTTACCTTATAAGAACCATCATCAGTTGAATATAATTTAACAACAATTCCTTTAGAAACTGTATAATCACTAACACGATCTAATATATCTGGTTGTATTTTAGGTTGACTATGAACATATACATATCTATTATCATCAGCATAAAGTTTAAAAAATTGATTTTCATATATTTTATGCTTAATAATCATTGAATTACATGTTAAACATAAAGGTTGTCTTGGATAATTATTATTTTTTTTTGTATATACAGATGTTTCTTTATGAGCAGAACTACCATTATCATCTTCAAGACATCCATATTTATTACATTTTTCTCTAAGCACACAACTTCCTACATTATTTGCTCCAGTATAATTAAATTCAAAACCAGTACAATCAGTTATATTATCACACGCATTAGCACATTGTGATTTTGTTAAATTATTATAATCTATACTACGTATATCAATATCACTATCACTTCCTAAAACACTGCTTCCAGTTAAAATTTCTGTTAATCTTTCATTATCAATTACATCTCCATAAGCACCAGTATATTTTTCTGAATTACATTTTTTATGAAGATTAATATCATAATGTAGTAATGGATGCCTAATTTGTGGTGAATCACTTTGAAAATCAGCTATATTAGTTTCAATTTTGTTTTTATCTTTTACATAAAGCATATATTGATCATTTCCAGAACCTTTAGAAACGGCAGTATTTTTATTACATGTAGATGATAATATACAATCACTATCAGAATGCATAAATGAAATACATTCAGGATCTTGATAACATTTTCTAGCACATGAATTTTTACTTAATCCTGTTTCAAGTTTAGGATAGTGGTCATTATTATGATTGTTAATACCATTAATTTCATAATGACATATTTTATCAGGATGAGAACCATAATTATCAACATAATATTTAATATCTAAACAACTTTTACCATTTAATCCTGTTGAACCCCATTCAGTATCATAATCATCTAATAATCTACTTTGCGTACCAATATCTTTATCATCAGGTATATCACCCTCATAACTATTTAAACTATCACGTATTCTTTGAAGTAATGATGACATAGTATCAGTATTAATTTCTACTTCTTGATAAAAATTTTCAACATTAGAAGAAACAATATTATTATTATATAATGATTTTAAATCAAATAAACTATATAATGTAAATATTAATATAATTATTAAAATAATATAGATACAATAATTCATATTTATTTTAATTGATAAATAAATAATTGGTTTAAAATCAAAAATAAAAATTCTAAAATTATAAATAAATGGATATATTATATAATAATAAACTTATAGTATCATTATGTATTGGTTTATTTATATCTACATTGTATTATAATTTCAATAAAATTACAGATGATAAAAATAATAAATATAAAGATTATACAGTTTTAATATTTTTTCTAGTATCAATGTTTATTTATGCGTTATTATATAATACAGAGGAGAATGTAAATGATGTTATGAAAGAAATAGAGACTGGTGAACCAGATTTTTAATATAAATTATAATGCGTCATTTAAATATAAAAAAAATATTATTTTATTGTAATTATGAAATTAGAATTAAAAAAATTTGATATTACAAATATAAGAAATGATAATGTAGTAGTTTTAATAGGAAAAAGGGGAACTGGTAAATCATTTCTAGTAAAAGACTTATTATATTATCATACAGATTTACCAATAGGAACAGTAGTATCAGGAACAGAGAGTGCTAATCGTTTTTATGGAGATTTTGTACCAAATGCATTTATTCATGAAGAGGTAGACCCTCAGTTAGTACAGAATGTTATAACTAGACAAAAATTAGTAATGAAAAAATTAAATAAAGAGAAAGGAACATATGGTTCATCACGAATTGACCCACGTTCATTTATAATATTAGATGATTGTTTATATGACAGTAGTTGGGCTAAAGATAAAAATATTCGTTCAATTTTTATGAATGGTCGTCATCTAAAGCTATTTTTTATAATAACTATGCAATATCCTTTAGGAATTCCACCAAATCTAAGAACTAATATAGACTATGTATTTATTTTAAGAGAAAATATAGTAGGAAACAGAAAAAGAATATATGAAAATTATGCTGGTATGTTTCCTTCTTTTGAAGTCTTTTGTCAAGTAATGGATCAATGTACCGAAAACTATGAATGTTTAGTAATTAATAATACATCTAATAGCAATAAATTAGAAGATTGCGTATTTTGGTATAAAGCTGACAAACATGAAGAATATCAAATAGGTTCTAAACAATTTTGGGTTAATAATAATCTTGAAGAAGATGAAGATAATAGTGATGAGGAGTTTAATCCAGAAATGTTTAAAAGCAAAAAGAATGCTATGAAAATCAATGTAAAAAAATTTAACTAACTTTTGATTTTAAAAATCTACTTAAAAACATATCACCTTTAATATATATATTCGCAATTTTATATCTAATCTAACCCACTCTAATCCCCACCTAAATATGCAAACTGGTTTAATTTCTTTCTGCGATAAAACTGCTTTTAATATTAAAACTCAAAATGTTAAAGAGAATATTTTAAAAGATATTTATGATACTTCTAAATTTAAAATTATTCAAAAACATTTTGAATTATTAAAAAAACATCATTTTAGTAAATTAAATGATAATCCTCATTTAATTTCTTTAAAATCTAATGGTAATCCATATTTATTATATTTAACTAAATTTAATTTTATTAATACTAGTATATTTATTGATAAAAAAGTTCAATCTGGTTATTTTTTACCTAGAATGATTATTACACGATTTAGTTTCCCAGATGAACTTTTTGATAATACTTTAATTGAAGGTGAAATGATAAAAGATAATAATGGTAAATGGATTTTTATAATTAATGATATTTATATTTCTAAAAATATTTGTTTACAAAATAAAAATATTCTAAAAAGATTGGATATTTTATATGATATTTTTAAAGATTTTAAAAATGAAAGTGAAGATGTTTGTCTTTTTCAAATTAATAAATATTTTACATATGAAAAGTTTCAATACCTTATTGATGATTATAAAAAATCATTAAACTATACATGTCGTGGTATTTATTTTAAACCTTTATTCTTCAAATTTAAAAATATTTTATATAATTTTGATGATAGTTTGATATGTAAAGTTAATAGAGTTAAATATCAAAAGAAAAATGAATTTATTTCTGATATTCAATTTAATAAAAATTTTAATACAAATATAAATACAAATACAAACAATACTGAATCTAATACAAATATAAATACAAATACAAACAATACTAAATCTAATACAAATATAAATACAAATACAAACAATACTAAATCTAATACGAATACTAAAATATTATTTATTGAAAATACAGAATTACCAGATGTTTATAATTTATATAAATATAATCTAGATGAAAAAAATTTTACAATACTTCCAGATATTGCTTATATTAAAAATATAGAAAGCAGTATCTATATAAAAGATTTATTTATTAATAAACCTATCAAAACTAAAATTAAAATGGAATGTACATTTATTGATAAATTTAATAAATGGTTTCCAATAAAAAGAATTCAATAAATTTTATATTAATAATCAAATATTTTATTTTGTTCTATTATTTCACTTTTGAGATTTTCTTCATCTGCATGTGTGAATAATTTATAACTCCTTATATTTTCAATATCTACATCACATTCATCATCTATTAAAAATTTATTTAAATTATTTTCTATCTTCATATACTTTTTATTATCACTACTACAACTAAAACTATCATTACATTTTAATTTTATAATTTCTAATGTATTTGATACTATTGATATTATTATTGTATATATACTATTAAACCTTGATAATTTTTTATACAATCCTTCAAAACATTTTAACATCTAAATCATTTAAATATAAAATTATATATTACTATGATTTTAAATAATATTATATGATACTATCTATGTTATCTATACAATCTATACAATCTATACTATCTATGTTATCTATGTAATCTATACAATCTATGTAATCTATACAATCTATACAATCTATGTAATCTATGTTTTACAATTAATCTAATATGTGATATTGTTTGTAATCTAAACTAAAATGTGAAAGTTGTAATAGAGATTTAGATAGTTATCCAAAGCTAAGTTAGACTAATAGACTACTAAACGTATCAAAATGACTACCAAGATCATGAACGCTATTAAGAAGGAGTTCAACGAGAAGAACCTTGAGACTATCATGAAGCTCAAAACCTTTTTGGACGAGAAGATTGATGGTGATACTGAGCAACTTATGTCATTCATTGACGAGTTCATTGATGACCTCAATGTGAAGACGAAGTCCAAAGGCAAAAAGAAGCGGGGTCCCAGCTACTACAACTACTGGTTGGGTATCCGCATTTCTGAGCTCAAGAAAGAAGAAGATAGTTGTGAACGTGAAGCAACAAGCAACAAGGACCGGATGAAGACTGCTGGTGCCGACTGGAAGAAGTTCAAAGAAAGTGATGAACATGACATTCAAAAGAAGGAGTGGGAGAGAAAGACTGCTGAGTCTTCACAAGATGAATCATCAAACGATGATGAGAAATCTGTGAAATCCTCATCAAATGAGGATGACGTGGATGAGATTGTTCCAGTCAAGAAGTCTAACGACAAAAAGAAGCCCAAATCCAAGCCCAAGTCCAAGAAGCCCAAATCCAAGCCCAAGAAGTCTCAAGATGTATCAGATGACAGCGAAGACAACAACAGCAACTCAAGCAGTGACGAGAACGACAAAAATGTCCTCTCTATCATCGATGCCGACACCGAATCAGATCAAGAATAA
>Ga0233438_10004946_pt1 | contig 11440 bp, 9 predicted proteins | sample SI_123_September_FD_182720 | JGI IMG/M metagenome (GOLD analysis project Ga0233438, IMG submission 182720) | Seawater microbial communities from Saanich Inlet, British Columbia, Canada - SI_123_September2016_10_MG | ecosystem: Environmental > Aquatic > Marine > Inlet | place: Canada: British...
GCTGCCAATTATTATCTTGCGCAGATCGCCCTGGCCGACACTACAGATGGTGCACCATCACAAGAGGCCCGCAATCAGGCGGTGCAATATTTGCGGGCTTATATCAAGTCCCAGGCCAATGGGCGCTTTTCGCGTGATGCCGCAAAACAGCTCAGGGATCTTGTAGGTAGCGCAGACGCGCTGTCGTCAGAGGACAATGATGCGCTTTTTGCGATCTACTACAAGTCCGGTGACTATACCGAAGCTCTCGCTTGCATCAATCGTGGGGCACACTTTACGGCCTTTCAAAAAGCCTACTGCTTGTTTAAAACGGGCGCCAAGAGCGAGGCTCAGGCAGAATACCTGCGTGCGCTTGCGGCCAATAAGGACGCCAAAAATTATGCAGAGATAGCGGATATCATTACCGGCCCGATGACGCGGGCCGAAACACTGGCTTATTGGCGAAAGATCGCAGCGATCGGACCGCAAAAAGCAGACGCCGCAATGTGGAATATTGCCTCCCGCACCACCGATCAAGAGGCAGATGCGCTCTATCGCAAGATCGCGCAAGAGCATCCAACCTCTCAGTATGCGCCTGAGTCCTGCTGGTGGTACTTTTGGCATGGACTCAAGCCTCTTTATCCATCTGGCCTGGCAAGCAACAAGACCCGGGCCAAGCAACTGGCTGATTTTGCCGAGGCGACAGCAAGGCAGTATCCGGGGCATCGGTCGGCAGCGCGCTTTTTGTATTGGCGTGGCAAGATCTACGAGGCGATCGGCGAGCCGGCAGCTGCGCAACTGTCTTATGAAGCAGCCAATCGCAACCAAGCAATCAACTACTATGCAGGCAGGGCAAGGCAACGTCTGGCCTATTTGCGAGTACCAAAAGAAAAACGCTCGGCATCCACCGATCGCGCCTGGTCCATCCAGGCATCGCGGCCCGCGAGCCTGTCACAATGGGATTGGCCGCGTGCGGGCGAGCTTTTTGATATGGAAAGAGTGGCGCGCGAATGTGGGGCGAAAGTAGCGGTGCTGGCAGTGACCAAGCAGTGTGCGGAGGCCTTGACTGCGCTCTCGAGCGAGCCGGCTGGCGGACATAAAGATCTGGACGGATTTAAGGCCTGGCTCAATCTCCAGCAAAACCAGGTGATGGACGGTATACGCGCAGCAGGACGCAATCTGGATGGCACTCCCGAAAAGAGCAAGATGGCTCTCTGGCAGATCGATTATCCCTGGGCTTATGCCGGGGCGATCAAGCAAGAGGCAGAGGCCAACAAGGTCGATCCTTTTCTCGTGCATGCTCTGATCCGCGAAGAATCGCGCTACAACCCGCGTGCCTTGAGTCGCAGCAATGCTATAGGCCTGATGCAGCTCTTGCCGGGGACCGGCTATGGGGTAGCAAAACGGCTGGGAGTCCCGCTTTCTTCAAAAGAGGACATCTTTGTCCCTGAGATCAATATAAAACTGGGGACAAACTATCTCGCCTATACGCTGAGTCGGTTTGCCGCTGTGCCTCATGCCAATGCAATGCTGGCGGTGGCGAGCTATAACGGCGGCCCCAATGCAGTCAAACGCTGGAACGACGAGTTTAGGGCACAGGGCAAGACCGACTACGACGTCTTTGTCGAGGACATCCCCTTTAGAGAGACGCGTGACTATGTGCGCAAAGTCTTTGGCAGCTATTACAACTACCAGTTGCTATATCCAGGGTAAAGCAGGCAGTTGAAAAAAGATCTAGCCTAAAGCGGGCTTTTCTTGGCTGGCCTCTTTGTTCTCATCGCTCTGCAAGCGCAAAAGCTTGGCAAAAGGATTGGTCGACTTGACCGCGCGGCTGGCCGAAAAGGCCGAGGCGGGAGAAGCACCACTATTGGTGGCAGCAGAAGGCACCTGATATCCACAGGTCTGGCAAAGATGCTTGTTTGCCGGCACTTTGAATTGACATCTAGGACAGAGAAAATACTGCATAATGCCTCGCTATATATCTGGCAGTATAACACAGGAAATCAAGTGCGAAAGCCCGTTTCCGGGGACAGGAGAGCAAACACGGTAGTTTTTACCAGCTATTTACGTCTGTCTAATTTACTTTACCCAGCTTCCAAAATTTTTAGGGGACTTATGACCACCCTCACCCTTTTTCTTACCCCCAATTTACTTTGACTTTTTTTCTGATTGGTAAGTGTCGCGAGCCACGCTAGATAAGAGGCGTCTCAAGATGGGGTGAAATTGTTAAGCATCTCGGCAGAGATAAAGAGTGGATGGGCCTTTTGAGAGATCGGCGGCTTAATTAGACGGGGCTCAACTTAGACCATGCTCATCATGCTCTTGGAAACCAAGTTCTAAAACTCTAGGCTGCAAGAGTCTTTCGCTTTGAATCTTTCTCTGGTCTCTAAAACGCTCTGAATTCATAAACATCCAACTGCGCGCCATGCACCACCCCGACGATCCAAGTAGCGATCGGTGGTGTGGACTGACGCATAGCGCGAGAGTTCTGAGCGAGAGATCTGAGAAAAATCAGCGAGCGGACGCACATCTTCTGCATTTTCAATCAAACCAGAACCTGTCGAGGTCCTATGGCACAGACCCCAATCAGACGCGCCTGCGTCGTGGTCAAAGAAACCTATCTCGAACTTGTCCAAGCACAAGGCGATCAACGGCAATTGCGTGAGATCGAGCTCCGCAAGCCGGGTGTAGAAAGCGTTCTCGAATCTCACAAGCAGCACTGCTTTGCTCTGGATGCCGTCGTCAATGCCTTGTCCGATGCCGGTATCGAGATCGATGTGGTAAAGCGTTCCAAAGACTATCTGGTAGAGCGGATGGCTCCAGCTGATCTGATCGTCACCGTCGGTGGTGACGGCACGGTCCTGCGCGCATCGCATTACATCCTCGGCTCCACGCCGGTGGTGGGTGTCAACTCCGCTCCGATCACGAGCTTTGGGCACTACTGCATCTGTGATGCCCAGGGTTTTGCGGATACCCTGGCTGCGATACGCGAAGGCTACCTCAAGCCTTCTCCGTTGCTCCGCCTGCGTGCGGTGCTCAATGGTGAACCTCTGCCGGAGCTCGTGCTCAACGAGATCCTGATCACGCATCAGCATCCGGCCGGCACTAGCCGCTACCAGGTGACGCGCGGGGCCTTGTCGGAGCAGCAGCGCTCATCGGGCATGATCATCGCCACTCCGGCGGGATCGACCGGCTTCTTGCGCTCCGAGGGTGGCACCATCCTTCCAATCGACGATCGGCGTTTTGCCTTTCAGGAGCGTGCGCCTTTCTGCGGCTCGACGAGGAGCACAGACTCCAGTCGGGGCTCGTGGAGCAGGGCGATGTCCTGACCATCGTCAGCCAGATGCAGGGCGGCAAACTCTACATCGACGGCGAGCATATCCAATACGACTTTAGCCGCGGGGCAGTGTTGACGATCGAGGCGTGTTCGACTCCGCTCATCGCCTATGTCGATCCCGATTGCCACCAGCCCTTCATCGACGAGGCGCGTCGCAAGACGAGTCTTTGGCGAGAGGTCAAAAAGCGGCTCGTGTCACTGTTCTGAAACCCCTAATTATTAGCTAGACAGCAAGAGGACAATCATGAAAGCTCTCACCTTTAGCATCGTGGCCGGCAGCCTGGCTTGCAACGCTCGCTGCCCGTTCTGTGTGGCTGGCATGACGCCTGCGAACGGCGTAGGTCAAAAAGAGCCCGAGGTCAACTGGCGCAATTTTCGCAAGGCGGCGCAGCTTGCTCGCGACAGCCAGTGCTCGATCGCCAAGCTGACCTCCAAGGGCGAACCGACGATCTTTCCCAATCAGATCACGCGTTTTCTGGAGGAGCTCGAGCCCTTCAACTTTCCGCTTTCCGAGATCCAGACCAATGGCATCCTCATCGCCGAAGGTCGCAAGATCGACGACGAGATGTTGAAGCGTTGGTATGACCTCGGTCTTACCACGGTGGCCATCTCGGTGGTGCACTGGGAGCCGGAAAAGAATCGCGAGATCTACGTGCCGCATCGGCCGGAGTACATCGACCTGCCGGCGCTCGTCGCCAAGCTCAAGGCGGTTGGCTTCTTGGTGCGGTTTACGACAGTCCTGGTCAAGGGCTATATCGACTCGGTCGAGGCAGTGGACGGCATGCTGGCCTACTGTCGCGAGCACAAGGTCGATCAGCTCACGATGATCCCGGTGACCAAGCCGGACCAGACCGAGGACGAAGGCATCTACAACTGGACGGCGGCGCATGCGGTCTCCCAGGAATTTGCCGACGAGGTCTCGGCGCATCTGGAGGCGAACGGCACACGGCTGCTCGAGTACGCGCACGGCGGCATCATCTACGATGTGGGTGGGCAGAATGTCTGCTTTACCAACTGCCTGACGATGCCCAAGAACGACGAGATGCGGCACCTGATCTTTTACCCGGATGGCGCGGTGCGCTATGCCTGGCAGTATGCGGGTGCGCGGATCCTGTGATCTGATTTGGATTTGATCTAGGTCCGGGCGTTTGGGCGTTCATTCATTCAGGCGTTCGGCGCAGGTCAGAAAAGCGTGGGGAAATTCTTTGGAATTTCCTCACTGCTTTTTTGATTTTTGGAGGCTACTATAATCTTTAATTGAAACTCCTAACTCTCGCCCCGATGGTTTTCAAGACCAAACCTCCTCTAGCCGCGCCATCTTGAGAACCGCGCTCTCAGCGGTTAGATTTCTCCAAAGCGTTGAGGTGCAAAGCTCTGACCTGATAGCGTCAGGGAGTCTTCTCATCCTTTTCCTTTTTTTCGATCGAGCCCAAAACAAGAGTCTCAAACCCCCCGGCTCCGACAAACCATCAATATCTTTGCGTCGCGCTCATAAGAATGCGGTGCAGGAGAAAAACGTGAATCACACACTGCTTGTCGTCGGAATGCTTGTCATTGCGGCGATCATCGGCTGGAGCATCTCGCGCAGCAAGCCCGATATGTCTCAAGCCATCAAGAACACCCTCATGAGTCAATTGCACGACCTCGATCTGGGCATTGCTCAGGTGCAAGGCTATGTGCAAAAGATGCAGAAGGACACGCCGGAAGCCAGGGGTCTCAAAGCTCTTGCTGATCGGCATCTGCAAGATTGCATTTTGCATCGTGCAGCAGCGAGTCAGGCTCTTGATCGCGATCTCCAAAAGGCGACGGCTAGCCTCCATGATGCTCGCGCGTCATTGCGGCTGGCGAGGCGTCTTTCCGAGCCTAGCGATTACGAGCCTGACAAGCACGATCGAGATCAACAGGATCGAGACTGAGAAGCATCATCAACCAAGATACGTAAGAGGACAACGATTATGTGCAACACCAACAACAATCCGGGTCATGCGGGCTGCAAGTGCGGCGGCGGCTGCAAGGGCAAGGCCAAGCAGGGCGCTCCGGCTCCCGATGCCACCACTGGCGCGTCCACCGGCGCTGGCACCAACCAGCCCCAAAAGGCCGGTTGCCAGTGCGGCGGCAAGAAGAAGGACAAGGCGGCTGGCAGCGACAAGGCGTAAGCTTTGATCTGCTGCTTGCTTGATCTGTGAGGGGCAGGCACTGGTGGTCGTCTTTGGACGATTTGCTGGTGCCTGTCTATTTTTTTGCTTCGCACTACTAGTTTTTATAATGGGATGTGAGATTTTTGAATTTTATGGGGTTAGATGGTGAATAACAGGGGGGTTTGGATGCATTTTAGACCGTAGCAAAAAAGAGCCTTTTTGACGATTTTTCTGACATCAACTGATTTTTCGAGGCTGCAAAGGCAGTGTTGATGGTGAAGAATTTTTTTGAATTTAGGCAGAGCGCTCGCAAAGGTATGCAGCGCAAGGATTTATGGGGGTTAGATATTTGCAAAATTTTCTGACATTTTGGATAAGGACATCCAATTATAGAGACAATGAACACTATGCCTTTAGTGAGCGGCTGTCATGGTTTATGGCACTTCAACTATTAGCCAAGATAAGAGTAGCAAGAAAATGATATCGGCCGGGAGTGCCTGTACGGGTAATACGTATAGTCAAATAGGGCGGCAGAGACTACATTTAAATCATGAATCAGCGGTGGAGATGCAGATTTGAAAGTTCTTGTTTCGGTTTCGCTTCTCGTGTTTGCGATATCGCTGGTTATCCTCTACCAAATTGGATTGCCTCATTATGGATTCGAGAAAGCTTATAGACTAATGCCTGCGCTTCTTTTGATGATGGCGATAACTCCTATTGCATTATTAAAAACAAGATGGGTAGACGCTAAGAATAAACAGACTGTCGGATATGCCTGCTGCTTAGCCCTTGTGATGCCTATATGTTTATGGCAAATTGGCAACATTTTAGTCATGCAGATTGCGAGTGTCGGTGGCTGTTTCGACGGCTAAAGTTTTGGAACGGTTTCTCACTTAAGCATTCAGTCAATTTGAGTTCAATGGGGCCAATGGCTTGAGAGTCTAAATGCCCTTTAGCTAGTAGTGAAAAGCGGTACTTTTGGCCACATTCCTAACATATGCGTACTTCTAGACAAAGACATCCAATTTAAAATGAGACATTAGAGAGGGTTTGTCCATGGCGCTTGAGACAGACCGAAATCAAAATGAGTTTTTATGAGTTAAGAAGACAGGGCAAACAGAGAGCCGCCCTTTGCGTAAGCACCGGGGCGGCGACTGTTTGTCCTGTCTTCATCCATACCAAAACTTTTTTCTCCATTGCCCCTGTCTCGATCCATCTCTGACTACTAAACAGTACTACCCCATATAAGATCTATAGCAAATTGAAAAAGGCGGATCTCCCGCCTTCTCCAATTGTTTTCAATGCACCATCAATCGAACGCCATCCCAAGCGCTCAATTGAAATCAAGACCAAAGAGCTCGTCCATCAGCTCTTTACGCGCCTCCATGTCCACATTGCAGCGCCCCAGGCCATCCGGATGGCGCAGGCCATACTCGGACAGCACGATGGTGCTCACCGTGTCGCAAAAAGCTTCTTCGGCATAGCTGAAAAAGCGATGTTCGCGCACATGGGGCTGGACGTATTCCTTTCGATGGCGCAGTTGCGTAGCAAGGTATTCATCGAGGAAACCCTGCACGTAATGCGTCACCTCGACTATCACTGTGTCACGGCCATGGCCACGAGTCGCCAGACTGCGGATCAGAGCCTGCCAGGCTTGACGGGATTCCCAGCTGGAGCTGCGATAGAGCAGATGCGCAAGCTCGTGGGCAAAATGCCCGAGTAGATACTGCTCGCACATGCTTTTTGAGCCGATCTCCACATGAGGCGAAATCGCCCGCGGTGTCGACTGGCTAAAGTCAGCATAGAAAGTCGACGAATTGCCCGCCAGAGTCGCGCCCTGGACGAAGCTCACGGTCAGGTTGTACTCGAGTGCTCGCTGAGCCAGCACGTCGGGCACGATAAAAAAGCACCGAGCGACTTGAGCGATCTGTTCGCTGGTCGCAGAGGGACAAAAGTAGAGGCCGGTTTCCTTGTGCAGCTTGTACTTGCCGAGAAAACGCTGATAGGTCTTGTTGGCGGCCCACCTGCGTTCTGAGATCCCGGCATCGAGCGTCACAGGCCGACCTTCGAGAAGGCGACTTTGCAGTTGTGCGTTCATGCTGTTCCTGATTTTGTTAAAGACGAAAGCGTGAAGGTGATCGAGAGATCAGAGCGTGTTGACCAAACCCAGCGCCGACGGCAGTTGGACTGACATAGTCACAGCTGTAGTGCGCATCTCGGGTTCTTCGGTTTTGGTTTCGATCGGGTTCTTCATTGCTGTAAAAAAGAGGTATTTCCTCAACCTAGACAAAAGCACCCAGCGCAATCAAGCCTCTCGCGGTCCACATCTTAACAAAACAGAGTGATTGCGCATGCCTGCGCTAGCCTACGCAAGCTCAAAGCGCCTAATTGAGAAAACCTTAGTCCCCCAACTCTATGTAGATGCAGGCGTATTTGCTAAGGCTTGTGTATCTAACGTTCTATTTTGTTTTAGATCTTTTTTTTCGATCAGAGCCCAAATCTCAAACACCCACTCACCCCCGCCATGATCTCCTGCATTTTCCCGCAGGCAGATGACGCACCCCCATGCGCTGGCACAGAACAGGAAAATATTATGGCCCCAAAAGGCAATGAATCCCTGACTACCCAGGACATCGACGCTATCCTCACGCTTGCACGCGAAGCCGGCGCCATCGCCATCGCCATGCGCGCGGACGCTACCATAGAAACCAAGACCTCGGCGACCGATCTCGTGACGAGTGCCGACAAGGCGCTTTCGGCGCTCTTGATGCAAAAGCTCGCCGAGCGCTTTGCCGACGACGTGGTGCTCTCCGAAGAATCGCCCTGGCAGGCCACCGAGGCCGGCAAGCGGCGCTGGATCATCGATCCGATCGACGGCACCAAGTACTACGTGGACAATACCGGCAAGTGGGCGGTCATGATCGGCCTGGTCGAAAACGGCCGCGAGGTCTTTGGCTGCTTTTACATGCCGGCTTATGACGAAGCCCTGCTCGGCGGTCCCGGCATCGGCGCCTGGCGCTACAAGGACAGTCAACTGACGCAGATCGAGCCGCAGACCCAGTCGATGCCTGTCGCCACGGCCGAAAAGCCTCTGCGCGTCATGGTCAGCAACAACGATCTCAACGCCAATCCGTGGCTCAAAGACCTGGCCGACGTCGAGCTGGTGGTGGCTTCCAGCATCGGCGTGGATGTCTACGAGCTGCTCGCAGACCGCGCCGACGTTTTTGTGCACATCCGGCCTACGCTCGGCTTCTGGGATACGGCGGCACCGGGTCCGGTGGCATCGGCTCTGGGATTCGAGGTGGGCGGCGACAAGCTCGACTACATCCACTATCCGGATGATGGCGAGCCGCGGCATCAGCCGGCCATCGTCATCGGCAAGACCGGTGCGCTCAAGTGGTGGCGGACGCTCGAGCGGCCCTCCAAGTAATGGTTGAGGCGAGGTGGGGGAAATAGCGAAAGATCTTTCGAGATCTGGACCTATTTTTCCTCGCCTCGCCTCGCATATTCATTCAAAAATTTTTCCCCATGTGCTACTAGCATTTATAATAAAATTGAATTTTTTGAAAAAAGCAGTGGCGGCGCGCCCTGAGGCGCGCCGTAGCGTCATTGCATCCAGACTCAGCGCACGACCGAGAGATGGTCGGCGGAGCGGGGGCGCGGCGCCGAGTGCGAAGTGGACTGAGCAAAGGACTTGCCCTGACCGCGCTCGACGTCGGAGGGGAGGATGCCGCGACCGTCGGTGCAGTGGTTGGCATAGGCCGAGCTGGTGTCGATGTAGGGCGCGTGATCGTCGACCTTGCGGGTGGAGGAGACGGGGGCGACGCTCGACTGGGTGATGGGGCGCGGCGCGCTGGCGACGACCTGATCGCGGTTGACGTGCAGGGTCAGACCGAGAGCGGCAGCGCGAGCGGCGATGTCGGCGGACTTGCGAGAGATGATGGTCATCGTAGATACCTTTCCAAAGCGGCCAAATCTGGCGCGGTTAACGTCGACTCGAGGGATTCGAGTAGTACGAGATTGAGGTAGGCTGCTATTTACAGTGTTTTTGCTTTTCTCTTCTGTGGAGAAATGAATGGTGAAGAATTTGAATCTGCCATAGGTTGCCAGCGGTTACAAAGAGACGGAGGTAGTTTCTCTGCGTGATCCTACGAGCAAAGGTCAAAACCCGAGCTCGCGCATGGCTGCTATGTATTATCGATTTGTAAAATCGATTTGAATAATTATCCCCGACCTCTCCGTCAATCTCAGCTCATAATGCCCTTCTCCCACGCCATCTACCATTACATATAATATTTTTCCATAATAAAAAAAGCCGGCAGGTGCAGCAGAGTGAAACCATCGAGGTCTCTCTCCACTGCAACCATGCCGGCTCAGGTCAAATCAGGTGCTCAGAAAGTCAATCGCAGCAAACACCGTTCGGTGCGATGTTCTGGCATTTGAGGCCCTTTTCGAGATGCGTCTTGGCCTGCGGCGTGCAGACCAGTTCGATCTCAAACTCACCAGGGAGTTGATCGTAGGGCGCCGTCGCCAGCTTGAGCTGCGCCGCGCGCTTGATGATGTGTGCCTGGCCGCGGAGGTTGATCCCCTGCGTCTGGCGGTTGGGCAAGATCGGTACGCTGAGCTTCCGGCAGTCTTGCTTGATCGCGTTGGCCACCGCCATGCCGATCACCTGGCTGAGCGCCTTGGTGTCAAACTTGTCGGGGCTACCCAATCCTACGACCATGATCTTTTCGGGAGCGTCTTCCTGATCGAGGGGGATGACAAAGTGCTTGCCGCGTTCGCCGCTGAAGCCCTTCTTTTCGATCTCCTCGGAAATGACGCCGCCGACGTTGAGGTCGAGCGCTTGAAAATGACTGCCGAGCCCATGACCGGTCAACTTACCCAGCAGGAGCATCGGAGTGTCGACAGCTCCGAAAGTCTCCTGCGAATTGATATTTGTCGACACAGTAAATTTGAGCTTCATGCCATTACCTCTAGGTAGGATGGTTCGAGTCCATGCTGATCCGCAGCAAGGACACAAATTTTGTTGAAAGGCGTCCCGATGCCGATCTTGCAAGGGCGGATCCACCTGCAGATCAAACATCGAAAGTTGCCGCCGTACTCTTTGCCCCACCTGTGCCGTCTAGCTAGCGTTACCTTGCAAAATCACGCTTTTCTGCCAACCGGTTCGAGTCCACACCATGGTTTGGCGTGATCGAAAGGCGCGGGAGGCAGAAATATTGGGAAATTGCGGACGGTTTGCTTAGCTCGGAAAATTTGGTTGATGAAAGGCATAGATAAACTAGGCAAGTGGACAGGCTGTTCTCAAGCAATATGTGGCTGTATTGCATAAAACAGGGCTTATCATCAGGCTCTCGGCAGGCACAGCAAGCAAAAACGGCCTCTGGAGCCGCTTATCGCAGCTAGCGATCTATGCAAAGTATCTCAACAATATATACAGCATGCCTGGCGAAAGGATTGCCGGACCTGCGCTAGCACCGCTAGTCAAGAGGTCATTAAAGCCGACCAATCTTGGCTTTCAGTGTCTTTACAAAACTCGCTGTTTTGTCGCTAGCCATCCTTGTATGTCGCCCAAAAATGCCTGGTGGCAATGCTTTGACAATCGCAGTCTCGACGAGCCCTAGCGCTAGGCACTTTACATTGCACTTTTGATGATCTTTCTTTAGGCAAAAACTGCTTGGCAATCGACGCAGGCAACGGCTAGGTTCGAGTAGTTCTCATTTTCTCTCCAGCCAACAGGTCCCTCGCTCTAACCAAACAGCGACCATCACACCAAAATTTTTCACGCAGGCCTTAAGGCTGCGTCCTGAGCTGGCTCGAGAAATTTGAGAAACACCAACGTTCAATTCTCCAACCCTTAACTGGAGGACCAGTATGCAGCAACGACTGTTCAAACTCTTGTACCTGCCCATCATCGCCCTGCTGATCGCATGCGGTATGTCGACGCAGGCTTTCGCCGCATCGACCTGGCTGCCCAAGGGGC
>Ga0233438_10004951_pt1 | contig 11430 bp, 8 predicted proteins | sample SI_123_September_FD_182720 | JGI IMG/M metagenome (GOLD analysis project Ga0233438, IMG submission 182720) | Seawater microbial communities from Saanich Inlet, British Columbia, Canada - SI_123_September2016_10_MG | ecosystem: Environmental > Aquatic > Marine > Inlet | place: Canada: British...
TTTTTCAACATCAGTTCTTTAAGGAGTTTGTAAAAAACACTCTTTGTAAAATGAAAATTATTTCTGAAACAGGTAAATAAATTTATTCACTCAATACCCCTTCAAATCATACCCCACAAAACTCCTTCCCAACTTATCACAAACTCTACCAGTAGTTCCACTTCCCATAAATGGATCTAATACTAATTCAAACTCTTTAGAAGTTTGAAGAATGGGTAGGGTAATGATTTCATTTGGAAACGGTGCGGGGTGTTCTCCTTTAATATGGAACTTCTGTTAGATTTAACAGAAGTTAAATCCGTTCGTTTACCCTGTCCTTTTCTGTAAAGATTATCTAGTGTTAGATATTCATTAATAAGTTCCTTAAAACTCTTTATTCTCTGTTTATTGAAGTGTATTAGGAGTAATTGTTCTTCTCCTCCTTTAACTTCTTTAACCTCAACCTCAACTTCTTCCCAACCTAATCTTTTAATAGATTCAAATCTTCTGTTTCCACTAATAATCTGTTGGTATTGATCAATAATTAAGGATTGAAGTAATCCAACCTCTGAAATACTTTCCATCAGTTCATCTATGGAAGATAAATCATAGATTTCTTTGTTCTTTGGATGGTGAGTAAGAGAGGATACTTTGACTTTCATAAATTAAAAGTAGCAAATTCTAAGATGGTAGGTAAGTAATCAGGAAATCAACTGTTTTACTTTTTCTTTCCAAATATCTTCTGGAAGTGTTCCCATTTCCTTTAACCTCAAAAGTGTTTTTAATTGTTCCTCAGTTTCTGAAGTGATTGATTTAGATTTCTTTTCCTTTTTTTGGTCAAGTTCTTGATTGAATAATCCATCATTTACTTTCATTATATCCTTATCCAAAACATTATAATACCCATCAAAAACCTTTTGAGTAGTATGTCCTGTCATTTTCATGATACTCCTAATCGGTGTTCCTAATTCTATATGTTCTCTAATAAAAGTTCTTCTCCCAATATGTGACGAGACTATTGAGTAAAGTGGAATAAAACTTGTGTTCTCCTCTTTTCCATTTAAATCCCAATCTCTAACTCTTACCCCTCTATCAAGACCAATATGTTTACAGATTTCTTTTATGTAACTGTTGTATTTCTGATTGGAAATTGCATTTCCGAACTTTGTTCTTGGAAAAAGGTAATTATGAGCATTTTTATTCTTTGAGTACTTCTTCCAAATCTCAAAAGTCATTCTGTTAATCCTAACTCTTACAGGCTCCTTTTGAATTTTAATCTTTTCCATAAAAAATGAAAAATACCCTAATCTTTTTCCATTGATTTCTTCTGTATCGTAATCAAAATCTCCAATCTTCATTTTAACCATATCTCCGAACCTACATCCTACATTACAGAGAAAAATCAACATGTCTTTATACACCTCAAAAGAGGTATAAGTAGAAGACCATCTTTTGTTTTCAGTATCAACCCAAGAATCATCAATATAGGTTAATCTCCTTTCCTTTTGAAGTACTTCTGTGTGATTCGGGTTTTGAATTGAGTACTTATCATAATTGTAAAGTTTGAGTACCTCATCCCTTTTGAAAAAGATTACTTCACCTCCTCCATCACTAAGTACAATACCATCTGGTTTCTTTATACTAAAATTGGTTCCATACTTTTCATTACTCCAGTTTGAAAATCTTGTAAGAGCTTTCATTCTCTTTCTAATCGTGGAGGGTCTTAAACCTTTTCTATCATAACTCCATCTACAAAATCCATATACCCAATCACTATCCAAATCCTCAGGAAATAATAATACATTGTTTTTGGTTTGATACTCTGAGGTATATTCTCGTATTTGTTTGATACTTGTATTTGTACTTCTCTTAGTTGAGGTTCTGTTATTGTAGGAAGTTGAATTAATCCACTTTTCATATTCTGTAAGCATAGGTAAAAAGTGAATCTCCTTTCTACTAACAACCTCCTTAGTTCTTTTATCCTTTCTTAAATAACTTCTTACAAGTTCTACTAAGGGTTCTTTGTCTTGTTTTTTAATGGTAAGGACTATTCCATTAATTTCATCTAACTTATTTTTAATCAGCAAGTTTTTATCTCGATAATCTTTGTCAGAAGATTTTATTGGGTCTTTAGAAGTTTTCTTTCTCCAATTATCGTCCCAGTCTTTAATTTGACAAACAACCCCTGTACTAACCTTTGTTCTCTTTCCCTTGTAGTAGTAATCAATAATGACAGGAACAGAATCCTTTTGAATAAGGTGATTCTTATTATTTTTATAGTCCAACCTGTAATAAAGTCCCATTAATCAGTCAATTAACTCTTTCTAATATACGAAAAATTCCTGAATTTTAGTACCCTATATAGTACCCCAAAGGGTGTGTTGTATAAAAATAAAACCTCAACAAGTTGTAAATCAACAGGTTGAGGTTTTTTGTTGGTGGTCCCACCTGGGCTCGAACCAGGGACCAACTGATTATGAGTCAGTATTATTTCATCTAAACAACCTCTATAAACCCTTATAAACATTAACAAAAACGGTATAAAGCCTAATGATTATTGGCGATTACGATGCTCTAATAAAGTCAGTGAGTTTTAAAAGGTTTTATATAATTAGGGACAAATCTAGGGACAAATTTATTAGCTTTACATTCTATGACATTAAAATTCTTTTTGGGAAGGGAAAAAGCAGACGGAACTGCACCACTTCGTATTAGGTTAAAAGACGGCAAAAAAGACACCAAAATCACCTGTCAAGGGCTATTTATTTATCCCAAAGATTGGGATAAAAACTTCAATATGGTGAATCCTAAAAGTCCAGGTGCTGAAGCCATTAATCATGAGATTAAAAAATACCATGTCAAATCCCAAGAGATAAAACAAAAGTATTTATTGAAACAAATTGATTTTGAGTTAGCCAAAAGGATGCTCTCTGGTTCTGATAATAGTAAAAGTCTAAAAGAATTTGTGTCCATCGTATGCAAAAGAGATAAATCAGCTGAGACCATTAGAAACTACCTCAACACAATTGGAAACTTCTCTCATCACACCGATATAAAAGAGCCTCTCTTTACTGATATTTCGTTCAATAACATGATGATTGTCAAAAATGGGGTAATACAAAAAGGAGGGTCAGCAGCAACTTACAACAAGTATCTAAGAGATATAAAAGCAATTTGTAACTACGCTAAAAGGACCAAATACATCTTCCATGATTTTGAGTTTGATATGGAATGGAGAGCAAAAGAAGACATAACCCTTAAAGTAAAATCGATAACCCCTGAGGTGATTTATAGCGCCTTAAATAAAATTAAAATAGAATCAAATCATAAGAGTGCACGATTGAAAGCATCTAATGAGCTTGAAGCAATAGGCTTATGGCTTTTAATGTTTGCTACAAGGGGAATGTATCAAGCCGATATTACTTCTCTTTCTTCACACAACTTAGATTACAATTTTGCGTCTCGTATAAAGCACGAACAATCAGCTACAGGCTCAGAGCTAAGTGTTCTAGGAAATGAACACATATACAGACACAGTCGCCATAAAACAGGTTTTCCAATGAAAATTTTGATTTCTCTACCTCCCATCAAGCATCTTATTGCGGTCCTCCGTTATTTAGTAGCAGGTTCTCACCCTAATTATTCCTTCTTAAAGCCTGAAGAAGCAATGAACCCAAATTATGACGAAAGAATTAAAAATAAAAAACCTGAAGAGGTGGATTTTTTACGTCTATTTACATTTGATAAAAAGAAAAACCCTAAAGTATTTTCAACTATTTGGGGAACTTATTCAAGCTCCCTTTTAAGGATTGGAATGCCGTCTTTCAAAATAGCAAGGAAAACCTTCTCAACAACAGCAAGAAGAAAACAAATTGATGAGGGTTATGTAAGAACAATGCTTGGACAAAAAGATAAAAGTATCTCCATCTCTTATGTAGACTATGACGACCCTCAGCTTTTTGCTCAGTTATGTCTTGCGCATATTGAAGTCCTATGGGCATTTGATATTATTCAGCTTTACAATGCATGGCTTATAAAAGTTGATGAGACTATTGGCTCTAATTGGCGAGAAACCGATGTTTTTATAAAGCAGGAACCCAATTATATTTACTCTGAAATTATGCGTCATCTTCAACCAATAATTGAAAACTCTAAAACCATTATAAAATAAAAAAGTGGATTTAATTTTAGGGATGGTGTTAATGAGTCGGTTTTGAAGAGTTTAGATATATTTGAGTATCTTAAAGTTAAAGAAAAAGCTCTCAATTACTAGAAGGCTGGTTTTAAATAAGCTGACTAAGTCAATGTATAATTATGAATTTAAATCATATAGAAAAGAATGTTGCCAAACTAATAAAGAACTTCGACGAGGAGACTTTCATCTATGATTTACTATTAGCTTATAATTTACCTAAAGCAACAGTTACAAGGCTTCAAAAAGGTACGGCCAATCTTTCAAAAAATGATGGAGAAGTATCTCTTAAAAAGAAGTTACTCTTCAAAGAAGTATATAATGAAGACCTCCATCTCAGTATTACCAGACTTTCTAAGGAAATAAAGCATAATCAGCGATTCGTAATAGTTACAGATTATAAAACCCTACTCGCAAAGGATACCAAGATGAATGTCACGCTTGATATTCACATAAAAGACTTGCCAAAGAACTATGATTTCTTCTTGCCTTGGGCGGGAATGGAAAAGGCACAACTTCAAAACGAAAACCCAGCTGATATAAAAGCAGCGGTTAAAATGGCTAAGCTGTTTGACGAAATTAATTCGGATAATGAAGATGATTCACCAGAATTTAAAAAGAGTCTGAATGTATTCCTTTCAAGGTTGTTATTTTGCTTTTTTGCAGAGGATGCAGATATCTTTGAAGAGAATCAATTCTCTAACGCCATAGCCTCTCATACGCAGCAGGATGGTAGTGACTTAAAGAAATACTTAAATAAACTCTTTGAGGTGCTCAACACCCCCGAAAACCAAAGAGTAGGATTGCCCGAATACCTCAACGCTTTCCCGTATGTGAATGGAGGTTTATTTGCAGAAAAACACAGTGCTCCTAATTTTTCATATAGTTCAAGAAAGGCCATAATTGAAAGTGGGAGTTTAAGTTGGGCAGAGATTAACCCCGATATTTTTGGCTCAATGTTTCAAGCGGTTAACCACGCTGATAACAGAGGGACTTTAGGGCAACACTTTACCTCTGTGCCAAATATTATGAAGGTAATCGAACCTTTATTTTTAAATGACTTAAAAGAAGAGTTTGAAAATGCGAGAGGTAATAACAATAAACTCAACCAACTCTTATACAGACTTAAAAACATTAAAATATTTGACCCTGCTTGTGGTAGTGGGAACTTCTTGATTATTGCCTATAAAGAACTGAGAAGGTTAGAGGTGGAAATCTTTAAAGAAATGGGTTCTTTGGCACTTTCTGAAATATCACTTAATCAGTTTTATGGGATTGAGTTGGATGATTTTGCTCACGAGATTGCCATTCTTGCTATGTGGCTTACCAAGCACCAAATGAATGTAGAGTTCTTTAAAGAGTTTGGTAGAACCAATCCTACATTACCGCTTACAGATGCAGGTAATATAGTACCAGGAAATGCGTGTAGATTAGATTGGGAAGAAGTTTGTCCTAAGAGCAAAGATGATGAGATTTATATTTTAGGAAATCCGCCATATTTAGGCTATTCAAGGCAAAACAATGAACAGAAGGAAGATATAAGTTTTGTATTTAAGTTTGTTAAGGATTATAAAAAATTAGATTACATAGCTTGTTGGTTTTACAGAGCTAATTTATTTATAGCTGATACAAATAATCAGTTTGCATTTGTTACAACTAATTCTATATGTCAAGGTATACAAGTTGCCCTTTTATGGCCATTGTTATTAGATGAAAAAGTTGAAATTAGCTTTGCGCATAAGTCCTTTGAATGGAAAAATAATGCCAAACATAATGCGGGTGTTTATGTAATTATAGTAGGGTTACGAAAGGTTAGTAATAAACCAAAACTATTGTTTAGTAATAATCGAAAATTATTAGCAAATAATATTAATCCCTATTTGTCAAATAGTTCTAATATAATTATTCAAAGTAGAAAAAAGTCACTTTCGGAATTACCAGCAATGCTCTCTGGTTTAAAAGCAGGTGATGATGGTAATCTCATCTTAAATGAATCTGAAAAAAATATTCTATTGAAAGAATATCCAATGGCAGATTCCTTTATAAAAAAATATATTGGAGCAAAAGACTTTATGAATGGACACAATAGATATTGTATATGGGTATCTTACGAAAACTCAGATTTAGCCTATACAATACCTGCTTTTAAATTGAGGTTTGATGCTTTAGAAAAATTTAGATTGGCAAGTAAAAAAGAGGCTACACAAAGGAAATCTAAGACACCGTATGCTTTTGACGAGACTAATCTAATCGAAGCGGACTCTATTATTATACCACAAACAGGTTCAGAAAGACGGTTATATTTACCAGTTGGCTTTTTAAGTTCGAATTATGTAATCTCTAATGGAGCAAGAGCAATATATAATGCTAAACCCTGGACATTTAGTATGCTCTCTTCTAAAATGCATATTGTTTGGGTAAAAGGTATTGCTGGAAGGCTAAAAATGGATATGCAGTATTCAAACACGTTATGCTATAATACTTTTCCATTCCCAAATATCTCAAAGCAACGAAAAGAAGAACTAACTCAATGCACTTTGAAAATCATAGACGAACGCTTAAAACATTCTGAAAAAACATTAGCACAGTTATACGACCCAGACAAAATGCCTGAGGGTTTAAGAGAGGCACATCATCAAAATGATTTGGCTGTGGAGCGGTGTTACAGAAGCACCCCATTTAGTAGTGATGAAGAACGTTTAGAATACCTCTTCAAACTCTATGAAAAAATGATTCAAGAAGAAAAAGATAAGGACACCCTTTTCGCCAAAGAAAAGAAAACACGTAAAAGAAAATAATTATGCCCGATATAGTTAGCGTAGAATACCAACAAACTGGAAATAGTACAAGCACCAACCCTTATGGGATGCGTGAAATGCAAGAACGTGCCTTTGAGTATCGAGATGCTCAGTATATGCTATTAAAGTCACCACCCGCTTCTGGTAAGTCCAGAGCATTAATGTTTTTAGGATTGGATAAACTTATTAATCAAGGCATTAAAAAAGTGATTGTCGCTGTCCCAGAACGCTCTATTGGTAGTTCATTCGCCCCAACGGATTTAAAGAAGTTTGGTTTCTTTACGAATTGGGCTCCAAAAGAAATCTACAATCTATGTACGCCTGGAAGTGATGGCAGTAAAAGTAAAGTTTCTGCCTTCCATAACTTTATGGATAATGATGAGCAGATATTAATCTGTACACACGCTACACTTCGTTTTGCTTGTGAGGGGTTAGATGAGAAGAAGTTTGACAATACCTTGTTAGCAATAGATGAATTTCACCACGTTTCAGTTTCGGGTGATAACAAATTGGGTGAGATTTTAAAAAATATAATGGATAAGTCTAAGGCACATATTGTTGCAATGACGGGTTCATATTTTAGAGGAGACAGTGTGCCTATTTTACTTCCAGAAGATGAAAAGAAGTTTACGAAAGTTACCTATAACTATTATGAGCAGCTTAACGGATATGATTTCCTAAAAACATTAGGGATAGGATATCATTTTTATCAAGGCAGATATACTAATGCCATTATGGAGGTATTGGATACCGATAAAAAGACTATTCTGCATATTCCAAGTGTAAACTCAGGCGAGTCTACCAAAGACAAGTATGATGAGGTTAATTTTATTTTAGATGCGATAGGTGATGTGGTTAGGCAAGATACTGATACGGGGGTTATACACGTAAAGAGAAAAACAGATGGAAAGGTTCTGAAAGTAGCTGATTTAGTTACAGACACAAAAGAACGAGATTTAATTCAGAATTATCTTAGAACAGTAGATTCAGAGGATGATATAGATATCATTATTGCTTTAGGAATGGCTAAGGAAGGTTTTGATTGGCCTTATTGTGAACACGCTCTTACTGTTGGCTATAGAGGTTCGTTAACTGAGATTATCCAAATTATTGGAAGAGCTACAAGGGATAGCGAGAACAAAACTCACGCACAATTTACCAACCTTATTGCACAACCAAACGCAGCTGATGATGAGGTAAAACTTTCTGTAAATAATATGCTTAAAGCCATTACGGCATCACTGCTGATGGAACAAGTATTAGCTCCTAATTGGAAGTTTAAAACCAAAGTTTCAGATACAGACAAGGCAAAGCCAGGAGAGATAAAAATTAGAGGCTTAAAAGAGCCAAGTTCTCAACGTGTTAAAGACATTGTTGAAGATGATATTACAGACTTAAAGGCAGCTATATTTCAAGATGCTACAATGTTAAAGGCAATGCCAGACGCTTCTGTGGACCCCGAGGTTATTAATAAAGTTTTAATACCAAAAGTTATTAGAACCAAATATCCAGACTTAACGGATGACCAAGTAGAGGAAGTTAGACAGCACGTTGTTGTGGATTCGGTAATTAAGAACGGGACAATAAAGCAAGTAGCAGACAAACGTTTTATTAGAATGGCGGGGTCATTTGTTGACATTGACGACATCCATATAGACCTTATTGACAGAGTAAATCCATTTCAAGAAGCATTCGAGGTATTGTCTAAATCTGTAACAGCAAAAGTGCTTAAAATAATACAAGAGACCATTGAAGCTACTCGTATTCATATGGACTTTGAAGAAGCTGCAATTCTGTGGCCTAAGATTCAAGAATTTGTAAAAACCCATAATAGACAGCCAGACATAAATTCAATCATAGAAACTGAAAAAAGAATGGCTGAATGTATTATTTATCTAAAAGAGGAAAGGCGTAAAAAGGCAGCAAACAATGAAGGATAAAGAAAGCATATTAAAGGAAATCTTTGAGAATGACCCTTTTGGTTTATTAATTGTAAAACCAAAAAAATCGGCTGCACGAACTTCTGACGAAAGGTTGGCAGCTTCTTTTGATGAGATTAATGACTTTATCGAAAATAATAAGCGAGAACCAAAGCCCGACCCAACTAATATTTCAGAGTATAAATTATATTCTACTCTTAAAGGGTTAAGAGAAAATGAAGATAAAATGATGGCCTTAGAGCCACAAGACAAATACGGATTACTAAGCATAGAAAAAAAAGAGATTAACTCTTTAGATGATATACTTGGTGATGACTCATTAGACATTTTAGGAGATGACACGGAGGGATTATTTACCTTCAAGCATACACCAAAGGATTATGAAAGAGCGAAAGCTGATTTCGTAGGTAAAAGATTTAAATGTAAAGACTTTGATAAGTATGAACATCTATTTAAAGAGGTACAAGATGATTTGGCATTAGGAAAAAGAAAGTTGGTTGACTTTAAAGAATCCAATCTAAGGGAAGGTAATTACTATATTCATAATGGGATTTTATTTTTACTGGAAAATATTACATATGAGAAAAAAGACCATTACAAAGAAGATGGCACGAGGGTCAGGAAGGATGGAAGAACACGATGTATTTTTGAGAATGGAACGGAGTCAAATATATTAAAACGTTCAGTTGAAAAGAATCTATACAAAAACGGAAAAGTTGTAACTCAAAACGTAGATGAGGTTATCGAAGAGTTTACTGAAACATTTAGTGGGATAACAAAAGAGGATAAAGAAACTGGTCATATTTATATACTAACTTCATTAAGTGAAAAAGAAGAAATAGCATCACTCAATAATTTATATAAAATTGGGTACTCATCAACAAGTGTTCAAGAAAGAATTAAGAACGCTGAGAATGAACCAACCTATTTAATGGCACCTGTTAAGATTGAATCTTCTTGGATATGCTACAATATGAACGCTCAAAAGTTTGAGTCATTAATTCATAGATTTTTTGGTCATACTTGTTTAGAAATAGATGTGTTTGATAACAATGGTATTAGACATACTCCAAGAGAATGGTTTATTGTTCCTTTAAATACAATTGAAGAAGCTATATACTTCATAATAAGCGGTAAAATAGTGGACTATAAATACGATGTTAAGCGTGAAAAAATAATTCTGAAATAAAAAATATAACTGTATGATTAACATTGAGAGCCATAAGGTCCAAAATATCCCAGCAGCAATCTCAGGAATTGAGTCTGTAAAACCAGATGATACATTAATTAAGGTCATAACTCTTATGAAACTAAGGGATTACTCACAAGTCGCTGTAATGACAACTAAACACAATATAAAAGGGGTTATCACATGGAAATTAATAGCAAATTCAAAGACCCTCGATTTTAATAATACTTTGGCTAAGGAGATAATGTCAAAAAAAATTAATTATTCTTATCTTGATGATAACATTATAAATGTCCTTGAAACATTAAAATTATCAGATGAAGATTATGTTTTCGTTAAGGATAAAAAAGAAGTTTGGTCTGGAATTATTACATCTCATGATATTATTATCAAATATTCTGACCAAATTTCACCATTAATTTCGCTTGAAAAAATTGAAAAAAAACTGAGAAATATAATCCTTGATTTTTTTAATAATAACATCTCAGAATTAAATAATACTTATGGGTTGTCGCTTGAAAACATTAACGATATTGTTTTTTCTGATTATATAAAAATTTTTAGTCATAATTCCTTTTTTGCTAAAGCAATGCCAACTGTTGACAAAAAAACATTTATTAAATCCTTAACTGAAGTTAATCTAACTAGAAATAAGTTTATGCATTTCAGAGTTGATGGCTTAGATGTTGACGAAATACGTTTGCTAAATAAATTTGCAGAATTCATAGAAAGTTAATAATTTTGTAGCAGTATCAAGAGCATTAATTTGCACCAACCGACTTTCTCGAAGCACGGTGGTTTAGAATACGGGGCACTCGTCCAAAGTTAATCGAGATTCCACATTCTTTTCTTGCTACGAATTATTGTTTAACTAAATTTTTCGTACAATGAAAACAACTAAATTTTTGTTTCTAAGCTTATTAGCTTTCAACTTTTTATTTTCTCAGCAACGAGATTGTGAATGGTTTTTATGTAACTCTTTTGAAGAGATTTCTTCTTTCTACGAATTAAATGATAAAGTTGATTTTGGGTCAACTTCATTTTATTTCACTGAAATAAATAAAGATTTAAAAACGATTTCATTTAATTCTTCAGAAGGTCTAAAACTTCATTTGGTTTTTGGAAAAGATGATTACATCATTGAGGGCGAGTTGTTCACTAAGAATAAAACCTTTGTGAAAAAATTCAACATCAATAAAATTGAATCCTGGGCCTTACACCCTAAAGACGACTTTTACAATCAGATTATTAATAGGGTTCTTGAATACACAGAAAAATAGAAGTTATGGCAAATTTAAAAGGAGAAGTTACCTTCAAAGTCACATTTAATAA
>Ga0233438_10004952_pt1 | contig 11428 bp, 12 predicted proteins | sample SI_123_September_FD_182720 | JGI IMG/M metagenome (GOLD analysis project Ga0233438, IMG submission 182720) | Seawater microbial communities from Saanich Inlet, British Columbia, Canada - SI_123_September2016_10_MG | ecosystem: Environmental > Aquatic > Marine > Inlet | place: Canada: British...
TACCCTCTAATGAAAAAGCACCAGTAGGAACATATTTTTACAAACTTATTTTAAATAACAGTAATAATGATATAATTACTGGTTGGGTTTATTTAAACCACTGATTTAAGTTTGATTAAAAAATTATCCCCTAAAATAAATTTTATTTTAGGGAATAATGCCGTGGAGCAGAGGGGAGTGAAATCGAACTATTTTGGGGAGGATTTGATTAAATTGAATTGTCAAAAATGATTATTTTCAAACCTTACCTCGTTCTAGCTTTCCAAAATTATCTTTGGGATTGAGCCATGGATTTTTCTTCGAAATGAGATACTTTTTTCCCTCCTTTTTATCTGTTACTAGAGGATCTCTTATAATTTTATTTAATATGATATTTTTAAGATATCGTATCATTTATTGCATTTTGATTCAAATAAATGTAAATTTTTTTTATAACTAATTATAAAAAATTTATTTAATTAATATGTTCAAGATACAAATTGAATAATAAACTTACCTAGATAGAGTTTTTAATTATTTTTTTAAATCTGCTTTAAAAATTCTAAATTAGACAACTGACTATTTTAAAATAAATGATAAACTTCTTTGGATTTTTTAAAAAAACCAACCATATAGGAATTAGCTCTGTAGGTTTTGAAAAAGCAGCTATTTTTTTAAGAAATAGAGATTTTAGGGTTGTTGAGCTTTGGGGACTAAAAAAAAATGAAGAGGTGAACTTGCTTAATGAAGATGAGGAGCCTTTATGGATAACACAAGATCATTATTTGGAGATACATTCTTTACTTTCTGAAAACTGGCATACTCCATTTACTCATGTCAAGATTGAATTGGCCGATGATGGAGATGTAAATTACAGTGCAGCTTCATTATATGTTAAATTTCCAGACGAAGAAGACATTAAATCAAAAACTATAATGCTATTGGAAACTATGGGGTATTATGCAGCTGACATGATTATTGATTTTTGTGCTGAAAACCCAGATATGCATCTTTTAGAGTTTGTTTTAGGAATGGAACCAGAAGATATTACAGACGAATTCGATAGAATGAAATCACATACAGAATACATTAATAACGAGGGTTATCTTGAAGATTAAGATTTTTCAGTTAACTAAATCAATTTTGTCGTAATTGTAATGGCGTTGTTCAAAGTCTCGAACAGCTTTTAGTATAATATCATTATCAATCAGTTTTTCTAACTCTGATATTTCAATATTGATTTCTTGCAGCAATAAAGCCTTGGTGTTTTCAGTGCTGTTGACCATTTTCACAATTCCTTTTTCAAAATTGATTTTAAGTCTTTCAATGAATTTTTCTTTATTTATATTAAAATCTTCTATAGTCGGCTTTCTATTTCTGTAGCTATAAACATCAAATTCGGCATAAGCTGCAATTCTTGCTTTTTGATGACCGAAAAAAGAGCCACCTCTTTTATACACCCCATGGATGCCATTCACTTTACGAAAGACTTCAATTAATTTAGTTCTAAATTGCTCTGCATCACGGTTATTTTTTTCTAAATAATGGGCATAAATAGTGAAATAAACGTCTTGGCCGGTTTCTGAGTTGAATCCTTTGTCATTATTTTGGTATGCAATTTCAGGATGGAGGGGAGGGTGCAAATTTATTTCTGGATGATTCTCTAAAATCGATTTGAATTCTTCTTTTGAAAATTTAAATGTGTCCCGAATGGAGTGGCTATGAATTGAAATAGAATCTTTCAAATGATAAGCCTTTTGTTCAGTATTTTTATTTGAATTTTGACATCCAAACAAACAGCAACACAACATTAAAATAGAGAGAATACGCATCTTAATTCTTTAAGCTAAGAAATCTATAGTGTCCAATAATTTCAAAATCAAATAAGCAATCTTCAAGGACTTGTCCACTGCCTATATTATGAACGATTTGATAGTGTTTATTATCTATTGAAGGGGTATCTACAACGACTCCGATGTGAGTGGTGCCACCGCCCAAATCCCATGCCACTATGTCTCCCGGACGGTAATCAGCTCCGTTGCTTGTAATGGATAATTTTGAACCTTGACGCTCAAAATAGGTCATTAAATTCGGGACTCTCCTATGGTCAATATTTGCATCCGGTTTTTTGTGGTCCCATATATTTGGATAAACATTAAAATTGGCCGTCATGTCTTCATGGACTTCTTTCTGTAAATCTAGCCCGTTAGCTCTATATGTTCTAATCACAACATCTGTACAAACGCCTATACCCTCTGGGACATCACCGTTTGGGTAGGGAATACTATAATAGCTGCCATCGTAGATAACCTGCTGATTGGTCAAATTTAAGGCCGCATCAGAAATTTTTTCTGGACTAAATTGTATTTGTGCTGATAGTGTTAGACTAAGCCCCAACAATAAAGGTAATACGAGCTTAATTGGATTTAATTTCATTAAATTTAATTTATGTTGTAAAAGTCGACATACGTTTCTTCGAATAGAATGTCGCATTGTTCTCCTTCAATTTCTGGGCAATAACTTACTTTTAGCTTAATATCAAACTCTATTCCGTTTTTTATTTTTACATCAACTGTTCTGTCAAAAATAAAATTTGTAGGTACATCATTATAATTTCTATGTGTTTCTCTATACAGCTCGAATGTCTTTTCAAATATGGGTTCTAGGAAGTTGTGCTCTTCGATAGAATGAATTTTATATGCCATTACAGTTTGACCCATAGGAAACCCATAATTGTAATACGTATTTAAATACTCTTTGCCTTTTATCTTAACGAGCTTATAATTCACAACATTTCCCCATTGCCCACCATAAATTGTATCTGTTATACTGTCTTTATTTACAACGAGACTCCCGTAACAGTTTCTGCAATATTTGCTTTCAATTTCTTTGAAACTTATTATGGATTCTTGCTGTGCGTTGGCGAATGATATGAATAAAATTAAAATTGTAATTAGGTATTTTGTATTCATTTTTTTAGTATTTATTTTTATCCTATAAATTCACCAATAGCATAAGAGCTCACATCTATATTAAAATATCTACCAGTCCATATGGCCTCAGATTTTGAGAGTCTGTAGACATCTCCTTGGTTCCATCTTCCTGAGACATGGTTTGTTATGACATCATTTATGAGTACACGCTCACCAGATTTAAGGTCTTTTGGTACTATGTAAGCAGCAAAAGGGCTAAAGAACTTTGAAGGGTTCCTAGAAGTCCAATTAACTAGAGTTTTGTATCCCATATTAAGATAAGAGGTATCTTCCCTAAAATCTCCTAAGGTTACAATATGCCCTGTTGTCCTATTTTTTATCTTTTTATATTTAACCTTGAATTCATCACTCACTTCTGCTCTTAGTTCAATTAATTTTAACCCCATCTCTTTAGCTGCATTAATAGCTGTCTCACCACGGATTGTTCTTATCACTCTAAGACCATCACTCATCTCATCAAAAGACTTATCTGTAAGGATTTTCATGTACTTACAGTCAGGACATTCATCAAATGTGTTATCATAAATAAAGTTACACTCTTTACAGCTTAGCTCACCTTTCTTTGTTTTCGATTGAGCGTTAGCACTAAATATTTCTAAAAGTCTTTTGAACAGCATTAATGAATTATTTTAACGTTATCTTGATTTAAATTTACCTTCAAACAAGCCTGAGGGTCATTCTTGATTAGTTTTGCTAAGTCAGGATCATTGAGACTATCTGTGTCATGGATTGTTTTGTTGCACTCAATGCATATTTTGCTTCTATCCCCATTTTTTTTCATGGCTTTCCATTTAATATGAATAGGGCAGTGTAAACGTTTAACAAACTCTCCAGCGTCTGTAAATATTTCTTTAGTTGATGGGTTAATTTTCATTGTTTTTTTGTATTAAATCTCACTATGCAATTAATGCAAACTTGTAACATATTTTGGGTATTTTTCTTTAAAGCTTAAAATAGCCTTTGATATAGAACTTTCTGTATTTTGAATATGTACATAACAATTTTCTATACTTCGAGTAATTGCCATTAATACCCATGTGGCTGCATACATAGCACGTCTTTTTTCAGGCGTTAATTGATCGAATAACGATTCTAATAAATAATTATCTGCATCTTTTTCTTGGGTTTTCTGTTCAAAAAACTCATCCAAATTAAAACACATCACAGACCAAGCTTCTATACCTCGACAAGATTCATAATAGATTGAACGCACTGATAAAGAACCTGGTGGACTTAAACTGCGTTTATCTACATTTCCTGTAGTATTCCAGAAAACTACATCTCCTATTATAGATTTTGCTTCAGTAATAAGCGACCATTCACTTTTATTTTTACCAGCATCTTTAATAATATTGTCATATTCATTGATTGATACAGACACCTCTTCTTCATTTGCAAATTCATTTTTACTATTACTTTCAGCAGATGTTAAAAGCAATAATGATTCATAATTAGTACATCCTTGTCTTTCTCCAATAGTTTTTAGTTTCTTAACAGATTCAATAAATTTTTTATTAGATTTTGAAAAGTCAACTAATACACTTCCGTGATCATCTGTATCTAATGGTTCAATATCAAGGTCAATTTCATACCAAGTTGCAATATGATTAGCAAGTGCTGCAATAGCAGGTTTCATTCTATATGATTTACGGCGCTTTTGATATTTATGACGTTCAATTTTTTGACCACGTGATATGTGCCAATCACATAATTGAGAATAACGAATTAACTGTTCCTTCCCACCATTAGCAATTACAATGTTATTACTATCAAAAATGCTGTAAAGAATATCTCTTTCTAATGGATGACAATCTTGCGCTTCATCAATGTATGCTATTCTTCCTGCTCTGAAACCACTTATCCCTTTTTTATAACGTGTTTTTAGCTTTTCTAAATTTATCTTACCACTACCGTCTTTTTCAAGAATATCAGGACTTAAGGCCATTACATTTTCTAGTAAATCATATTTACTAACTACATCTAAATCATTTAAAAAAGCATCTAAATTAGAAGATGCTTGAAGAATACGCTCTAAAACCTTATGATAATCTTTTAAGAATACATTTGAGCTTTCAAGATTTCCGAGCTTATCCACTTTGTCGTTTCGATAAATTCTAAATTTTTTCGCTGTTTCTTCTTGATTTGGTAAAAGCCTCAATGATTCTAAATGATGAATAAATTAAATAGCCTCGCGTTTTGTGCCTTCAGATATTCTCCATTTACTTTGAACATACATTAGAAGTTTAGCAAGACTGATATTATTTTCTGAATTACGAACAGAATTAAAATATGCTTCAATTTGTAGCCATCTGGAATCTAATGTTGCTGTTAACTCTTTAATACGTTTTTCTGTAAGCAAAAGTAGAACTCCTAATTTTTTAGCGACTCTATAAAAAAATCCGTGAATTGTATATGTAGTAGTAGGTTGTTTTGCTTGTCTGTAGTCTGGTGATAACTGATTTGTAAAACTTTGTATTTGTGATGAAATATCATAGACTAATACGTGATTGTAAGTTAAAAACACGCCTTTACGACCTTCAAGACTTGATCGTAACATCCATTTTAATATGTCTGATGATTTACCGGTTCCTGCTTTTCCATTTACCTCAACTAATTTCTCGCCTATATTTTCATAAGCCTTAATTGATGTATCAACTAATTTACTTTGGATTCTGTTAATCTTTTTCTTGGTAATATATCCATCTTCACTGTCTTTAGATGCTCGCTCAAATATTTGCCTAATTTGATCTTCAAACAGTATGTCGCTTCCATACCAATGCTTATATCCAGGCCATTTAAAATAATAATTTAACTTAATTATTTTTTCTACCTTATCATAAGTAAATTTTTTATCTATTAGAACATTATTAATAGTATGAGAACTTGAAGCGTTTTTAATCCAAGTTATAGGATGCACAGTGATATATTTTCTTTCTAACTTGCAATTGCTACTTAAATAGTTAGTTAAACCCCATTTAATTTTATTTGCGTTTTCCTCAAAATCTACATAAGCACCATCTATTTCAATTAAACCATTATCTATTTTAATATTTGAATTGGTGTATTCATTTACAATTGATACAGCAATGATTTGATTTTTTACATAATGCCTATCATCATCAGTTTCTACTCTGTACCAACTTTTATCTTTTTTAGGGATATATAATATTACAATAAAATCAACACTTGCTTGTGACGATACTGATACCGGAAAATTATTTAAGATAATTACTTCAACTTCTTTACAAGTTGCACTTAATTTTTCAATTATAGATTCTTTTAAAGTATCATAATTTAAGTCTGCATTAGTTCCATTTATTTTATTGAATTTTAATTTCATATTTATTCCTGTTTACCAATTTAGATTTATCTTATTATTTGAAAATTTAATTAATAATAGATTATTAAAATACATAATTATTTTTTCAATTTCATACAGAATTACTAAAACATATTTAGGGTCTATTTATTTTAATTCAAGTCAATCTTATCTAAGAATGTTTTCAATTTCTTTTGTATCAATTATATCTGCGTGAAAATTAATTTCTAGGATTTAACGTCCGATTTCTTTTAAGTCAATTTGGTTACTAGTGTTTTACTAGTTGAATATTTTGATAATTCATTGATAGCATTATCCATTTTTTTTGTGCTTTTTAGATTTATTCCTAAATTTTATTTTTCAAGTAAATTAATAAGTAATTTTTTTAGTTAATTTTTCTTTTTTTTAATTATTGACAAATCAATGATGAACCTGTGCAATGAAACTGCACAGGATTTTTTATTTTTAAAAAATATAAATCTTCACACATTTAATTTAAATTTTTTTGTTTAAAATTAATTTTTTTACTGTGTATTTCATAATTTTTTCTAAATTAAACACAGCATAATATTTTAAAAATTAAAAACTAATTATAAAAAAATAATTTAAAGTTTAGTATTAATTCTTTTTTATTTAAACCTATTTTAACTAATTCCAAAGCGATTCATGTATCTATACCTATTTACAAAATAAATGACAATGAGTCTAATATATCTGCCCACGTAAATTAATAATGATGTGCAATTAAATTACATAATTAAATTATTAATTTGTATTATTATAAATATTAATTATTGTACTTATAAAAAAGAATTATATGGAAGGTATTGGTTTTAAAAACATGAAAGTTTTTGAAAAAGAACAGTGGTTTGATTTTAATAAACTAACTCTTTTAACTGGCACAAATAATAGTGGGAAAAGTTCTGTGATTAATGCAATGAAATTAATACAAAATAGTATGGTTTCTTGTACCAATATTGATGATTTATTAAAATTAGAAATTAAAGTTGATAGTAATTTAGAAAATAAGCATGGAAGCTTATTGAATTTTGTAAACAACAAAGCAAAAGATGATAAAGTAAATAAATTTTCTTTTAGTTTTCAAAGCCATATCTATATTTATAGGGTTATAATAGCTATTGAGCAAGGGCTTAAATCCTTTGGAAGAGTTAACTCAATAGAGGTTTTTGACAAGAAAACAAAAGAAAGAATTTTTATTATTGCACCACTAGATGGTAATAAAAAATCCCGAGAGTATAGTTTTAATATAAATTATGAATATTTTACTACTAAATTTTTTCATAAACGAGATCAAACAATATTATTTCATCAAAGAAAAAAAGAACTAGACAAATTAGTTGATCAGGTTAATAATAATAAAGTTGAAATCAAAGAATTAGAAGCTTTATGCAAAAGCCTAAGCGAAGAGTTTTCGGTTTACATAAAAGTTACTTTTGGTGAATCTATAATTCTAGATGATAAACCTACAAAAGTACCTAAACAAAAAGTATCTTACATTATTCAAAGTTCTTTTAATGAACTTGTGCATCAACAAAATGAATATATCGAAGAAGTTGGAATTTTATTTTCAAATAGTAAGCCCACACCACTTATAAATAATATTGGGGGTATTCAAACCTTCAAATTTGATGCCCAGCCACTTTCGCCTGAGGATATAGAATCTATTGATTCTATTTTTGATTTTTCTTTTTTATGGGAAGATGATATTTCTTTCAAGCATAGATTTATTGAAATACTCTCAGCTTATTATGAGGGTGAAACTGATTATATGATCTTAAATCATAAATTAAGTAATGATCTTTTGAAAATTCTCTCCACTTCAACTACAAACATGAAGGACAAATCAGAATTCACCCCCAATAATGTTTTTTTAGAGCTGTTTTATCCAAGAATTCAGTTTTTTGGATTATTAGCAATCTTTAATGCGAAATATGATTATTATGATGTATCGATTTATACAAATCATCATAAAATACTGTTATCTAAGAATAAAGATTTCTCGAAATTGATTTTATCGATTAGTGATTTAATTACTGATTTTTTTGATAATAATATTGATAAAATTAGAGATAAAAAATTTATAAACGACCTAACTTTTGAAAGTTTAGATACTGAAATTCGAAAATTATTTAGAGGAGATTTTAAATTTAAAAATGAATATGTGTCCTCTAATAGGTTCTCAATAAATAGATCTTATAGTTTTAATGATAACTCAGATTTTTCTGTCACACTTGGTAACATTGAGAAACTTGGCGAAACAGCAAAAAAGCACAGTTATTTTTTTATAAATAAGTGGATAAAAATATTTGGAATTGCTGACGAGTTAGTCTTAAGACCTATAAATGATACTGGTAAATTTGAAGCTATTCTTGTAAAAGATAGTATGGAAACATCCTTATCAGATTATGGTCTTGGCACTAATCAATTATTACCTATCATTTTCTCTCTTCCAATATACACAGATAATTATGATAATATCTTTTTAAACCTTGGCCTAACTAGAACCCTTGTAATAGAAGAGCCAGAGGCTAATTTGCACCCTGCTTTGCAAAGTAAACTTGCTGATATGTTTGCTGACGCATTAACTAGATTTGATTTACAAATTATAGTTGAAACACACAGTGAATATTTGATCAGAAAACTACAATATTTATCAGCAAAACATGTACTGCAAACTGCTGATAACTTGAGTTTAAACCCAAAGGACATTAGTATATATTATTTTAATTCAGATGAATATGTAACAGATGTAGAACCAAAAGTTAAATGTATACATATTGATGAATTTGGAGGACTGAGTGATACGTTTGGTAAAGGTTTTTTTGATGAAGCTACTAATTTGAAATTTCAATTAATGAAATTAAATAAATCTCAAAGCAATTAATATGGAGGTTTATATAGATAAAGAATTTCTTGATAACTTTTATTTAGATTTTGATGATGAAGATATTCAAAAGAAACTCAAAAAGTTATTAATTAATTATGGGAGTAAACAGGTTTTTATTGAATGCAGTGAGAGTGATTTTATTTCTATGGACAATGAAAATGAAATTTTCTCTAATATATTATCTAGCGGTACAACGATGCTTCCTATTGAATCTATAAAAAAACACTTATTTAACAAATCCAATTTCGAACAAACTCTAGTGTTTACAAATAAAAGATTAGATTGGTTTAAAGCTGCAGAAAACGAAGGAGCAATTTGTTTTAGTTTTGATGACTACCAGACAAGAATACAAATTATAGTAGACTCTCTACATTTTAAAATAGATTTAAGCGAGGGTTTTCCTGGATGGGATTTTGCATCAGTTTTTAAAAAAATTAAATTCAATAAGATATCTATCTCTGACGCCTATATTTTAACTGATAATAGCAAGAATAGAATATCACATAATATTATACCTCTACTCAAAAAATTAATAGATTTTAATTCAAATCGATTGAATGTAAATGTTTTTACAAAATATTTCAACTCATTACAACCAAATGAGGCATCCAAAATTGAAAAAATATGTAGTATTTATAATTTATTTAATAGAACATTTGCAAATTCTAATGTAAAATTTAAAATTATATCTACAGACTTTCCACAAACTGGATTTGAACGGCATGATAGATATATAGCAACTAATTTTAGTATTACAGATTGTGGTAAAGGATTTAACTTAGTGCCCTTTACACCTTCTGATTCGCAAATTATTTCAGAGACAATTTTTGATTATTATACTTATAAACGCTTGAAAAATTTAATGTCATATCAATCAAAATACATTTCAAAATTGAATCGTATGGAAACCTTGAGTTTCAAAATATTTCCTTGATTATATCACAACTAATTTGAAGTTTGTGATTTAGTATTTCAAATAAAAGATTGTTTTTTATAAAGCCAAAAATATTCTATGCCTAAAAATAAAAATTTCCAAAACCGAATTACAATTTTAGATGAGTGCTTTTCAAGTAGAACAGGATTTTTTACTTTGGAAAAATTAATAGATGTTGTTAGTGAAAAATTAGATATAAGTGTGTCAAGGAAAACTATCCAAAATGACATTAATTATATTAGAGAAACCATTGAGAACAAAAAAAGTGGAGAAATTGACTTTGATGAATCTCCAGTTTTTTTATCCAAAATGTTTGATGGAAAAAAAAAAATATTTAAATACTCAAACGTTAATTTATCTCTTGGCAATCAGTTATTGTCCAAAACAGATAAAGAGCAATTAAAAGAAACACTTGCTATTTTATCTAGATATAGAAACCGTGAAGATTTCTTTTGGTTAGATGAGATGTTTCCAAGAATACAATCTGCGTTTAATCTTGTACATGAAGATTATAATGGTTTGATAAGCTATCAAAGTAACAGAGATTACATTGGGGAGTCATTAATTGGTGTGATATATAATCAATTAATAAGAAAAAAAATTCTAATAATTGAATATAAAGGGTTTAAGGATAAATCTAGTTATACTAGAACAATTCACCCTTATCATCTAAAGCAATATAACAACCGCTGGTTTTTATTTGGATTGGAAGAGTCTGATAATTACACAGGAATTACAAATTTAGCACTTGACAGAATAATTACTATTACTGAGACGATTGATAATATAACTCCAAATGTCACAAATTGGGCTGACTTTTTTGACCAAATGATTGGTGTTTCTCTTGCGACCAATCAAAAATCGATTGATTTAAAGCTTAAATTTTCATTAGAAAGAATTCCATACGTCTTAACAAAACCAATCCACGGTAACCAGCGCATAGATAGGACAGATCCAGAAATGAGAACTATTTTAATAAATCTATTTCCGAATAATGAAATGTACCAGACAATACTATCATTTGGGAGTGATGTTCAAGTTATTGGGCCATATGAGGTTAAGGAAAAAATGCGAGAAATTACACATACAATGAATAAGTTGTATAATTTTATTTAATATTAGATTTTAAAGATATCGTATCGCTTACCGAATTTTCAATTAATTTTATCAAAAAAAATTCCCTAAAATAAAAATTATTTTAAGGAATAATGCCGTGGAGTCGCCGAGAATCGAACTCGGGTCCAAACAAGCTACAAAAGTGCTTTCTACACGTTTAGTTTTCATTTAGTTTTCGA
>Ga0233438_10004955_pt1 | contig 11425 bp, 11 predicted proteins | sample SI_123_September_FD_182720 | JGI IMG/M metagenome (GOLD analysis project Ga0233438, IMG submission 182720) | Seawater microbial communities from Saanich Inlet, British Columbia, Canada - SI_123_September2016_10_MG | ecosystem: Environmental > Aquatic > Marine > Inlet | place: Canada: British...
CCATCGAAGATTAATTTTGCTGGATTTCGTCGGATAAGGCTCTTACAATCGGCATATATTGATAAAAAGTGCTTTACTTTCCCTTGGCAACTCTTTATTATAGGGGCCACCTTACTATTCGTTCTCACCTTTTTTAGAGGACAGATCCACATGTTCGAATCATTTGGCAGAGGCTTTAAGATGATCTTGGCCGCCATCAAGATGGGATGGCAGGATAGACGTCTTTTGCTGCCGGCCTTGATGACTGTCTTTTCCAATTTCTTTTTTGCCATCCTGCTCTTTCTCGAGGGCAGGACTCGCGTACCAGCTGCTACTCAGGCGATGCAAGCCGGACAAGAGGCAGCCGCCGGTGTCGCAAAAAATGCAGGGCACCACATCGCCCAGCACGGCCACAATCTCATGCAGGCAGCAGGTCATGCCAAGCACGGCGTCAAGGGCGCTCTGCAGCCTGCTCAGGACTCTATCCAGCAGTTGATGGGCCAGACTGCGCTCAATGGTCCCTGGGATCAGAGCGGTCTCGATGCCTTGCAAGGTGCAGCCAGTCCAGATGCAGTGCTCGCTGTAGTCGCTATTCTCTCTTTGTGGTGGCTTACCAACAGATTTCTCGAGGGTGTTACCACCGCTCTGGTGTACAGCCATCTTACCGAGGGTGCAGGCTCCGGCCGCTTTTCCACCTCGTGTGCCGCTGTCTTTTCCTCCCTGCCTGCCATCATCACCCTGGGTCTGGTCACCCTGATCGCAAAAAAGATCGCGCGCTTTATGCGTGACAAGCGTGGTTCGGGCGTCTTTGGCCTTGGCGTCAACTTTATCTCCGGCATCGTCGAGATCTTTTGGACCATGGCCGGACACTTGATCCTGCCTGCTATCGTGATCGAGGGCACGTCGTTTTGGGGCGCACTCAAGCGTTCCGATCGTATCGCCCAGGGCAATCTCATCACCATTGGTATCGGTGAGATCGGTATCGACACCATCAACCGTATCGTGCTCTTTCTAGTTTGGGCAGCAGGTGCGTTGGGTTGCGGCTATGTAGCCATGAGCCACACTCCTCTCAACTCGCCTCTAGTATTGATGGGCGGCACAGCTATGATCTTTACGATCATCTCCGTCACCGCTGCATCGATCTATATCAGAGCTGCTTTTTACACTTGTCTGTATGTCTGGGCCATCGAGGCCGAGGCACTCAGCGAGGCAGAGCGCCTCAACTATGCTCCCCCTGCCCCGTTGGCAGCAGCACTGGCTTAGTTTTTAGCCAGTGCCGTGGTCGTGACGTAGGCTCTTTCTCTCGACCAGACATTGATCTTTTTGGCTAGACCGACTGCTCCGAGCATGCTGATCACCCAATAGGCGGGATCAAACTCCCACCATTTGAGACCGCTCTTGGCAGATCCTGGAGTGTGGTGGTGATTGTTGTGCCAGCCTTCGCCAGTAGTGAGGAAGGCCACCCACCAGATATTGACGCTATCGTCTTTGCCGACAAAATTGCGGTAGCCGAGTTGGGGGATGTGGCAGATGAGGTTGAGGAGAAATGGCAGTTGCTGCGCGGCCAGGCCCGCAAATACGCTGACCAGAGCGATCTTGTAGCCAAATACAAAGAAGAGCAAAAGGCGCGACGAAAAACCGATGATGCTGTTGAGAGCATGCATACGACGCCAGTCGCCACCCTGCTCGAGAAACATGTAAAAAGGATCTTTGATCAGGTCTTTGGATTGTCTCTGAGGATTGAGATCATCGGTGTATGAGTTTTTGAAGGCCCAACCGATAAATGAATGAAAGATGCCATAGCGAGGCGAATGTGGGTCGAATTGTGTATCGACAAATCTATGATGGCCTCTATGGATGGTAGCCCACCAGATGGGCGAGCTCTGGAAGGCCAGATATCCGGATGAGACAAAAAAGTACTCGATCCACTTGGGACAGCTAAAAGACCTGTGCGCTAACAGACGGTGATATCCGATAGTGATACCAAGCATATGATAAAAATAAAAGATCACGAACAGTGAGGCTAGGCCGAGCCAGCTGTCGCTAAATATGTGTTTGACTGCAGCAACAAAGTTGCTCGCATCCAGGGCTAAAGGCATCAATAATTCTCTCAGAAAAGCCGCAGCTTTGGGTATATGTGAAAAATCGATGCAGTTTTAGCGGTGATACTACGAGCATTAGCGGTTGCAAACAATTTGTCATGAGTCTAGCGTAACACCCCTGACGACTTTTGACTGCCAATCTGAAGAAATAATCAGACCATACTTAAAGCATCAAAATGGGCGGTCTATTTTAACTTTGTGAAAAGTTTAGGGGGTATATACCATTTGAGCGTGCCTGGCATAGTCGATGGCAGATCGGGCGAATCGATGCGGCAAACGGCGCCTTTTTTAAAGGGCATGACAAACTCCGGTCCAGCATGGATGAGCGCCGAGGCGATCATGCCCATGTCCGGCTCGTGACCGACCAATACAATCTGGTTGTAGTTGGGGTTTTGATTGAGATGCCGCTGGACGGCCTTATAGAGGGCGCTCATGATGACGCCGGGCGCCAGGGCGTCGATGGTAGCGATCTCCAGACCAAATGCACTGGCGATGATCGTGGCGGTCTCGCGAGTGCGCAGGTAAGGACTGGCAAGCACCAGATCTGGTTTCACCCCGATATCTTTTAGCCCCTTTGCGACTATGCGCATCTCTGCTATGCCTTCATCGGTGAGATTGCGCTCTGAATCCCTGCTCATGCCGGGTCCAAGCCGATCGATAGCAATACCGTGACGCACCAGAAAAAGTTTCATCGCAACCTCTCATCCCCAACGGATAACATCATTTATTTTACAGATGGTAAGCGTGGTGCCTACTACTAAAGTTTGGTCCATTGGTTTAAGATGGGCTTGTGAACAGCCCAAAGCCACGATTGATAGGACTTGACATTGGTGACCGCCGCATCGGCATCGCCATATCGGATCCACTCGGCTATACGGCTGCTGGCCTGGAGACCATAGAGCGCACCAATCGTGATAACGATGTCAGACGCATTGCCGATCTAGCCCAGCGTCATGGTGCCATCGAGATAGTAGTGGGTCTGCCCTACAATATGGATGGCTCTACCGGCGATCAAGCCGAAAAAGTCAAATCCTTTTGCAAGCGTCTTGCTCGTGCGACCGGCCTGCCGATCATTTATGAGGACGAGCGCCTCACCACTATTTCGGCCATCCGTACGCTCACAGTACAGGGTGTCAAGACCGGCAAAAACCGGGATCTCGTCGATAAGCAAGCAGCGGCCATCATTCTGCAAAAGTATCTGGATCGCAAGACTCCGCCGCCCAGCGCTTAGTTGTTTATTTTATCTGTGTATAGGGCTGCCTCTTAAACTAGGCCTTTCATCATGCCGCGCCAGTAGATCTGCGGCAAGAGATCTTTTTTGAGTACGTACATAGAGTATCTTTCTTCGGATTGGTCGAGAGGAAAAGACTCTGCTGGGTTGAGATCGTAATCAAACTCCGCGAGGATCAGACGACCATAGCCTGTGACCAGAGGGCACGATGTATAGCCATCATAGCTGGCTTCGAGGGCGGCGCCTTTGATCTGAGCAGCGAGGTTTGCCACCACCACCGGTGATTGCTTGCGGATGGCCGCACCGGTCTTGGAGGTGGGTAGATTGGAGCAATCGCCCAGAGCAAAGACATTGGCGTAGCGATTGTGCCTCAGAGTATGCTTGTCTACATCGACCCAGCCGGCTGCGTCGGCCAGGGCGCTTTGCTTGATAAAGTCCGGTGCACTCATGGGTGGTGTCACATGGATCATGTCAAAATCGGTGGTGGTGATATCTTGGGTATCGAGATTTTGAAAAGTGGCTGTCTTTTTGTCCCCGTCTAACTCGATGAGATCTGTGCGAAACCAGGTCTGGATGCCCTTGCGTGCCACTACTTTGTTAAGCGAGTCGGCGTATTTTTTGACGCTAAAGATACCAGGATTGGCTGAGGCAAAGATCATGTCGATCTGGTCGCGGACTCCGCGCAGCCTAAATTGGTCGTCGGCGAGATAGGCGATCTTTTGCGGGGCACCACCGCATTTGACGGGAGTATTGGGCTGGGTAAAGATGGCCTTGCCCTTTTGCAAGGTGCTGAGCTGCTGCCAGGTGTAGTCGACCTGGTCATAGGCATAGTTGGAGCATACGCCGTTGCGCCCGATGGTCTCTTGCAAGCCTTTTACTTTATGCCAGTCTATCTGCAGGCCGGCTGCCATGATGAGGTAGTCGTAGCCGAGATCGGTACCGGAGGAGAGTCGTAAGCTATTACGATCGGGATCTATTTTTACGACGCTTTCTTTAATCCATTTAACGCCGCTAGGGATGAGCAAAGATTCATCTCTTTCAGACTCCTGGCGAGGCATGACTCCGGCCCCGACGAGGGTCCATAGAGGCTGGTAGTAGTGCTTGGTCGCAGGCTCGACTATGGCTATGTCTATGTCGCCCAGGACGCGCATCAGGCGTGCAGCGCAAGAGATGCCGGCAGTGCCGCCGCCGACGATGACGATACGGTGGTGATTGTTTGACATGAGACGCGATACCCCTTAACGCCTGTTACGATCCAATATTTTTGCATCTTTGCAAATGATATAATCGGGTTTTTGGTAAAGAGAGAGATCTATTTAGATGAGTCCGCTTTATACGGTATTGATGGTCGTCGAGGCATTGCTCGGCGTTTTGATGATCGGTCTGATCCTTTTGCACGCTCCCAAGGGCGACGGTATGGCAGGGATCGGTTCTTCGGCCACGATGTTTTCGGGCAAGCGCGGCGCTGAGGCAGGGCTCGATCGTCTTACCTGGATTGTTTTTGGTCTCTTTATGGTCACATCTAGCGTCCTTGGTTTTGGCTTCATCAAATAATGTCGTCTTTTCAACTACCTACAAAAGAGCACAAGCACGATTATGTGCTCTCACAGTTTGACCGGATCGCTCGTGGCTACGATAAATCCAATGACGTGATCTCGCTCGGCATGCATCGCTCCTGGAAGCTCCGCGCTGTCGGCGAATTGCTCGGCGTCAATCAGGGTGGTCGCTATCTCGATGTATGTTGCGGGACTGGCGATCTGGCCATATTGATCGCTCGCATGGCGCATCGTGGGTCTGAGGTTATCGGTCTCGATTTTTCGCAAGGCATGCTCGATATGGCTGCGATCAGACAGGAGCGTGCAGAGCGTCGCAAGCCCCAGTTGCAGGGCAAGCATATCTCTTGGCGTCGTGGAGATGCTCAAAATCTGCCTTTTGGCGACAAAGAGTTTGACGGTGCCATCGTGAGCTTTGGCTTGCGCAATCTCACTGATCTGCAGCGCGGGCTCGACGAGATGTCGCGCGTGGTCAAGTCCGGTGGGCGCGTGGTCAATCTCGATCTCGGTCATACGACCGTGCCGGTATTTAAGGACTTTTACCAGTTTTATTTTAGAGAGGTCGTTCCAGTCATTGGCGGCATCCTGCAAAATGATAAGACTGCTTATACTTATTTGCCTGAGTCACTCACGACCTATCCCAAGCCTGATGAAATCACGCGGATGTTTGCAAAAGCAGGGCTGACAGACATCAAGCATATCCCTCTGGCACTGGGGACGGTGGCATTGCATGTAGGCACGCGTCGATGAATCCCCCCGGGGATCAAGGCAAACGCACTGGCGATACTGTGGGCAAGCCCAATCTGATGGTCTATGTCGGTGATCACTCGGCAGATATTTTTACTGCACGTGTTTTTGCCAGGCTAAAGCAATATCTGCCCGACCTCCATATCTGGGGCGTGGGCGGGACCAAGATGAAAGAGTCAGGCATGGAGCTGCTGTACGATAGCAGCGACTTTGCTGTGCTCGGGATCTTTCAGGTCGTGCACAAATTGGCTTTCTTTTTTAAGATGCGGCAGCATTTGCTGGATGAAATAGCCAGGCGCAAGCCTGATCTGATCTTACTTGTAGACAATGGTGGCTTTAATGTGCAGTTTGCCAATGCCATCCGCAAGATAAACAAGGACGTGCCGATCTATTACTTTATTTCTCCTCAGATCTGGGGCTCCCGTCCATGGCGTATCAATGCGATGAAGAGCCTCACCAAGGTCCTGACCATTTTTCCCTTTGAACCCCCTATATACAAAGCTAAAGGCATCGCTGCCACTTTTGTAGGCAATACTGCCGCTGGCACCATGACACCACCGGAGCAACTACCTTCAAAAGAGGACTTGTGTGCCAAATACGGCCTGGATCCGGAGCGACCGATCATCACGGTCTTTCCTGGTAGTCGCAAGCAAGAGGTACGGTCATTTATGCCTGTCCTCCTCGACGCGATCGAGATGATGCATACAAAAAGACCTGAGGTGCAATTTTGCATATCGCGTTCGACCATCAAGGCCGGGGCGATCATCGAAGAAGCTTTTAAAAAGGTCCAGGGCAAATTGAAGGGCGCGGTGCTCGTAGAACAGCCGGATACGCTATGGGCGGTCAAGGCGAGCAAACTGGCCTGGGTAAAATCTGGCACATCTACGCTCGAAGTAGCGATGCTAGGCAAACCGATGATCATCTATTATCGCGGCCCCTGGCCTGATTTTTTGTTGGTCATGGCCTTCAAGACAGTAAAAAATGTCGGCATGCCAAATATTCTTGCCGGCAAAACTCTGATACCTGAGTTAATCCAACTGGATTGCCGTGCCCAATTGCTTGTAAGATATAGTCTTGACTTGTTCGACGTACCGGCAAAATACGCCGAGATCGAGACTCAATTGGCACAGATCCGACATGCCGTGGGCAGTGAGGATTTTGTCGAAAACACCGCCAGAGAGCTCGTGGCGGTACTGGAGAACCCTGCTCTATGCCAGTCAAAAAGCTGATCGCTGAGTCCCAGATGCAGTTGTATCTGCGCATACTGGGTTATATCAAACCTTATTGGCCGTTATTTGCACTGGGTCTATTGTCCGCTCTGCCGGCCGGCAGTATGGACGGTGCCATCGCCTGGGCTGCGGGTCAGGGCGTCAATCTGATTATCGAGCAAGGTCGCATCCATTTTATATATTACGTGCCATTGGCCGTTTTGCTGCTTGCTCTTGTGCAAGGCATCTTTGGCTTTTTAGAGTTGTATTTTATTAGGTTCGTCGGAGCATCAGCTATCCGCGACCTGCGCAATCAGCTTTTTGTCCATCTCCAAAAGCAACCTCTACTGTATTTTCAAAACCAATCATCCGGCGTCTTGATTGGTAGACTGATCAATGATGTGGCAATCGTCGAGAACGCGATCTCCCAGACATTTCAGACGATGATCTCTCGCGTCATCACCCTGGTTTCTTTGAGCGTCGTTATCCTCTATCAATCGTGGCTTCTGGCGCTTATTGCCATCTCCATTTTTTCACTCATCGTCCTGCCTGTATCGATAGTCGGCAAGCGCATCCGCAAACAAGCAAGATCAGGTCAAGAAGCCATCGGCGACCTCGTCTCCGTTCTCTCAGAATCTATTCAAGGCACAAAAGTTGTGCAGGCCTTCAACCTCGAAGACTACCAAAACAAACGCTTTGTCGAGACCAATGGCAATTTTTTCAACAGCTCGATCAAGGCAGCCAAGGCAGAGGCCATACTCTCGCCGATCCTGGCTATGATCGGAGCCGTCGGCATTGCCTCGGTGATCTGGGTGGCGGGCTCGATGATAGCCCACAAGCAAATGACCTTTGGTGCGCTGACATCATTTGTGGTGTCGCTCTTGCTGCTCTATGCTCCCCTCAAAAATATCGGCCGCATCAATGGAGTGCTGCAACCAGCTCTTGCAGCGGCTTCGCGTATATTTGACGTTTTGGATCACGACTCCGACCTGGTCGAGTCGCCCAATGCCATCACCTTGCAGCCGGGACCGCACAAGGTCAGACTCGAAAACGTGTTTTTCAACTATCCCAATCATACCGAGATGGTGTTGCGGGACGTATCTCTAGATATCAATCCAGGCCAGATGGTGGCATTGATTGGTCTATCCGGCTCGGGCAAGTCTACTCTGGTCAATCTCATCCCGAGATTTTTTGATACCACTGCCGGCACCATCTCCATCGATGGCATCCCCTTGCGCGATCTGTCTCTGGCGTCCTTGCGTGCGGAGATTGCCATCGTCAATCAAGACAATTTTCTCTTTAATACCACTATCGGCGAAAATATCCGTCTGGGCAAACTGGATGCGACTCAGCAAGAGATAGAAGAGGCAGCAAAAGCCGCATATTGTCATGATTTCATCATGACTCTGCCGGACAAGTACGATACGCAGATCGGCGAGCGTGGCACAAAACTCTCGGGAGGACAGCAACAAAGATTGTCTATCGCCCGGGCCTTTTTAAAAAATGCTCCGATCTTGATACTGGACGAGGCTACCAGCGCACTAGACAACGAATCAGAAGCCATGGTGCAAGAGGCCCTCAACAATCTCATGAACGGCAGGACGGTGCTCGTCATCGCGCACAGGCTATCGACCGTGAGGCACGCCGATATGATCGTAGTCATGGATAAGGGTCAGATCATCGAGACCGGCTCACACGATGTATTGCTGGCTAAGGATGCAGGTTATGCAAGACTGCTCAACGCTCAATTTCATAGGCCGACCGCTTAATATCATTGCGGTTTGTGCGATTTTGCTCATGGCTCTCGTTTTTGAGGCTGGCACCGCCTGTAGTGCGGCACCAAGCGAGGTAACGCTGCAGGCTGGGGCCTTGCCGCAATACGATGAGGGACAGTCGCAGCTCGACCTGGCGCGCAAATATTATGATAGGCGCATGTACAAGAGTGCTCTGGCGGCCATCGAGACTGGCCTCAAAGAGCCGACCGGCAAAGTCTCCGACGACGATCGCATGGAGCTGTCGTTATTGCGTGGCACCATAGAACGGACGGCCAGACGCTATACCGCGGCCATACAGGCATATAACCAAGCGATGGTGATAGGCAGGGCGATCGCCTCGACCAATAAAAATCAGAGCAAAAAGATCATCGAGCGCAATCGCGAAAAAATGGGCAATGCCCTGGCCTTCATGGCTATCTGTCTCTGTCGTCTGGGCAGCCGCGAGGAGGCGCGCAAAGTCTTTATCGAGAGCCGCGATTTGCTCGAGTCCATTGCCATCAATGTCAATTCAGCCACCAATAGCGATATGTGCAGCATGGTCGATGCGGCTATAGACGAGATCGACGGTAAGCACGCAATAGATGTGACCTACAAGGACAGTCTGCTCGTCGGACTCGATAATATCGAGGTCCGCGACCACTTTATCTTTTACACTGATGTGCCGCCTGAGCGCATAAGACATTATGCCGACATAGCCGAGGCGCAGTATGACTATGTCGATCACGAGCTCTTGCCAGTCAAGGGCGAGTTTCCGACCGGAGTGTTTTTATTTAAGACCAAAGAGGCCTCGCGCAAATTTCTCAATGACAAGTTCAATTTTCATACCAATGTGCTCGGTGTGTACATATCGGGCCGCAATGCCATTGTGACTTTTGATGGTGTCGGCGATGGTGTCTTTGTCCACGAGATCACCCACAAATTATTGGGTCATCTGCAGCATCTCGAGTTTTGGGCCGAAGAAGGCATCCCGGCATCTTTCGAGACTTTTTATGCCTGGTTGGATCGCTATCCTGCCGATCGCAAAGGACCTGTCTTTGGCGACAAGCCAAAGTATGGATTTATCGATCTGCCACGCAAGCCCATAGAGTTTCGCGTGATGACTCCGCATACTCTGCCCAAGCTTTCGACCATAGTGGCACGTTCGAGTCATGCGCATGCTTATTATCAGAAAGTGCAGAGATTGGTCGGCTGCTATTTGATCGACAAGGGTGTCTTGCAGACTTATTTGAGATTGACAGCCGCAAATGATCTGAGGGGATATGAATCCTTTGTGGAGGCGGCCCTGGACAAAAACTTTAATGAGATAGATCAGGACTTTAGAGTCTGGATCAAGCGTGTCTTGACGCCTGGTAGCGTGGCCTATGATGCGATCAAGGCCTTGCCTGCGTCTGAGATATTTGAGGATCAAAAAGACTGGCAAAAGTTTTTGGAGACCAATAAAGAGATTTTGGGTAAAACCAAAATATGAAAAAACAGAGTTGCATTTTGGCCATCACGGCCACGATTTTGCTGGCAAGCCCAGCGACTTATGCGCAGTCCGAGGCATCAAAAGAGGCCACCGCAAAACTAAAATACAATCTCGGCGTGGCAGCCTACCAAAAAGGTGATTACAAAGGTGCCACCAATCTATTTTGGGACTCTATAGTCGCAGGCAACATCGATCCGATGGTGTTTTTGTATCGAGCTCATGCCTTTGCTGCAGCTAAGGACAGAGACGCGGCTATCAAGGCCTATGGCGAGACAGTCCAGCTCTATCAAGGTACGCCTCAAGCAGCAATGGCCGCTCAATGCCTGGCCCGCTGGAAGGCCACCCCACCATCATCTAGCTCCCCGCCAGCAGCCGGGTTGGCTACTGCAGCCCGTGGACAAGCTGTAAAATCAGGACAATTAGGACAAGCAGGCGGCAAGATAGCTGCAACGACCTCAGCATCGAGCAGCGGCCGTATCGTTGTAGCTCCTCCCGGTCCAACGGGTGGTTTTCCAGAAGCCAGCAAGCAAGTCATCGAAAACACGATTGCGCGGTTTCCAGCTAAGATGCGATCTATCATCGAGTCCAAGGGTATCAAGTTTTATCTGATCCCTTTTGAGTCACCTAAAAAGGCCGGCCAGGGTCTGCCCGTCAGTGATGGCAGCAATATCTTTATCTACGAAAACGAAACCCCGCGCCAGGCCGAAGACCTGAGGGGCAATGTTATACGCGAAACCGCAAGAGCCATCGACTATCACATGGGCTCAGTCGATCACGATAAGCAGTTTAAGCTCATGTACGACAATGATGTACGCGAGATGCCCGAGTCAGTCATCTTTAGCATGCAAAACATGGTGGATGGATCAGAAGCCGCATACAAAAACCTCATGGCCGAGCTGGTCACGGCCTTTATGGGCGCTGAACACCAGGCCGTGATCTGGGAAAACTTTCCCAGGACCAGGTCCTATATCAAGCAAAAATTTGGTTTTTAACTGGTCTAGGGACTAGACAGGCAATACGCTGCGCTTTTTCTTAAAGACCATGACCTCTTTATTTGCGTAGGCATTAAAGCGAGCAATAAGCTCATTACGCAATTGGAGAGGCTGCACGATATCGTCCACGACCATCTCAGCCGCAAGCTTGTAGAGATCGACATCGCGACGATACTCCTCGCGTTTGGCCTCGACAAAGGCGGGACGCTCCTCGGCGGGCAGCTCCTGGATCTTGTTGAAATAAACGGCGTTGACGGCAGCCTCGGGGCCCATTACGGCTATCCAGGCGGTAGGCAGGGCCAGACAGGCATCTGGCTCGAACGCTGGTCCACACATGGCATAAAGTCCGGCACCATAAGCTTTGCGAACG
>Ga0233438_10004964_pt1 | contig 11410 bp, 11 predicted proteins | sample SI_123_September_FD_182720 | JGI IMG/M metagenome (GOLD analysis project Ga0233438, IMG submission 182720) | Seawater microbial communities from Saanich Inlet, British Columbia, Canada - SI_123_September2016_10_MG | ecosystem: Environmental > Aquatic > Marine > Inlet | place: Canada: British...
TGATGCGACGGCGTTCGGTGGCAGACATGGTAACGATGCCGGTCACGTCGCCCTGCATGATTACGTTGTAACCAGTAGGGGAAACATTGTATTTGACCAATTCTTCGTGGACTTCGGTAAGAGTGGCTACCTTACCGTTGAGTATATAGGTAGATGTGTAACCGTTCTCCTTGACCTTGATCCGGCGGATTACTTCTAGTTCGTGGCCTTCGTCATTATGAAAACGTACTCTCACCTTTGCTTCGTTGCGACCAGAGAGATTGTTGAGCAGGTCTGGCAGTCTCTCTGCACGCATGGTGCGCGTAGACGAAAGGCCTAGAGCAAAGAGTAGACTGTCGATGATGTTTGATTTGCCGGAACCATTAGGACCCGATATCGTCGTGAAACCGTTGAGCAAAGGGACCACGGTCGGTTTGCCGAATGACTTGAAATTATCGAGTTCGATTTCTTTGATTCGCAAAAGCTATTACCCTCTGGGTCTGCTCATGATGATAAATAGAGATATAACAGACGCATTAGACTACACACTAGATGCGGTGTCAAGCCTGGAAGCCGTATTTTAGCGGGCTTTGGCGGGGTTGTCACCATGTATTATATATCCATCGCTTATCGATAGTATTCGGTAAAAGTTTTGGCACCAGGGGTGGTGAAAGACAGACCACTATCTTTAATTATCTGCAAGCGATATAAGGCTGGCTGTTTCTAGATCCAGGCGCTATCCCCTGTATATGCCGATCTCGATCTTGGCAAATTAATGAAATATCTTTTCTCTGGATATATACTTTCTGGCTATGTCGCAATCCAACGTCAAGACCCAGATCGGAGACCTGCTTGTAGGAGCAGGTCTAGTGACCGCCGAAAACATATCGGCTGCTCTTTCGATGTCCAGAGGGCGTATGCCTCTCGGACGAGTGCTGATAGACAATGGTCTCTTATCCGATCTAGAGCTCAACGGCGCTCTGCAAGCGCAAAATTTGATCCGCGAAAAGTTTATCTCCACCGAGCGTGCGCTTGAGATACTGGCGGCCATCAGGACTAGTGGCGAGAGCTTTTTAGTCAATCTCTACGCTGGTGGCTGCGATATAGAGCACATCAATTTTAGCCGAGGCCTTGGCAAGCTCTTTCAGGACGCCGGGATTGTCGATGCTGACCAATTGCATACAGCAATGGAGACAAGCGTCCTATCGGGTCTGCCTATTGTGAGAGTCCTGGTATTGCAAAGACTCGTCACGGAGATGGTGGCATATGCGGGGCTGACTGCTCAATTATTGCTGCGCGAAAAAAAAATAGGTTATGACCAAGCTGTGGGATCTCTCAAACTTTCGCACATGCATGGCGAGCAGATCGAAGAAATCCTCGAATTTGGCGGTTTTAAGAGATATCGTCCCGAAGGCTCGGTAAGATTGGGCGAGTTGCTGGTGCTCTCCGATCTGATCCAGGAGATAGATCTGCTCTCCTGTGTCGAAAAATCCATGGGCGAGGCTAAACCGCTGGGGCAGATACTCGTCGATGATGGCATCATGGACGAGCTATTATTAGCATCAGCCCTGCGGGCGCAATCTTATATACAGACGGGACAACTGGAGCCTTTAAGAGCAGCTGGCATGCTCAGGCAATGTGCGCGCTCAGGCCAGCCACTGGAGTTTTCGGTGGCGGATATGGCTGCGATCAAGCCTGTCATGATGCGCCCCCATGCCAATGGGATCGATCCTCACAAATTTGGACTTGTAGATCTTTTAGAGATGCTCGGCCTTGCCTTTAGCGCCGAAGTCGACCAGATGAGACTCATCGAACTCGAAGAAGGTCAGGCAGGTCCAGAGATCTTGCAGGAATATATCGCCAAGTTAGACTACCTGGATCGCGATCTCTTGACGGCCATCCAGCAAGGTCTAGACTATGTGAGAGATGGCATTGTGACACCTGAACAGTTGACCTTTGTTATGCACGTGTGGCTCTGGCGACGCGGTCCGCTGGCGGACACCATGTCGATGCTAGGTTATAAGCTATAGATCGAGCTTCTTGGTACCAGCGATCTGTTTTTTTGCTTCAGCATCGGCAGGTTTGACCAGGTCTGCCACCATTGTCAAAAACTTTTCTCCGCCTGAAAAAGTCAAATGGACGGTATCGTAAAAATCGTCATCGACGTATTTGCCATTGCGTACAAGATCAATCAGCGGCACGTTTTTGCTACGAGTTGTCTCGTCTAGAGCGGCCAGATAGTCTTTAAAAAAGCCCGCGGGCATTAGTGCTGTGTTGTCTCTGGTCAAAGGCATAGCCACTACATAGAGCTTGATGTCCCTCTCTTTGCAAAGATCGATCAAGGCTGCCAGGCATTGCTTTTGCTTTTCAAATTGTTCGAGATTGTAGTGCTTATAGCGTCTAGCATATTCTTCGACGCTCTTGGCCCAGATGTCCTTGCGGTCGCCGCCTAGCAAAAAGCCACCAGGAGCCTGCGAGTCACTGCTGGCTACGACAGACTCGCCTGCCTTACCGGCCGTATGCACTAAGCGTGCCACTACTTTTTGACTGGCTTTTTCTATAGCTTCATTTACTTTGACCTGGTAACGACCGCGCTTGCGATAGAGAAAGACCGTGCGATTGAGTACAAAATCGGCTTTTTCGTTGAAAGAAGTAAAGAAAAGCGGAGCGATACGAGGATAATCCTCCAGAGTCACCAGTCCGTCAAAGACCGAGGTCAGTGCCAGGCCGCCGGTAGTATCGTCCATGAAATCACGGGGGGCAATCCCATATATAAGTACGTCGGGCTTGGTTGGTCCCTTAAGATATTTTTCGGTGATCAGATATGTGTCGGAGACAAATTGACCGGCTGTAGCCAAGCTGATGGCCGGGCGTGCGTCATTTTGCTTGTGCAGAAGAGTCTCAAGATGAATAGAACGATGATGCTGCAATGAATCGACATGACAATGTCCATTTTTGACATCGGCGCTCCAAAGTGGAGCGATGACCAATGAAGACCCGATCATGACTATTGGTTTTGCACTTGCCTCTGTCTGTTTGGCAAAGGCCTGGTCGAGCTGATCTTTGGCGCTAGCCAAAGATCTTTGGATCAAGTCCTGATTAGGCGGTGGGGCATCGGCCTTTCTCCCCATGGTGGTAGAGGCCGGTAGCGCAAAATTGATCGCCAAAAATAGTGATGCTGCGACGAGTGCGCTGCTGATTTTCAAAATCGACCTTCTCGACGGTTGTCCTTGTTATTTATACAAAAGATCGTCCGACTTGTCATGAGTAATTGTCACTAGTTTTACTTAAGTAAAATGCTCTTCAGGTAGGCTACGTCTTGCTGGTCGCTGTCTGAAACAGCGGTTTTTGCTAGATCTTGCACTACAAGACCAGCCTGATCAGTCTGCTTGTCCTTGATCAAGATGAGAGCGAGATTATATTTAGCTGCCTTTAAGTCAGGTTGGAGTCTGATTGCTTCTCTATATTGCTTGATGATTTGGCCTCGATCTTTATCTGTCTTGCTGGCCTTGTCGAGAGCATAAGCCAGATTGTATCGACAAGTCGCTCGATCAGGAAAACGTTTGGCCCAAAATTGCGTGACTCTCACCATTTCATCGAAACGGTTCATTATGTCGAGCAGCCTTATATATGGTGCAAAAATCTTGCTTTCTTGGCTGTAATCTGGCGGTCCTTTTGCTGCTAACTCAAAGGCTCTTTCAAATTGCAGTCTGGCCCCGAGAAATTCTTTATTGTCTAAATGCAATTTGCCAAGCACCGCATGTGCTTCCACGCTCTCCGGATGAGCGTGGACATTTTGAGTGGCTATCTTGATTGCTTCATCCAGGTTGCCAGCACTGCCATTGAGCCTGATCAAAAGATTTTGTGTCGTGCTATCCCCTGGTGCCAGACTGGCAGCACGTTCGAGATAAGCTCTGGCGGACCGATTATCTTTGAGCTCCAGGGCTAGCGATCCTGCCTGTCTCTGGGCAAAGGCATTATCTCCATATATCTCCGCTACCTTGCAGGCTTCTATAAAAGCCTCCTTTTTGCGATTGGAGAGATCGAGCAGTTGGACTTGCGTTAGTCCGGCTTGCAGAGCCAATCTACCATGGAGCCGAGGTCTCAAAGATTTTAGCGCAGCAGCGATATCATCGGCTTTTGTGGGAGCAAGGACATGACTTTGACTTTGCAAGAGGCAAGTTAAAACAGTAATCTTGAGGCCGTTGAGTGATACCACGGGTGAAGCTTTGTCGGACACCGCCGCCGATATCGTCTCTGATATATCTGGGCGTCCTGCGAGTAAAGCCAGGCAGGCAAGATTGTTCTTGGTTTCGACACTTTCTGCGTTTAAGGAGTGGCCGGCTTGACAAGCTTGGAGAGCATTTTGCATATCGCCTTGTGCTGCAGCAAAAATTGCATTGCGTTGCGATCGGGCACCCTTTGCTATTGGCTTGGCGTTTGCGGCCCTGGAGTTGGTCGAAAGACCAAATTGATCGACGAGCTCAAGATTGTCCGCTGCCTTGCCTTTGAGCAAGTCTTCGGCCTTGGATCTTGTCGCCTTGATCAGGGCCTCTTGATGCTTGGCACCAGTAACTCCAGTTTTGGGAGTGGCAGCAATGTCCTGGTGTAAATCTTGTATTGCCTCTGGATCCGGGCTAAAAGTCCCCAATATGAGATTGAGGTCGGTGGCAGGCAGGCCTTGTGCATGCAAAGGCAGGGTGACATAGACCTGACACTGACCAGAGTCCAGGTCGATACTCGCATATCTATGATCGGTCTCCAGCAATCTTTTGAGATAGGAGTTGCGAGAGGCAAGATCTTTGGTGGTCCTGGCGTCTGAGGCCAATGCCGAAGGCAGTGAAAGCAGACAGGCCAAAGTCGAGATTGTGACAAGGAGCTTTGGGAGTGGCAATAATTTGTCCATATCAGTCTGATTATATCTATACTGCTGGCATGTCATATGCAGTCACTTATCAATTGCAAGCCCAATGCCCCTGGTCCGGTGCTCGTGCTGGCCTGCTCACTACTCCTCATGGCGTGGTCGAGACGCCGGTCTTTATGCCTGTCGGCACAAATGCCGCTATGAAGTCCATGACCTGGCCGCAGATCGAAGAAGTCCAGGGACAAATAGTATTGTCAAATTCGTATCACCTTTATTTGCGCCCCGGCCATGATCTGGTCAAGGAGGCAGGTGGCTTGCATCGGTTCATGCACTGGAACAAGCCGATTTTGACCGACTCTGGAGGGTTTCAAGTTTTTTCGCTCGACAAGTTGCGTACCATCCACGAAGAAGGCGTAAATTTTAAAGATCATAAGACCGGGAGGCCACACTTTATCGGCCCTGAAAAATCTATGGAGATACAAAACGCTATAGGTGCCGATATCATCATGGCCTTTGATGAGTGCGTCGCTAACCCGGCGACCCACGATCAGGCAAAAAATGCCATGGAGCGCACTCACCGTTGGCTTGAGAGATGCGTAGCTACACACCGACGTCAAGACGATCAAGCTTTGTTTGGTATCGTGCAAGGCAGCATCTACGAAGATCTGCGCAGGCAGTCGGCAGCCTTTGTTACTGGCATCGATCTGCCAGGCTATGCCGTTGGCGGGGTGGCCGTAGGCGAGGATAGGCAAAAAATAGAAGAAATTGTGGCTTATACTACTCCGCTATTGCCCAAGGAAAAGCCCCGCTATCTCATGGGCGTCGGTACACCATGGGACATAGTCTATGCCATCAAGTGCGGTATCGACATGTTTGACTGCGTGTCACCCACCAGACTAGCCAGGCATGGAGCTGCTTTCACTCATGCAGGCCGTATCTCCATCAAAAACTCGCCGCATCAAAGGGATTTTAGTCCTCTAGATCCTCTATGTACCTGTTATGTTTGCAAGAGCTATACCAGAGCGTATCTGAGCCATTTAGTAAGACAAAGCGAAATGGCGGGAGCCATCTTGCTCTCGATACACAATGTGCATTTTTTGATCAATCAAGCCCAGGAATGCCGTCAGGCAATACTGGCAGGCGAGTTTAAAGAGTACTTTAGTCGTTGGTCTTCAGTTCACGCACTTCCTGCGCATCTATAGAGACATCCTGATTGTCGGCTTCGAGTAGGACAGGCTCTTTTTCGGCTTGAGTCTCTTTGAGCAGGATCTTGTTGTCTTGCGTCGATGTCTTGCCAAGAGATCCCTTGAGAGCCATCAGCTCCATTTCGAGATCGGCCTGACCTTCAAAGTTTTTGAATTGCTTTTCGAGCGAATCCCCAGACAGCTCGGCTAGCGCTGCCGATCGGGCTTCTTTGTCCTGGATCTTTTGCTCCATACGATCGATGACATTGAGTGCGCCGTTAGTGGAAGTTCTTGAGAGGACTTCGTTGGCCTTCATAGTGGCTTGAGCTGCCTTGTCGCGAGCAATAAGCATGTTCTTTTTGGCATTGGTCTTGTTGAGTTCGCTTTCGAGCTCGACAAGCCTCTGGCGTAGATTGTCTGTATTGGCTTTTTGCTGTTTGTACTGAGCTTCGAGATCTGCTGCTGTCTGGGCAAATTGTTGCTTGCGCTGGAGTGCCTGTCTGGCCAGCTCGTCATTGTTTTGCTGCACCGCCATGGCGGCTCGGTTTTGCCAGGTCGCGGCCTGATCCTTGTTTTTTTGCATCAACAATTCGAGTTGTTTTTCGCTTGCAATGGCCTGAGCGACTGCCTGTCTGACCTGGATGACATTATTGTTGAGATCGTTGTAGGTCTGTTCCAACATCATGGCTGGATTTTCGGCCTTGCCCAAAATTTGGTTGAATGCTGCTCTGATGATTTGTGCCAACCGGTCGAACATTGAACGACTCCTGCAAGGGCTAATAAAAACTTGATTTAAGCATAAGTTTCAGGACATTTCCCTGATTTCCATTTTTATGCCCGGTTTTGTCTCTATAAATCAAATGCTATGCTGAAAACATTATGAAGAATAAAATCGGCGAAAGCAGTGCATCTCTCGGAGCCCAGATAATGGTCGCTTCCGAACTCGGCTCATCAATCATCGTCTGCTCGATCGCCGGATACTTTGCCGGAAGCTGGGCCGATCAGGTTTTGCATTCTTCGCCATTGGGCACGGCATTTGGGATTTTTATCGGTTTCGGCCTGAGTATAGTCTATGTCGTCAGACGCTCCAACCAGATCTCCGAAGGCCGGGTTAGCAGGCTGGATATCGCAGACGACACCCAAGACGGTCATTCGGACCAAGAGTAGTTTAGAGCGCTTTAAAGCAGTCAGAGACGCAAATTAACGAGTCCAGGCGTCTGTTATTATTGCCTATGCAATCGGCCAGGCCGCTTGACATAGTCGTATATACACGGGACGCACAAAGCCAATGCTCGGTAAAAACCTACCCCTTTCAGAACTAGTCCACGATCCCAGCATCAATTCGATAGCTCTCGGACCATTTGGTACAGTCGGCGACATCCATGCCGATACAGTGATCATGGCCTGGACGGCAATGGTCTTGATCATCGTAGGGTGTGCTTCGGTATCCAGCAATCTGGTAGTCCAGGGCGCAGGCGGCCCCGGGCAGGCAATACTTGAGAGTCTTTACACTTTCGTAGCTGATATTGCAAAGGGCGCGATTGGCGAACACAGATACAAGACCTATCTGCCCCTGCTCTGCGCTATGTTTACATTTATACTCGGCTCCAACCTTCTCGGTATCTTGCCCTTTCCAGTGCTCGAGCATCAGCATTGGTGGCCGCACATGCATGGCGAGCACTTTGAAGTAGCCGCTGCTACCACCGATTTTAATACCACTGCCGCTCTCGCCGGCATTGCCGTCCTGACTTATCTGGTCTCCGGCCTGATGGTACATGGCGGCGAATATGCCAAGCTCTTTTTTATCAAGCCAGTCGCTCCACTCGAATGGCTCGATTTGATCGTTAGACCTTCAACCCTGGCATTCCGACTCTTGCTGGTCATCACAGCTGACGAAATGCTCCGCTCTTCTTTCCTCAAGATCTGCCCAGTGTTTGTACCGACCGCAGTCATGGGATTTGAGATCTTTATCGCTATGGTTCAAGCCTTCGTCTTTACTCTTTTGACCTCCATCTATATCGGTGTCGCGGTTGCAGAGCACCATTAGTCAGATCAGATAAGCATAAAAAAAAAAGAGGGGGATGCATAAGCTCCCTCTCTTTTTGTCTTGAAATATATTTGCGAGCTATAAGGTAACCAAATGTTCCCGATTCTAAGACTAATAGTTTATGAAATTGTTCACTTTTATATGAGCACAAATGCCGCTTTGGCAACTCAATTACTTGCGGGCTTCTTTCACAAGGCACATCTGGCCTGGATCTCAGCTCTGGGTTAAGTGGCTCTCAGGCCTCACAGGAGGCTCAATCGGGCCATGCCAGCCTGTTATAATTGCAGGGCCGTTTGCAGAAGGCATCTAGATCGCTTGTCTGCTCGGCAGATGGCGAATTAATTTCGATCGTATTCAAGTCAAGGAGATTTGCAGTGGATCACCAACTTATTGCCCAAGCCGGAGCCGTGGCTGGTGGCATCGACGGTACAGTAGTACTCAAGTCGGCAGCCCTATTTGGAGCCGCTCTCGGTGCTGTAGGCGTCGGCATTCCTGGTATCGGTATCGGTATCGCAGCCTCGAAGGCCCTCGAAGGCATGGCTCGTCAGCCTGAAATGCAAGGCAAGCTTCTCATCAACGGCATCATCTTTGCCGCTCTTATGGAAGCTCTCGGTCTTTTCGCATTCCTTATCGCTCTCTTGCTTTTCCAATACGGCAGCAAACTCCCCGGCTAAACCCGGTTGTTTGGACTGTACTCAGCAATAGACAAAAACGAGAACAAAGAGTAATAACATGCTCGAATTAAACGGCACCCTGATAGTACTTTTAGTCAGTTTCCTGCTTTTCATGTGGGCACTCAATCTCGTCTTCGTTAAGCCCGTGGCGGCCGTTCTGGCTGCCCGGGCTTCAAACATCGAAGGCGATCTCAATGCTGCCAGAGATATGCGTAAGCAAGCAGAAGAGAAAACCGACTCCTATCAAAAAGGTCTTGGTTCGGTGCGCGAACAAGCGCAAGCGATTATCAATACTGCGATTGGAGAGGCTCAAGAGAAGCGCAATAAAGAAATGGAAAAGGTTATGGAGGAGGGGCGCCAGAAACTGGAAGCTGCTCGCCGGACCCTGGCTGAAGAAAAAACGAAACTGATGGATGGTCTGGTCGAAGAAGAAGTCAAGCTCGTCAATATGATGCTCGAAAAGCTCCTTGGTCCTGGTCACGCAAGCAGTCTCTCGCAAGATCAAGGTCTAGTGAGAAAGACTCTCGAGGAGGCTCTCTAATGTATTTGTTGACAGAATTTTTTCTGGCAGAAGTAGAGGCCAATGGCGTTAATGCCATGTTTGAAAACAATGTGATCAACTGGCTGGTCCTGATCGGTTTTGTTATCTGGATCATGTCCAAAAACCTGCCTCCCATGCTCAAAGCAAGAGAAGACAACATCAATCTTGCAATCTCTCAGGCTAAAGAAGCCAGGGAAATGGCTCATAATCTCTTGCAAAAACAAGAGTCGAGCGTGGCAAATGCTCAAGCCGAAGAAGAAGCGATCCTCTCCGAAGCCAGATCACTGGCCGAGCAGATGAAGGTTCAGATTGCCGAGCAAACACAAAAAGACATCGCTGAGATGAACCACAAGTTTGCTCAAGCCATACAGGGCGAGCGTCAGCTTTTGGTCAACGAATTGCGGCAGGCGACTATTAAGGCCGCTGTGCAGCTGACCGAAGCCCAACTCCAGAGCCAGACCAACCATGAAGTGAAAGGGCAATTGCTCAATCAATTTATGGAGCAATTGGAGACACTCAATCCCAAAGGTTCGGCAGTCGCGACCCAGTCTTTCCAATCGGCATCCAAATAAGTGGAAACAGATAGAAAATGAATACAGAACTGCAAGGAGTATCCAGTCGTTACGCTGAAGCCGTGATCGAACTGGCCGAGCAACAAGGCCCAGAAGCTGCCGATTTGGTCCTGGCCGAATTGCATGCTATCAATCAAGTGATGGGATCTGATCGTGACACCACTGTCATCATCAATCACCCATCAATTCCACCAGAACAAAAAAAGGCCTTTCTCAACAGTCTTTTTGGTGGCAAATTGAGCGATGTCAGCGATAGGCTGATCAATTTATTGGCAGACAAGCGTCGTCTGGACATTTTGCCTTTCATCGAGAGCAATTATCAACGTCTGCTCAACGAGAGAAAGAATGTCGTCAGTGCCGATCTGGTCTGCTCCGAGCAATTGGCCGATGATTCGATCGCCAATATCAAGGCTCAACTGACTGAGCATCTCGGCAAAAAGCTCGATCTTAATGTCTCGGTCGACCCGAGCTTGATTGGTGGAGTCGTTCTCAAGCTGGGCGATCAAGTGATCGACGGTAGTCTGAGAGGTCGACTGAACCAAATCGAAAAGACTCTTCTCGCAGTATAAATCTCATAAAAAAGAGGACAAACCCATGGCAATCAGGCCTGATGAAATCACTTCGGTACTCAAGACACAGCTAGAGCAATATCGCTCCTCGCTCAACGTATCCAATGTTGGTAGCGTATTGCAGGTAGGTGATGGTATTGCTCGCATATATGGCATGGACAAAGCCATGGCTGGCGAACTCGTAGAGTTTAACGACGAAGAAAAAACCATGGGCATGGTGCTCAACCTCGAAGAGGACAACGTCGGTGTCGTAGTACTCGGCGAAGGTCGCAAAATCTTTGAAGGTATGGAAGTCCGTACCACAGGGCGCATCGCTTCTGTGCCTGTAGGTGAGGCTCTCCTTGGTCGCGTGGTCAACTCAATCGGCCAACCTCTGGATGGCAAGGGACCGATCTCTACTACCGAGTACTCGCCCATCGAGGTCAAAGCTCCGGGTATCGTTGCCAGGAAATCGGTACACGAACCTCTCATGACTGGTATTGCTGCTATCGATGCAATGATCCCGATTGGTCGTGGACAGCGTGAATTGATCATCGGTGACCGCCAAACGGGCAAAACAGCAGTAGCCATCGATGCCATCATCAACCAAAAAAATCAGCCCAATCGTCCTATCTGCATCTACGTTGCCATCGGACAAAAAAATAGCAACGTCGGTCGCATCCAAAAGGTGCTAGAAGAAAACGGCGCGATGGAGTACACCATCATCGTCAACGCTCCTGCTACAGCCGCACCGGCTCTGCAGTTCCTTGCTCCCTATGCCGGGGTAGCGATGGGCGAATACTTTATGAATCGTGGTCAACACGCCTTGCTCGTATACGACGATTTGTCCAAACACGCCACTGCCTATAGAACCATGTCTCTCTTGCTCCGTCGTCCGCCGGGCCGCGAAGCATTCCCTGGCGACGTATTTTATCTGCACAGCCGCTTGCTCGAGCGTGCAGCCAAGCTCTCAGACAAACTTGGTGCAGGTTCGCTGACCG
>Ga0233438_10004966_pt1 | contig 11405 bp, 10 predicted proteins | sample SI_123_September_FD_182720 | JGI IMG/M metagenome (GOLD analysis project Ga0233438, IMG submission 182720) | Seawater microbial communities from Saanich Inlet, British Columbia, Canada - SI_123_September2016_10_MG | ecosystem: Environmental > Aquatic > Marine > Inlet | place: Canada: British...
CCATCATCAGGTGAATAAATTCTGGTAATTCCATAATCCATCAATTCAGCGATTTCTTCTGGTAAAATTACCCCACCTCCACCACCAAAAATTTTGATGTGTCCTGCACCTTTTTCTTTCAAAAGATCATACATGTATTTAAAATACTCATTATGACCACCTTGATAAGAGGTGATTGCAATAGCGTTCACATCTTCTTGAATAGCACAATTCACTACTTCTTCTACAGACCTATCATGCCCTAAATGAATTACTTCTACACCTGTAGATTGAATAATTCTACGCATTATATTTATGGCAGCATCATGCCCATCAAAAAGAGCAGCGGCAGTTACAATTCTTACTTTATGTTTAGGTTTATAAGCAGGTATTTGTTCCATTCGTAATAAATCTTTGAATTTAGTGCTGCAATTTACGAAAATCTTAAAAAATTAAACGATTCTTTATGAGTTTTAAAATAGCTTTAACGTTAGTTTAAAATTTTATGTACTTTGGCATGCTTATTGATTTTTAGTTGAGTACTATAAACTATTAAAAACTATATATCTATGAAATATTTTAAACCCTTATTGCTAGCTTTAGTAGTTGCATTGAGTTCTTGTAATACTGTAAAAGTGGTTACAGACTATGATACTAAAGCAGATTTTAATAAATATAAAACGTTTGCTTTTTACAAAACAGGCATTGATAAAGCAGCTATTTCTAGTTTAGATAAAAAACGAGTTTTACGATCAATTGAAACAGAATTGTTAGCTCAAGGTTTTACCAAGTCTGATAATCCAGATATGTTGGTTAGTATTTTTACAAAGTCTAGAAGGAAAGTTAATGTAAACCAGAACAATATGGGGTATGGTTTTGGATGGGGTTGGAACCCTTGGATGTGGAATGGAATGAACAATAATGTAAATGTTTCTGAATACACAGAAGGAACACTTTTTATAGACTTTATAGATAAAGACAAGAAAGAATTAATTTGGCAAGGAATAGGAACTGGAGCATTAAAAATCCAAAATGTAGAAAAGAAGGAAGAGAGAATTCGATTATTTGTTAAAGAAATTATCTCTAGATATCCTCCAAGTCAAGAATAATAGAAATTATTCTGCATAAAAAAACTCCGAAAATTTATTTCGGAGTTTTTCATTTTTATAAACTTTTAATTTAGCTGATGTTAGCAGACTTAACAGTCTTAATAATTCTACCAGCAATTTTATATGGGTCTCCATTAGAAGCAGGTCTTCTGTCTTCTAACCAACCTTTCCATCCTTTTTCTACTGTAATAATCGGTATTCTAATTGATGCTCCTCTATCAGAAACTCCGTAAGAGAAATCGTTAATTGAAGCAGTTTCATGATCACCTGTCAAACGTTGGTCATTAAACTCACCATAAACAGCAATATGCTCTTTTACAACTGGTCTAAATGCTTCACATATTTTTTCATACGTTTCTTGAGAACCACAAGTTCTTAATGTAGTATTAGAGAAGTTTGCATGCATACCAGAACCATTCCAGTCCATGTCTTTACCTAATGGTTTTGGATGATAGTCTATATAGTAACCATACTGTTCAGTTAATCTGTCTAATAAATAACGAGCAATCCAAATTTCATCTCCAGCTTTCTTAGCTCCTTTTGCAAATAATTGAAATTCCCACTGACCTGAAGCAACTTCTTGGTTAATACCTTCAAAGTTTAAACCAGCATCAATACATAAATCTGCATGTTTCTCTACTAATAATCTTCCATGTGTATTTCTACCACCTACAGAACAGTAATACATTCCTTGAGGTGCAGGATAACCACCAATTGGGAAACCAAGAGGTAATTGCGTTTTTGTATCCATGATAAAGTATTCTTGCTCAAAGCCGAACCAGAAATCGTTATCTTCATCTTCAATTGTAGCTCTACCATTAGAAACATGTGGCGTACCATCTGCATTTAAAACCTCTGTCATTACTAAATAACCATTAATTCTTGCAGGATCTGGATAGATTGCAACAGGTTTTAATAAACAGTCAGAAGAACCTCCTGAAGCTTGTTTTGTAGATGAACCGTCAAAAGACCACATACCTAATTCTTCAACAGTTCCTTGAAAATCGTCATGCTCTTCTACTTTGGTTTTACTTCTCATATTCTGAGTTGGAAAATATCCATCTAACCAAATGTATTCTAATTTAATTTTTGCCATAATTCTTGAGTGTAAGATGTTAATGGTACAAAAATCAAATATTTTTAGTTGATATCAAAAAAAAAGGGGGTAAAAATTAAAAAATGTCTTAAAAAAAACTTTATCCCTAATTTCTAAGGGGTATATTTGCTTTATTATAAAAATAGACCTTTAAAATTTAGATTATGTCAACAATTAGATTTGCTGCATTACAGGAAACCTTAAATAGAAAACCAGTTTCAATTACAGAAAAAGAACGAAGATCTGTACTGTTTAGTCAGCATGTTTTTAATAAACATGCCATGCAACAATATTTAACTAGAGCTGCTTACGATAGTGTTATTAATGCAATAGAAAAAGGAACTAGAATAGATCGTAAAATTGCAGATCAGGTAGCAGTAAGTATGAAAGATTGGGCTATTTCTAAAGGTGCCACTCATTATACACACTGGTTTCAACCTTTAACAGGTGCAACTGCAGAAAAACATGATGCTTTCTTTGAATCAATTAATGGGGGCTTAGCTATGGAAAAGTTTGATGGTGAACAGCTGGTTCAACAAGAGCCAGATGCATCCAGCTTTCCAAATGGAGGTATCCGTAATACATTTGAAGCAAGAGGATATACAGCTTGGGATCCAACTTCACCAGCTTTCATCTATGAAACCACCTTATGTATACCTACTATATTTGTTTCATATACTGGAGAAGCCCTAGATAATAAAACGCCATTATTAAGAGCTTTGCAAGCTATAGATACACATGCCACAGCAGTTTGTAAATATTTCGATAAGAATGCGTCTAAAGTAAATGCCACTCTAGGTTGGGAGCAAGAGTATTTTTTAATTGATGACGCTTTGGCAAATTCAAGACCCGATTTAGTATTAACTGGTAGAACCTTGCTAGGGCATATACCAGCTAAAGGTCAGCAGTTAGATGATCATTATTTTGGTTCTATTCCTTCAAGAGCCATGAGTTTTATGCAAGATTTGGAGCAAGAATGTATGTTGTTGGGTATTCCTGTAAAAACTAGACATAATGAAGTAGCACCTAATCAATTTGAACTGGCGCCTATTTTTGAAGAAGCTAATTTAGCGGTAGATCATAATTCTTTACTAATGGATGTTATGGAGAAAGTTTCAAAACGCCATCATTTTAAGGTATTATTTCACGAAAAACCATTTGCAGAAATAAACGGTTCTGGTAAGCATAATAACTGGTCTTTATCGACACCAGATGGAACAAACTTGTTGAGTCCTGGTAAAACCCCAATGAAAAACTTACAATTTTTAACTTTTTTTATAAATACAATAAAAGCAGTACATAAAAATGAAGAGTTACTTAGAGCTTCTATTGCTACTGCTAGTAATGATCACAGGTTAGGAGCTAACGAAGCCCCGCCAGCAATCATGTCTGTTTTTATAGGTAGCCAGCTTTCAAATGTTTTAGACGAGTTAGAAAATGTAACAAAAGGAAAGTTATCTCCAGAAGAAAAAACAGATCTAAAACTAAATATTATTGGTAAAATACCTGAAATACTTTTAGACAATACAGATAGAAATAGAACTTCTCCTTTTGCATTTACTGGGAATAAATTTGAATTTAGAGCAGTTGGTTCTTGGACAAATTCAGCAATACCAATGACGGTATTAAACACTATTGTTGCGCAACAATTAAAAGAATTTAAAGTAGAGGTAGATGCGTTAATAGATGTAAAAAATTTAAAAAAAGATGAAGCAATTTTTAATGTATTAAGAGAATATATTAAAGCATCAAAAAATATCCGATTCGAAGGAGATGGCTATGGCATCGACTGGGCAAAAGAAGCCAAAAAGAGAGGCTTAAGTAACAACAAAACAACACCAGAAGCGCTACAAATAAAAATTGCAAAATCTACGATAGCTCTGTTTGAAGAAATGAAAGTAATGAATAAGGTAGAGTTGGAGGCGAGGTATGAAATTGATATCGAAGAATACACAAAACGATTACAGATAGAAAGTAGGGTTTTAGGAGATATTGCAAGAAACCACATTGTACCAACTGCCATTATTTATCAAAATACATTGTTAGAAAACACAAAAAATTTAAAAGAAATATTTGGCGATGAATTCAAAAATATTGCTAAAGAGCAAATAGAATTAATCATGACAATTTCTAACCATATTACAGAAATAAACGCACTTACACTTAAGATGATAGAAGAGCGCAGAAATGCAAAAGGCTTAAAAGGCTTAAAATCTGCACAAGCCTATAGCAAAAAAGTAAAACCATATTTTGCACAAATTAGATTGCATTGTGATAAGTTAGAAACCATGGTAGATGATAATTTATGGCCGTTAACAAAATATAGAGAATTATTGTTTACAAGATAATTGAAAACATTTTATAATTTGGCTTTTTTTTTTTGTTAAAAGATTAAATTTGCATCATAATTTATTACAATGAGTCAAGAAATTTCAAAACGTTACGCACAAAGAGGAGTGTCAGCTTCTAAAGAAGATGTGCACAATGCTATAAAGAATATAAACAAAGGTTTGTTTCCAAAAGCGTTTTGTAAAATTGTGCCAGATTATTTAACAAATGATAATGAGTATTGCTTAATTATGCATGCAGATGGTGCTGGCACAAAATCATCCTTGGCCTATATGTATTGGAAAGAAACAGGAGATTTATCTGTTTGGAAAGGCATTGCGCAAGATGCGCTAATTATGAATATTGATGATTTATTGTGTGTAGGTGCTACAGATAATATTATGCTTTCTTCTACGATTGGAAGGAATAAAAGCAAAATTCCTGGAGAAGTTTTGTCAGCAATTATAAACGGAACAGAAGAATTAATAAATGATCTAAAGAAATTCGGAGTAACCATCCATTCAACTGGAGGTGAAACTGCAGATGTTGGTGATTTAGTCCGAACAATAATAGTAGATTCTACTGTAACCGCAAGAATGAAACGAACAGAAGTTATAGACAATGCCAATATTAAGGCTGGTGATGTAATTGTTGGTTTAGCATCTTTTGGACAAGCAACTTACGAAACAGGTTACAATGGAGGTATGGGTTCTAATGGCTTAACTTCTGCTAGACACGATGTTTTCCATAAGTATTTGGCAGAAAAATTTCCAGAAAGTTTTGATGCAGCTGTTCCTGAAGATTTAGTCTATTCAGGAAGTACAAAATTAACAGATGCGGTTAAAGATTCACCCATAGATGCTGGTAAATTAGTGCTTTCTCCAACCCGAACTTATGCACCCATCATTAAAGAAATTCTTTCCCAATTTTCTTCAGATAAAGTTCACGGAATGATTCATTGTTCTGGTGGTGCACAAACAAAAATATTACATTTTATAGATGGTTTACATATTATCAAAGACAATATGTTTGCCATTCCCCCATTATTTAAATTAATACAAGAACAATCCAAAACAGATTGGAAAGAAATGTATCAAGTGTTTAACTGTGGGCATAGAATGGAACTGTATGTTTCTCCAGAAATTGCAGATCAAATTATTACTATTTCACAGTCATTTAACGTAGATGCGAAGATTATAGGTAGTGTGCAAGAGGCACCTACAAAAAAATTAACCATCAAAAGTGAATTTGGAAACTTTATATACAGTTAATTAAAACGTTAATCAACTATTTTAAAGGATGCCAAATACCTTTAAAGCAATAAGTAAACCTATTTTTAGGTAGATTTATTTTTTTCGGGTAAAATTATACCAATTGATAAAGTCCTTTAAAAGACCTTTTTAATGATACTACAACCTTAATAAAATATAAATAAGATAAAAATTGTAAATTCGCAACCCAAGAAAAGAGTATAAGATGGTAGACAAGTTAAGAATTGTTAAGCAACGTTATGATGAGGTTTCAGATTTAATTATTCAGCCAGAAATTATTATGGATCAAAAGCGTTATGCGCAATTAATGAAAGAATACAAAGATTTAGGAGATGTTGTAAAAAAAGGGAAAGAATATGAAACCTTAATGAATACAATAGAAGAAGCCAAAGAAATTATTTCGGATGGTTCTGACCCTGAAATGACAGAAATGGCCAAAATGGAAATTGATGAGGCCAATACTAGAATACCTCAGTTAGAAGATGAAATTAAATTTTTATTAATACCCAAAGACCCAGAAGATACTAAAAACGCTGTTGTAGAATTACGTGCAGGTACTGGTGGGGATGAGGCAAGTCTTTTTGCAGGAGACCTTTTTAGAATGTACACAAAATACTGCGAAAGTAAAGGCTGGAAGGTTTCAACTGTTGATTATTCTGAAGGAACAAATGGCGGTTTTAAAGAAATTCAGTTTGAGGTTAATGGAGATGATGTTTATGGTATTTTAAAATTCGAAGCAGGAGTGCACCGCGTACAAAGAGTCCCACAAACTGAAACACAAGGTAGAGTGCATACTTCTGCAGCAACTTGTATGGTTTTCCCAGAAGCAGAGGAGTTTGATGTAGAGATTAACCCTAAAGATGTAAGAATCGATTTTTTCTGTTCTTCAGGTCCAGGAGGTCAATCTGTAAACACAACCTATTCAGCAGTCCGTCTAACACACATTCCAACTGGTTTAGTAGCGCAATGTCAAGATCAAAAATCTCAACATAAAAATAAAGAAAAGGCCTTTAAAGTATTAAGATCTCGTTTATATGATTTAGAATTAGCAAAAAAACAAGCAGAAGACGCTTTAAAAAGAGGTTCTATGGTTTCTTCAGGCGATAGAAGTGCTAAAATACGAACTTATAACTATGCGCAAGGTAGAGTTACAGATCACAGAATAGGCTTGTCCTTGTATGATTTACCAAATATTATGAATGGTGATATTCAAAAAATTATAGATGAGTTAATGTTAGCAGAAAACACCGAAAAACTAAAAGAATTGGGAGACGGTATTTAAGATTAACTTGTATAGTCATAAAAAACCTCGAAATTTATTTTCGAGGTTTTTTTTAAAAATCTTAAAATCAATTAATTTGTGTTAACTAATTATTTTTTTGTTTATTAATTTCGTCTTGCAATTGCCTTCTTAGTTTTTGTTCCCTTTCTAATGATTTTTTTCTATGAATTTCAAATTCTGATTCAACATTTTCTAAATTATCTTCAGCTTCTCTTGTTAATACATGACTTCTATAATATTTAAAAGTAAAATAAGCTAAGCTAGCTCCTAAAACAATAACAATTAACCACATAATTAAATTATAGACTAGCTTACTTACTTGTATACCTAAAAAAGAAATTGAATCCTCTTTGCGTAATGTAACTTTTAATTCATTCTGTACTTTAAGCAAATTACGTTTAAGTAGTTGAACGCTATCTTTTTCAGAAGTTAACGAGCGCTCTTTTTCATCAATAATTTCTGTAAATTTTTTTAGAGAATCTAATACACTTGTTTTTAAATTAAGATATTTATTCTTTGCAATAACTTTGTAGGATTGATAGGTTGTAGAATTTTTGTAAACCTTATCAAATTGTGTTTCTATTGAAGATTCATTTATATTTTCTTGAGAATATAATGAAAGAGAAGTAATTATGAATAGTAGGGTTAGTTGTTTAATTTTCATTTTTTATCTATTAGAATGTAAATTTAATAAAAAAACCCAAACTTAACGTTTGGGTTTTTAAATATAAGCAAGTATTATTATTTATTTAATTTTCTCTACAACTGCCTTAAAAGCGTCTGGATTGTTTACCGCTAAATCTGCTAAAACTTTACGGTTTAGTTCAATATTATTAGCTTTTACTTTACCCATAAACTGTGAGTAAGACATTCCATTTAAACGGGCTGCTGCGTTAATACGCGTAATCCATAAAGAACGGAAGTTTCTCTTATTGTTTTTACGGTCTCTGTATGCATATAACATACCTTTTTCTACCGCATTTTTTGCTACTGTATAAACGTTTTTTCTACGTCCAAAGTAACCTTTTGCTGCCTTCAAGATTTTTTTTCTTCTATTTCTTGAGGCTACTGAATTTACTGATCTTGGCATAATTTCAATGTGTTTTGTAGTAGGCGATTCAATTTATGAATACTTTTTATTTTGGCCTAACTCCATGGTTAATAATTAAATTCCCTTTGTTAAACTTGTTATTTTAAGTTTAACATTTGCTTAATGCTAGGCTCATCAGACTTATGAACTAAAGTATCATGAGTTAGCTTTAACTTACGTTTTTTAGACTTCTTTGTTAAGATGTGACTTTTAAACGCGTGCTTTCTTTTGATTTTACCAGTACCTGTAACTTTAAATCGTTTTTTAGCACTAGATTTGGTTTTCATTTTAGGCATCTCTCCTTCGTTTTAACTTGCTTAATATTGTTTTTCTTAAATTATGAAGATTTAAAAATTTTTAATAAAACCTTTAACCTTTAAATCTTTGATTATTCAAGAATCTTTTTATTTTGATTTTTTTGGAGCGATAAACATAATCATACGTTTACCCTCTAGTTTTGGTAATTGCTCTACTTTACCATAATCTTCTAATTCCTGAGCTAATTTTAATAATAAAATTTGTCCCTGTTCTTTAAAGATGATAGAACGTCCTTTAAAAAATACAAATGCTTTTAACTTGGCTCCATCTTGTAAGAACTTAATAGCATGTTTCTTTTTAAATTCATAATCATGCTCATCAGTTTGAGGTCCAAAACGTATTTCCTTTATGGTAACTTTAGTAGCTTTAGATTTTAAAGCTTTTTCACGTTTTTTCTGCTCATACAAGAACTTCTTGTAATCAATAATTTTACAAACAGGAGGTTTAGCTTTAGGTGAAATTTCAACTAAATCTAACTCTTGTTCCTTTGCCATCTCTTTAGCTTTTTCTAAAGGATATACACCAACTTCTACGTTGTCTCCAACCACACGAACTTCATCAACATATTTAATTTTGTCGTTAATTCTGTGTTGATCTTCTTTGATTACTCTTAGTGGTCTTCTAGACCTGCTTCTTCTAATTGCTATGACTTATAGTTTTAAATTTAACGTATAACTGCTTTCCAGTTTTTATTTTTTGATGAAATTCAAATTTACTTAAATTTCTTTAATGTTTTACTTTCTTCTTCTTTAATTAAAGATTTAAATGCTTCAATTGTAAATGTTCCAATATCACCCTCTCCGTGTTTTCTTACAGAAACTGTGCCGTCTTGCTCTTCTTTCTCACCAACAATAACCATAAAAGGTATTTTGCTCACTTCAGCATCTCGTATTTTTCGACCAGTTTTTTCACTTCTGTCATCTACGAGGGCGCGAATTTCGGAATTTTCTAACGATTCTAAAACTTTTTCGGTATATTTTTGATATTTATCGCTGATTGGCAGTATTATAACTTGATCCGGAGTTAACCAAAGAGGAAAATTACCACCTGTATGTTCTAGCAATACAGCAATAAAGCGTTCCATAGAACCAAACGGTGCTCTATGAATCATTACTGGTCTGTGAGATTGATTGTCAGATCCTGTATAGGTTAAATCAAAACGCTTAGGTAAATTGTAATCAACTTGAATAGTACCTAACTGCCAGCTTCTTCCTAAAGCATCTTTAACCATAAAATCTAATTTAGGTCCGTAAAAAGCAGCTTCACCTTCTTCAATTATATAATCTAGTCCTTTATCTTTTGCTGCAGAAATAATTGCCTTTTCTGCAATTTCCCAAGTTTCAACATCACCTATATATTTATCTAGGTTTTCCATATCTCTAATAGAAACTTGTGCTGTAAAATCTTCAAAGCCTAAAGAACCAAAAACATAAAGAACTAAGTCTATTACTTCTTTAAATTCCTGATCTAATTGTTCAGGAGTACAAAAAATATGAGCATCATCTTGTGTAAATCCTCTTACTCTTGTTAAACCATGTAATTCTCCACTTTGTTCATACCTATATACGGTACCAAATTCTGCAAAACGTTTTGGTAAATCTTTATATGAATAAGGCTTAAAATTGTATACTTCACAATGATGTGGGCAATTCATAGGTTTTAATAAAAACTCCTCATCCATTTTTGGTGTTTTTATTGCTTGGAAACTATCTTCACCATATTTTTCATAATGACCAGAAGTAACATATAATTCTTTCTGACCAATATGTGGTGTCATTACCATTTCGTATCCTGCTTTTTTCTGAGCCGCTTTTAAAAAGTTTTGTAAACGTTCTCTTAAAGCAGCACCTTTTGGTAACCATAAAGGTAAACCAGCACCGACTTTTTGAGAAAAGGTAAACAATTCTAATTCTTTACCGAGTTTTCGATGATCACGTTTTTTTGCTTCTTCTATTAACTCTAAGTATTCAGTTAACATTTTTTGTTTTGGGAAGCTTATTCCGTAAACACGAGTTAACTGATTGTTTTTTTCATCACCTCTCCAATAGGCACCAGCAACATTCATTATTTTGATTGCTTTAATGATACCTGTATTCGGAATGTGTCCTCCTCTACATAAATCTGTAAAATTGCTATGATCACAAAAAGTAATATCCCCATCTGTTAAGTTTTCTATTAACTCAACTTTATAAGGGTTGTTTTCTTTCTTATATAATGACAGAGCATCTGCTTTAGATACTTCTCTCATTTTAAATTCATACTTCCCTCTTGCAATTTCTAGGAACTTTTTTTCGATACTTATAAAATCTTTTTCTGATATTGTTTTTTCTCCTAAATCCAAATCATAGTAGAATCCATTATCAATAGCAGGTCCAATAGTTAGTTTTGCATCTGGGTAAAAACTTAAAATTGCTTCAGCCAATACGTGTGCAGATGAATGCCAGAAAGCTTTTTTACCTTTATTGTCATTAAAAGAGTATAAGATTAACGAACCATCTGTGGTTAATGGAGTTGTGGTTTCAATAGTTGTTCCATTAAAACTTGCCGATATAATATTTCTAGCCAATCCTTCACTAATGCTTTTAGCAACGTCAAAAGGAGTACTATTTACTTTAAACTCCTTAATACTTCCGTCTGGTAACGTAATCTTAATCATGAATATTTAATATTTGATTTGCAAAGGTATTAGAAAACAAATTTTAATACAATATATATGTATACTTATATTCTAAATAAAGCCAATTAAACTAGGTATATCTTTCTCGTAGTAATCTAAGTGGCCTGTAAATTCTTAAAGTCGATTACTTCCTCCCATTTTTTTATTTTTTTTTGGTGTTATAAGTTTCATGTTTAGAGTGATTTGAGTTGATGTTTTAAAAAAGGTTTAATTTTTTATTGAGAAATAGTTGTGGGAATAGAAATGAGTTGTATA
>Ga0233438_10004967_pt1 | contig 11402 bp, 10 predicted proteins | sample SI_123_September_FD_182720 | JGI IMG/M metagenome (GOLD analysis project Ga0233438, IMG submission 182720) | Seawater microbial communities from Saanich Inlet, British Columbia, Canada - SI_123_September2016_10_MG | ecosystem: Environmental > Aquatic > Marine > Inlet | place: Canada: British...
TTAACAACAGATAATTTTTATAAAAATACAATTTCAATATATCCAATTCCTGCTAATTATAAATTATCAATATCTTCAAAATTTGGTATTAATAATATAGCAGTTTTTAGTTTGGATGGTAAATTGATTTTATCTAAAAAAACACCTAACCTTAAAACAGATATTACTTTAGATACAAGTAAAATTTCTAACGGAATTTACCTTATTCGTTTTACAAATGACAGAGGCCTAAATGAGTCTAAATTGATAAATATTGCGCACTAATTAACAGCAATTACCAACTATTTTTCAACTTAATTCATTTTTAAGGTTCAGAAATGCATCATTTTATGAAATTAATAAAAATATTGAAACCTTTTTTCTAGTTGCTGTATTTGATAATATTATTCAGATATTTGTAAATAAGATAGTTCACCTTATTCAATGATTTCAAATACAACTTTAGACACCTTAGATAACTCACTTTCTGGTGATGTTTTGTACGATAATTTACATAAAACATTATATGCAACAGATGCTTCTGTATATAGAAAAATACCTCTAGCAGTTGCCTATCCTAAAAATGAAAATGATTTAAAGATTCTAATTGATTTTGCAACAAGTAACAATATTACCTTAATACCTAGAACTGCAGGTACGTCTTTGGCTGGGCAATGTGTAGGAGATGGAATTGTAGTAGATGTTTCTAAACATTTTACCAATATTCTTGCTTTTGATGAACTTTCTAAAACCATTACCCTACAACCAGGAATAGTAAGAGATTCCTTAAATGAGTTTCTAAAACCTTATGGCTTATTTTTTGGCCCAAACACATCAACTTCTAATAGATGTATGGTTGGTGGAATGGTTGGTAACAATTCATCTGGAAGTACATCAATAAAATATGGAGTTACTAGAGATAAAGTGTTACAAATCAACGCTATTTTAAGTGATGGCAGTTCAGCAATTTTTAAAGAGATTTCTTCAGAGAAATTTATACAGAAAACCAAGCTAGATACTTTAGAAGGCAAAATTTATAAGTCTATTTTTGATGAACTTTCCAACCAAGAAAACCAAAATGAGATTCATAAACAATTTCCAAAACCTGAAATACACAGAAGGAATACAGGATATGCAGTAGATGATTTTTTAAGTTCAGACCTATTTGGGGGTAAAGAAAAAACCATTAATGTAGCTAAGTTTTTAACGGGTAGTGAAGGTACTTTGGCTTTTTCGACAGAAATTACTTTCCAGTTAGATGACTTACCTCCTACTGAAAGTATTATGGTTTGTACACATTTTAAAAGTATAAATGAAAGTTTAAAAGCAACTGTTGTTGCAATGAATCATAATTTGTACAATTGTGAATTGATGGATAAAACCATACTAGATTGCACAAAAAATAATAGAGAATTAGCCAAGAATAGATTTTTTTTACAAGGTGATCCTGAAGCTGTTTTAATGTTAGAGGTTTCTGCAAATACTTTACCAGAGGCAGAGTTATTGGCAGATGAACTAATAGCTGATTTAGAGAAAAATAATTTCGGATATCATCATCCAAAAGTATATGGTAAAGATATTGCTAAAGTGCATTATTTAAGAAAAGCTGGTTTGGGTGCTTTAGGAAATATGGTTGGAGATCAAAAAGCAGTAGCTTGTATAGAAGACACAGCTGTTGCTTTAGAAGATTTACCAAATTATATTGAGGAGTTCACTCAAATTATGGCAAAATATCAGCAAAATGCTGTGTATTATGCACATGCAGGAGCTGGAGAATTGCATTTAAGACCAATTTTAAATCTAAAGAAAAAAGCAGATGTTATTTTGTTTAGAAAAATTACAACAGAAACTGCAGAGCTAGTAAAAAAATACAAAGGATCATTTTCTGGCGAGCATGGAGATGGAATTGTTAGAGCTGAATTTATTCCTTTAATGATAGGTGATAAAAATTATCAATTATTAAGACGAATTAAAAAGGCTTTTGACCCTAACAATGTTTTTAATAAAGGTAAAGTTACTGATGCTTTTGCAATGGATGAAAACTTACGATATGAAATAAATCGTAATGAACCAGAAATTGAAACAATTCAAGATTTTTCTGACAGCCAAGGTATTCTAAGAATGGCAGAGAAATGTAATGGTTCTGGAGATTGTAGAAAACCTGTTGAAGCTGGTGGAACTATGTGCCCAAGTTACAGAGCTACTAAAGATGAAAAAGATACAACTAGAGCTAGAGCAAATACTTTACGTGAAGTTTTAACCAATAATAAGCAGCAAAATAAATTTAATTCAACTGAATTAAAAGAGGTTTTAAGTTTATGTTTAAGTTGTAAAGCATGTGCTTCTGAATGCCCAAGTAATGTGGATGTTGCTACTATGAAGGCGGAGTTTTTGTATCAGTATCAAGAAGAAAATGGGTATTCTTTTAGAAATAAACTTTTTGCCAATAATGTAAAGTATAACAAGTTAGGTAGTATTGCTCCTGCAATTACAAATCTAGTTTTAAACACTTCTTTAACGAAAGCAGTTATGGGAGTTGCACAAAAAAGAAGTGTCCCAAAATTAGCACCAAAGACTTTAAAAAAATGGTATGCTAATCGAAATAAAACATCAAAGAACACAAAAAAAACTGTGTATCTTTTTTGCGATGAGTTCACCAATTATTATGATGTAGAAATTGGTAAAGATGTTTTTATTCTTTTAGAAAAATTAGGGTACGATTTAAAAATTGTGAATCACGAGGAATCAGGTAGAAGTTTTATTTCTAAAGGATTTTTAAATGAAGCAAAAGCTGTTTGTAATCTAAATATTGAAATTTTTAAAGACATTATTAGCGAAGAGACTCCTTTAATTGGTGTTGAACCTTCAGCCATTTTAACCTTTAGAGATGAGTATTTACGTTTAGCAGATAACAAAAATGCTGCTGAACAATTAGCAAAGAACACCTTTACTTTCGAAGAATTTTTAGCCAACGAAATTAAAGAGGGTGCCATAGATGATCAACTTTTTACTAAGGAAGAAAAGGAATTAAAAATTCACGGACATTGTCATCAAAAAGCTTTATCAGGTACAAGTTCTAGTTTTCAAATAATGAATTTACCTAAAAACTATAAAGTTACAATTATGAATACAGGCTGTTGTGGAATGGCTGGTTCATTTGGTTACGAAAAAGAGCATTATGATGTTTCTATGCAAGTTGGTGAAGACACTTTATTCCCTAAGGTTAGAAACTGCAGTCCAGATACAGAAATTGTAGCTGCTGGAACAAGCTGTAGACATCAAATTTTTGATGGAACAGAAAGAATAGCAAAACACCCAATTACCATTTTAAAGGAAGCTTTAGTATAATAAAAGTTGATACTATTTTTGTTTTTGTATTTTTAAAGTCTAACATCGAAAATTTTGATACAAAAAAACAAAATTGCATCTATGTTCTCCTTAATAATTGCAGGAGAAGCTATTTTTTTATTACCCTTTATTTTAATGCGAGTTTTTAAGCCAGTAATAAGAGATGTATTTTTAATTTCTGATGCACAAATTGGTGAAGCTCAAGCTTTATATGGCATTACTGCTGTATTTTCTTATTTTTTTGGTGGATTTATAGCAGATAAATACGAGCCTAGAAAGTTATTAACCATATCACTAATTCTTACAGCTTTAGGTGGTTTTTGGATGACTTTAATTCCGACTATTAATGGTTTAAAAGTATTGTATGCATTTTGGGGAATTTCAACTATTCTACTTTTTTGGGCTTCTTTAATAAAAGCAACCAGACAATGGGGGAATGAAAAAAATCAAGGTATTTCTTTTGGATTATTAGATGGAGGAAGAGTCTTTTTTGCAGCTACAATTGCTTTATCTGGAGCAGGAATTCTAACCTTTTTTTTTCCTAAAGAAGGTGAAGAAATCACATTTAAAAACAAATAAAAAACTTTACAATACATTATTGGTTCTATTACTGCTATTGTATTTTTAATTGCAGTAGTAATTTGGACTTTTATTACTAAAGGGAAATCAAAATTTAAAAACAGTAAAGAGTTTCAGTTCGATTTTAAGAATGGGTTTGATTTAATGAAACAGAAAAAAGTCATTTACCACTCAATTATTATATTTTGTGCATATTGTTCTTACAAACTAACAGGCGTTTATGGCACATATGCCAAAGATGTATGGAACTATAGTTTAGAAGAAGCTACCTATTTTGCTGTTCTAATTCAGTACATAAGACCAATTACTGCAATTTCTATAGGTTGGATTGCTGATAAATTTGTTCCTTGAAAAATTATTATTCCTAGTTTTTCTTTATTAATTCTAACCTCTATTATTTTAGGGTTTGGCTTATTTAACAGATTACCAATAGCTTTATCGTTTAGCACATTTATGTTTATGGCTTTAGGTACTTATTCTTTAAGAGGACTTTATTTTGCTGTTATAGAAGAAACCAAAACACCAATTCAATTCACAGGTACTTTAGTTGGTATTATATCTATTGTAGGGTTTACTCCAGATATTTTTATGTCTTTATTTAATGGTTATATGTTAGGATAAAATCCTACAGTCATTGAATATCAGAATTTGTTTAGTGCATTTACAATAATACCAATCATTGGTTTATTAGCTACAATTGGTTTTAGAAAAGTTATTAAAAACACTATTAATTAATCAATAAAATAAACATTAAAGAACCTAAGTAATAAATTAATCAATTTGCTGTTAAGCTTCTTAAAACATCTTCAGCACCGAATTTTTGTTTTTGTATAACAGTGTTTTATTAAAATTTAACAAGATGATAACAGCTATTTTATTTTAATGAATTTAAACTACCAATTATAGTCTCTATTTTAGCTAATGTATCTGCTTCTTTTTTACGTTCTAAAGAAATAACCTGTTCTGGTGCATTTGCCACAAAACGTTCGTTAGATAGTTTTTTCTGAATGCCGAATAAAAAGCCCTCTGATCTCTTTAACTCAGTATTTAATTTAACTAACTCAGCTTCAATATCAATATTAGCTGCAGAAATTGGCACAAAATATTCGTTAGATTTTACTCTAAAAGAAGCACCATCTACTTTATCTGAAACATAACTTATAGTTGAAGTATTTGTCAATTTTTGAATAATACCATCAAACTTTGATGAAGAATCAGTATTGTTTACTACAAACAATTCAACAGCATCTTTAAAAGCAATATTTTTATCTTTTCTGATGGTTCTAATACCAGAAATTACACCTGTTGCAAATTCAAACTCATTTATTATTGCTGAATCAAACTCTTTCTGAGTAGGATATTTAGCCACAATTAAAGCCTCTTCTGGTGTTCTTTCTGAAATAAACTGCCATATTTCCTCTGTTAAGAAAGGCATGAATGGATGCAGAATTTTCAAATTATTTTCTAAAACTTCATTAACAGCATCAAATGTAATTTTATCAATTGGATGCTGATAAGCTGGTTTTACGATTTCTAATAGCCAAGAAGAAAAATCATCATTAATTAATTTATATATGGCCATTAAAGCATCAGACAATCTGTATTTAGAAAAATGATCTTCTATTTCTACAATGGTTTTCTGAAATTTAGCTTCATACCAATCTAAACCTATTTTAGCTGTCTCTGGTTGAGCTAAACTTGCATCAACTTCCCAACCTTTAATTAAACGAAAAGCATTCCAAATCTTATTTGCAAAACCTTTTCCTTGCTGACATAGATCTTCATCAAATAGTATATCGTTTCCTGCTGGCGCACTTAATAATAATCCTACTCTTACTCCATCTGCACCAAACTCTTCAATTAATTTTAAAGCATTTGGTGAATTCCCTAGAGATTTAGACATTTTACGCCTTTGTTTATCTCTAACTAAACCTGTTAAATAAACATTTTCAAAAGGTTTTTCATCTTTATATTCATAACCAGCAACAATCATTCTAGCTACCCAGAAAAATAAAATATCTGGACCAGTAACTAAATCGTTGGTTGGGTAATAGTATTTAATTTCTTCGTTTTCAGGGTTTCTAATTCCGTCAAAAACTGACATTGGCCATAACCAAGAAGAAAACCAAGTATCTAAAGCATCTTCATCTTGCTTTAAGTCGGTTGTTTTTAAATCCGATTTACCTGTTTTTTCTTTGGCTAAAACCAAAGCTTCTTTAATAGTTTCGGCTACAACAAAATCTTCTTTTCCATCTCCATAGAAAAAAGCAGGAATTTGCTGACCCCACCAAAGTTGACGAGAAATGTTCCAATCACGAACATTTTCCATCCAATGACGATATGTATTCTCGAATTTTTTTGGATATAAATTGATGTCTGTATCATCACCTAAAACTGCTTTAATTGCAGGTTTGGCTAATTCTTCCATCTTTAAAAACCACTGATCAGACAATCTTGGTTCTATAACAGCTTTTGTTCTTTCTGATGTGCCTACTTTATTGGTATGCACTTCAGTTTTTACTAAAACACCTTTTTCTTCTAATTCTTTGGCGATTTCTTTACGAACCACAAAGCGATCTTTACCTTCATAATGCAATCCAAAAGAGTTTAAAGTAGCATCATCATTAAAAATATCAATAACTTCTATGTTGTGTTTATCACCTAAATTCTTATCATTTTCATCATGAGCAGGTGTTACTTTTAAACAACCTGTACCAAATTCTAAATCTACGTATTCATCTTCAATAATAGGAATTACCCTGCCACACAAAGGCACAATTGCTTTTTTTCCTTTTAAATGTGTAAAACGTTCATCATTTGGATTGATACAAATTGCAGTATCTCCAAAAATGGTTTCTGGTCTTGTAGTTGCAATTGTTAGAGTATCTTCAGACCCTTCTATTTTATACTCTAAATAATATAAGTTCCCCTGTCTTTCTTCATGAATTACTTCTTCATCAGATAAGGTAGTTTTTGCTTCAGGATCCCAATTTACCATTCTATAACCTCTGTAGATAAGCCCTTTGTTGTATAAATCAACAAATACTTTAATTACAGATTCAGACATTTCTGGATCCATCGTAAAAGCAGTTCTTTCCCAATCACAAGAAGCACCTAACTTCTTCAACTGCTCTAAAATTATTCCTCCATATTCATCTTTCCAATCAAAGGCGTGCTGCAAAAATTCCTCACGAGTTAAATCGCTTTTAGCAATACCTTGTTCTTTTAATTTAGCCACAACTTTTGCTTCTGTTGCAATAGATGCATGGTCTGTACCTGGCACCCAACATGCGTTTTTACCTTGTAAACGTGCACGTCTAATTAATACATCTTGTATGGTATTGTTTAACATATGACCCATATGTAAAACTCCGGTTACATTTGGAGGTGGAATTACAATGGTGTAAGGTTCTCTTTCATCTGGTGTTGAATGAAAATAATTGTTTTTCATCCAATAAGAATACCACTTATCTTCTACCTTACTTGCGTCATATTTAGATGGAATTGCCATACTTTGGGAATATTTTTTATATATAGGTCGCAAAAATACAATTCCTTTTTTTGTAGAGAAAATTAGCCATTGATTTTTTAAAATAAAATATAAACCCTAATTTTACTCTATTAAATTTACAATTATGAAGGTATTTGGAACATTTTTAATTATTTTTTGTAGCTCTTTTTATTTAAATGCTCAAGAATTTAAGTTTCAAAAAGAAACAATAGATTACGGAAAAGTACAAAAAGGGAGTAATGGCGAGAGAACGTTTGTATTTACAAATACTGGAGAAGCACCTTTGATTATAAAAGATGTGAAGTCTTCTTGTGGTTGTACAGTGCCTAAAAAACCAGAGCAACCAATTATGCCAGGTGAAAAAGGAGAAATTAAAGTTTCTTATGACACCAATAGAGTTGGTGGCTTTTCGAAATCGATAACCATTTTTTCTAACGCCATAATACCAAGAAAAATAATTAGAATTAAAGGTATTGTAACTAAAGGTGTTGTTCTAGAAAAAGAAAAAAGCATGATCTCTGATTCTAATTAATTCAACTTATTTTTTTCTTTAACACGCAACTAAATAAATTGATAATTTACTTTATGGACTTTTAATTTATTTTACTGTTTTAAAACAAAATATCTAACTACTTGTTATTTGATATAGATTGTAAGGAAAAATTTTGTTTGATGTAAAATCTTACTCTTAAAGATTGCGAAATTTTAAAGGACTTTTAAAATTAATTTCGCAAATTTGCATAGAATTTTAAGCAAAAAATTATTATGCCTTCAATATCTATAAAAGGACTTCATATGCCAGAATCACCAATTAGAAAATTAGTGCCATTTGCAGAAGATGCAAAAAAAAGAGGAACTAAAGTTTACCATTTAAATATTGGTCAGCCAGATATTAAAACACCTCAAATAGCTTTAGATGCTGTCAGAAATAACACTATAGAAACGCTATCTTATGCTCGCTCTGAAGGTTCTGAAGAGTATAGAACTAAACTAGCTAATTACTATGCTAAACATAATATAAATGTAATTTCAGATAATATTATTGTAACTACAGGTGGTTCTGAAGCTTTACTTTTTACAATGGGTAGTATTACAGATGCAGGAGATGAAATTATTATCCCTGAACCTTTTTACGCAAACTATAACGGGTTTTCAACGGCTTCTGGAGTAACTGTTGTACCAGTTATTTCTAAAATTGAAGATAATTTTGCGCTACCAAAGATTGAGGATTTCGAAAAGCTAATCACAAAAAATACAAAAGCAATTTTAATTTGTAATCCTGGAAATCCAACAGGATACATGTACTCTCAAGAAGAAATTCAAAAATTAAAAGAAATAGTTTTAAAACATGATTTATTTTTAATTGCTGATGAGGTATATAGAGAATTTGCATACGATGGCTTAAAACACACTTCAGTAATGTCTATTGATGGCCTAGAAAACAATGCCATTGTTATAGATTCTGTTTCGAAAAGATACAGTATGTGTGGAGCAAGAATTGGTTGTATCGTTTCTAAGAATGAAGCATTTATAGCAACAGCCATTAAATTTGCGCAAGCAAGATTAAGTCCACCAACTTATGCATTAATAGCAAGTGAAGCTGCCTTAGACACACCACAAAGTTATTTTGATGACGTAAAAACAGAATATGTAGAAAGAAGAGATACTTTAGTTTCTGAACTTAAAAAAATAGAAGGTGTAAAAGTGGCTAACCCAAAAGGAGCTTTTTATTGTGTGGCTGAATTACCAGTAAATGACACAGACGATTTTGCAAAGTGGATGCTAGAAAGTTATAACTATAACAATGAAACTGTTATGGTTGCACCTGCAAGTGGGTTTTATTCTACTGAAGGTGAAGGAAAAAATCAAATTAGAATGGCTTACGTTTTAAAAAAAGAAGATTTAATTAAATCTGTAGAAATTCTAAAGAATGCATTAGTAGCTTATAAAGCATAGTTGAAGATTCAAGAAAACATATCACTTAAAGCATACAATACTTTTGGTATAAATGTAAATGCAAAACGATTTATTCGTGTAGATTCTGTTTACCAATTACAACAACTTTTAAACATTGAAAAAGATGTTTTTTTAATTTCTGGAGGAAGTAATATGTTGCTTACAAAAGACATTTATAAGTTAGTTGTATATATTGATATTAAAGGAATTTCTATAGATAAAGAAGACGATAACTTTGTTTATCTTACGGTAAACGCAGGTGAAAACTGGCATGATTTTGTACTTTATTGCGTGGCTCAGAATTATGGTGGTTTAGAAAATTTATCCTTAATTCCTGGAAATGTTGGTACATGTCCTATACAAAATATAGGTGCCTATGGTGTAGAAGTAAAAGACACCATTACCAAGTTGGAAGCTATAAATATAGAAACTACGAAGTTGCACACCTTTTCAAATGATAATTGTAATTTTGGGTATAGAAATTCAATATTTAAAAACAAAGTAAAAGGCGAATTTGTAATTACTTCTGTTGCTTTTAAATTGACGAAACAAAATCACAAATTGAATACTTCTTATGGCGCAATTGAAACTGAATTATCATCTAAAAACATAATTAGCCCAACTTTAAAAAACATCTCTGATGCTGTTATAGCCATAAGACAAACTAAACTTCCAGATCCTAAAGAAATAGGCAATAGTGGTAGTTTTTTTAAAAACCCTGTTATAAAAAAATCAGCATTTATAAACTTACAGAAAGATTATCCTAACATTCCTAGTTATACAATTTCTGAAAATGAAATAAAAGTACCTGCAGGTTGGCTTATAGAAACAGCAGGTTTTAAAGGCAAACGTTTTGGAGCTTGTGGAGTTCATGAGAAACAAGCCTTAGTTTTAGTAAATTATGGAAATGCTTCAGGTAAAGATATTCATGGTCTTGCCAAAAAAATTCAAACACACATTTTAAATCAATTTAATATTGATTTAGAGATTGAAGTAAATGTAATTTAAATTGTTTTTTCTTACGTTGCCTTATATATCTTAATTTTTTATTAAAAAAAAGTAAGCTAAAACGAAGAACTACAATACAAATCTATTTCACTTTTAATTCTATAATTTGTAACTTTGCAATATGAAATTATTATTACTTACATTAGGACTTCTAGCTTTAGGCATAGCTGGTATCGCAATTAAAATTTGGGCTAAAAAAGATGGCGAATTTGCAGGTACATGTGCTAGTCAAAACCCAATGTTAAATACAGAAGGTGAAGCCTGTGGTTTTTGTGGAAAAACTCCAGATCAATTTGATAATTGTGCTGAACCTGAACATAATTAAGCTTTCCCTAGTATGCTATTAACTGTACTTTTCTACGTTTTTGTAGTTGCTACAGGTATTCAAATTATTTATTATCTCTTGTTTTCTTCTATTCTTATTAAAAATAAAAAAGAGGTTATAACTTCTAGTGAATATCCTATATCTGTTATCGTATACAATAAGAATAATGAAGATTATTTAAGAAATAATCTTTCCGTTCTTTTAAATCAAGAATATTCTAAATTCGAAATTCTTATTTTAGATAGCGGCACAGATAGTTACACTAAAGAACTTATTGCTGATTTTTTAATTAAATATAATAACCTTAAAATTATAAAAGTAGAAAATAACAAAGCTTTTTGGGGTAATAAAAAGTACGCATTAACCTTAGGTATTAAGGCTGCTCAATACGATCATTTGTTATTTACAAATGCAAAGACCAAAATACTTTCTAAGGACTGGATTACTAAAATGAGTTCAAATTTTTCCAAATCTAAAATCATAAACATAGGTTATCAAAAACTCTCAAAAAATGATTCTTTCTTAAATTTATTAGTTCGTTTTGAAAATTTAATTACAGATATTCAATGTTTTTCGTTTATTAAAATAAACAGTCCTTTTATGGCTTTTGGAGATAATTTAGCCTTCAATAAAACAGCGTTTTTTAATGTAAAAGGTTTCATTTACCATATTAAAGTTGCAAATGGAGAAGATGAT
>Ga0233438_10004968_pt1 | contig 11401 bp, 12 predicted proteins | sample SI_123_September_FD_182720 | JGI IMG/M metagenome (GOLD analysis project Ga0233438, IMG submission 182720) | Seawater microbial communities from Saanich Inlet, British Columbia, Canada - SI_123_September2016_10_MG | ecosystem: Environmental > Aquatic > Marine > Inlet | place: Canada: British...
GTCTTTATATTTCTAAAATAATTGTTGAAGATCATCACAAAGGTAATCTTGATATAGATTATTTAGATGATGGTATATCTTTAATAATATTTTTACCTAATTTATAACTTTTTATTATATATATATTGACTTTCATTTAGATACAATTATATTATAATGGTTTATATATTTGGAGTTTAATGAAAGAGAGATTATCAATTGTATTAACAGATGTTAATGGGTCAAAACATTATAATATAAATACTTTTATAAAGAAAATTATATTTTATATAATATTGCTTTTCATATTAGTATTTATAATTGCAATTTTTTTTATATCATATTTAAGTGATTCTGTTGACAAGTTAGAGTCAAAAAAATTATATTTAGAGAAAACATATAAAAAATTAGAAAATGATAATATACAGATTATTAAAACTATTACTAGTAAAGAAGAAGAGCTTGAGTTATTGAATACCAAGATGAAAGATCTTGAAGAATTAATAGGTACAAATCCATTTAATGAAGATGTATCTTTGAATCAAAGAGTGTACTTAGCAAAAATGACTTTTATTCAAAAAAAATTTTTACTACAAAATATTCCCAATGGCTATCCTCTTAATTATAAAGGTATTACATCAAAGTTTGGATGGAGAAAACATCCAATACATAAAAAGAGACATTTCCACTCTGGAATAGATTTAAAGGCTAAATTAAATACTAAAGTTTTTGCTACTGCTGATGGAATAGTTAATTTTGCAGCATTTCATAAGAAAAATGGTTATGGTAAAATGATAATATTAAGTCATAACTATGGATTTTCTACTTTGTATGCACATTTAAATACAATCAAAGTAAAACATGGAACAAGTGTAAAAAAAGGTGATTTAATAGGATATACAGGTAATACAGGACTTAGTAATGGCCCACATCTACACTATGAAATAAGATATTTACAAGTTGGTAAAAGACCTGATTATTTTATGAAATGGAATATGAAAAATTATGATATTATATTTAAAAAGGAGAAATATATAAAATGGCAATCTTTAATAAATCTAGTGAAATCACAAACAAATCAGCTAATGAAACAACAATAATAGCACATGGTACTAATATCAAAGGTGAAATTAATATTCAATGTAATTTACATATTGATGGTAGTTTTGATGGTATAATTAAAGCAGATAAAAATGTAACAATAGGCAAAACAGGTATAGTTCAAGGTGAAATAGAAGCTAATAAAGTCAGTATTAGTGGTAATATTACAGGTAATATTAATGCTAATATTATTTATTTGTTAAAAAATGGTAAACTTTTTGGTAAAGTCCTTCAAAATGAATTAATTATTGAAGAGGGTGCTTTATTTGAAGGTGAAACAAAAAGAAAAAATAGTAAAAAAATTAATAAAAAGATTTTGGAGGTTAGTACTAAAGATAGAGATAAATTAAATAAAAGTTAATAAATTAATTTAATATTTAATTCCTTCTTATTTTTTATTTTCAAACTTAAAAGTGAATTCATTTTTTTGATAGTCTATATTAACTTCTCCACCATTTTTAAGTTCCTCAAATAAAATTTTATTAGTTAGGGGTTTTTTTATTTTTTCAGATATTATTCTAGCTATTGGTCTAGCACCAAGTTTTTTATCATATCCTAAATGAGCTAACTGTTTTTTTGCTTTTAAGCTTATATATATCTTTATATTTTTAGAAGATAGTTGTACTTTTAAATCTTCTATGAATTTACCAACTACTTTTATAACATCTTCTATTTTTAAACTTGCAAAAGATATTGTAGAGTCTAGTCTATTTCTAAATTCTGGAGAGAAAAACTTATTAATAGCTTTGCTCTCATTTAACATATCATCTTTTTCAAATCCCATAATATTTGATTCAAGAGTTCCTAGATTTGAAGTCATTATTAATATTACATTTTGAAAATCTGCTTGATTGCCACTATTATCTGTTAATGATGCATTGTCCATAACCTGTAATAATATATTCATTAAATCAGGATGTGCTTTTTCTATTTCATCTAGTAGTAATATACTATAAGGTTTTTTTCTAATAGCTTCTGTTAATAATCCACCATTTTCAAATCCTACATATCCAGCAGGTGCACCAATAAGTCTAGATATAGTATGTGCTTCCATATATTCACTCATATCAAATCTTTCAAAATTTATTTCTAATTGACTTGCTAATTCTTTTGCTACTTCTGTTTTACCTACACCTGTAGGTCCTGTAAATAAGAAATTACCTACAGTTTTATTATCTCCTCCTAATCCTGCTCTATTTATTTTTATAGCTTCAACAACTTTTTTTATAGCTTTATCTTGACCAAATATTCTTTTTTTCATATTTACTTCAAGCATTTCTAAAGTTTTTAATTCTGATTTATTTATATTTTTTGAAGGTATATTTACCATTCTAGAAATAGTATTTTGAATATCTTTTGATGTTATATGTAGGGATTTTTTTTTAGATTTTTTTTTAAATGAACTGAGTTTTTTCACAGCTCCTACTTCATCTATTACATCTATGGCACTATCAGGTAAAAATCTATCATTAATAAATTTTTTACTAAGTTCAACTGTAGATTTTAAAGATTCATTACTATATGATACATTATGATATTTTTCATATTTTTCTTTTAAACCCTCTAGTATAGTCACGGCATCTTTTATAGATGGCTCACTAATATCAACTTTAGAAAATCTTCTATTTAATGCTTTATCTTTAGAAAAATCATTTCTAAATTCACTGTATGTAGTAGCTCCCATACATTTTAATTGATCATTTGATAATAGAGGTTTTAATATATTAGAAGCATCCATGGCACTACCTCCAACACTTCCAGCACCTACTATTGTATGTATTTCATCTATAAATAATATACTATTTGGTATATCCTTAATAACTGCTAGAAATGATTTTAGTTTTTTTTCAAAGTCACCTCTATATTTTGTACCAGCTAATAATGAACTCATATCAAGTGAGAATATTTTTGCATTTTTTAGGGTATATGGAACATTATCATTTGCAATCTCAAGTGCTAATCCTTCAACAATAGCTGTTTTACCAACACCAGGTTCACCTACTAGTAGAGGATTATTTTTCTTTCTTCTACTTAATATTTCTACTATTCTATTTATTTCTAATTCTCTTCCAATTACTGGGTCTATTTTACCATCTTTTGCGAGTTGAACTAATTCTATACTATGTTCTTTTAAAGATTCTATTTTTTTAGAGTCTTTATCATCAGTTTTATTCAAATCAAAAGTTGTTTGATTATCTACAATGACATCTTGTTGTTTATGTGTTAACTCTTCTAATATATCTATTTTTTGTATGCCAAGAGATTTTAACATATATGTAGCATATGTCTTTTCATTTTGCATGATAGCTAAAAACATATCTTCTATACTAGCATTATCTTTACCATTACCCTGAGTAGTAGATACCATAGTCTCAATTACAGCTGATAGAGTTATAGTCTCTATTGGTTCATCTTTTATATTTGATGGTAGCTTGGGTGTATTATAATCTACATAATTCTTTGTATCTTCAAAGATTTTTTTTGTATTAACACCTAGATCTACTAATAGATTATTAATATCTCTAACATTTAAAAGCATTAAAAATATATGTTCTATTGTTAAATATTCATGCCTAGAACTTTTAGCATAACTAACTGCTTGTGAAAATACTTCTCTTAATCCCTTGCTAATCATAACTATTCTTCTTCCATAATAGCTTTTAATGGAAATCCATTTTGTCTTGCTAATGATTTAACTTGTGCTATTTTTGTACTTGCTATTTCATTAGTATAAATTCCACATAAATCCCTTCCATTATTATGAATATTTAACATAATAATCTCTGATTGCTGAGATGATTTTCTAAAAATTGTTCTTAATACATCTATTACAAAATCCATAGTAGAGTAATCATCATTTAGTAAAAAAACCTTAAATTTTTTAGGTTCTTCTAAATTAGTTTCTTCTTTTAAGTTTAATTCTAATTGATCTTGATTTTTCACTAGTTTACCTTTTAACAAATAACTTATTATATATTTTAATTTACTATATTATAATTATATCAAAAAATAGGATACAAATGTTTAAAAATATTGATTTTAAAAAAACTAAAAATATATTTATAACAGCAACTAATACAAATATAGGTAAAACTTACTCATGCAAGAAATTGATTTTATCACTAGTTTCAAAGGGTTTTAAAGTCGGTTATTTTAAACCTTTTGAGTCAGGAGTTATTAATAATAAACCACAAGATGGTATATCTATGCTTAATTTAGTCAAACAATATAATAAAGATTTTATAGATATTACAATAAATGATGTTGTTCCTTATCAATTTGAATTACCAGCATCTATTTTTGTAGCTAAAAAAGATATAAATATAGATATAGATTTATTACTAGAAAAGAAAGAATATTTAGAAAAATTTTGTGATATATTAATCATTGAAGGTGCAGGAGGACTTATGGTACCCATAGAAAAGAATTTTTTTATAATAGATATTATTAAATTATTTAAGTCATATTGTATTTTAATAGTACCATCAAATCTTGGAAGTATTAATGATAACTTATTATCTCAAGATATTCTAAAAAAAAGAGATATAAAATATTCTTGGATTATAAATTTATATAAAGATAAAACTACATTTAATGAAATTACATTACCATTTTATAAACAATATTTTGGAAAAATTGAGTTCTTAGATGATATCTGATATATTTTTATAATATATCAGATATTTTTAAAATTAATTTTAACTAATTTTGAGAATTTTTTGGGATTTGGTATAATTATTTCTACTTTGTAAGATGATATATTTTTACTATCTGATATTTTATAGATTTTATTTATTTTTAGATTAGTTCTTTCATCATTGATAAATATATTTTTGTTCTTAATATTATCTATATCATTTATAGATATAAATATTTCCAATTTACCTTTGGTTAGATCTTTTGTAGTATATAAAAGTGTACCAGGATTTAAATAATCACCTTTTTTTGCATATATATTATATATATATCCGTCATTTTCTATTAATTTTTTATTTTTTATAATATATATTAGTCTCATTTTTCTAAATTCTAAATCAGTTTTTATAGATTTTAGGTTTAAAGATTTTAATAGTTGATTATCTTTATCAAAAATTGATTTTGTTTTTATACTTTTTAATCTTTTATAATTCTTATCTTCGATTTCTATCATTTTAGATGTTAATTTTAGTTTTTGATTAATTTGTTTTAATTCTATTTTATCTAAAGTATCATCTATTCGTATTATTGTTGTATTATTAGCTTGAAGACCTTCTATTTTTGAATTAGAAAATATTACTTTACCACTTACTTCAGACTTTATGTTATTAGTCTCTAATGGTTCTAGTTTTGCATAAAACTCTATTGATGAAAGAGTTGATACAATTATTAAAGAAAATAAAAAAAATTTCATGATACTATACCTTTAGTTTATATTTTTTAATTTATAATTATTTTGAAATATTTTCAAAATATCTTTTTTTATATATTTTATATCTATATCTTCTCTTTTATCTAATTTATTTATGATTGTATCTAAATTATTATCTATGTTTATATAAGGTAATAGTATTTTCAATAAATTATCTTTAGTTGAGATCTTTTTAATTTTATGTGTTATTGGTAATTCTATTTTATTTTTATTTGATCTAATTTTAAAGATAGTTAAATAAATTATATATATAAGAATTGTAAATATAATACCAGCTAAGAAATATAATAATTTACTCTTATAAGATAGTTTAACTTCTTTTACTACTTTTTGTTTATTATTAGAGTCTACTAATTGTTTTTTATATAGATTTAAATCTTGTTTAATTTTATTATTGTTTACAACTATTTTATATTTTGTTGTTTTTAATTCTTTTATTTTTTGATCAATATTATCAAAATATTTAAGACTAATTGATGGAATAGTTATATTATCATTTGGGACTATGGAAAATGACTTTTTATATATACCTCCATATTGATCTTGTTTATTTAGACGATACTCTTTTTGACCTTTGTTTGAATATATAGTAGCATTTGGTATATTTAGTTTTAATTCCTCAATATCATCTATATTACCAGATCCTTTAATTTGTATATTAAGGTTAACTGCTTGAGATAAATTAATATTAGTTCTGTCTATATTACTCTCAATTATAAATTGACCTAACAATAATACATTAGAAGGTAAAGGTTTTATATCTAAATTGATTTTATTTGAATATACTTTTTTAGTTTTTGTAGGAGTTCCAAATGCAGATCCCCAAAAAGAAAAGCTATTTCGATTTTGATCTATTATAGATACATCAATATATTTTGGTTCTATGGTTAATTTTCCACTTTTTTGTGGAAAAACTATATATGATATTTCATAGAAATTAAATCCATTGTTTTCATATTGTTTAGGTTCACTTATTTGTTTAGACCAGATATTATCAAAATTAATTGAACCAAGTCTTAAGTCTACTATTGGAATATTTTTTCTATATTTAAATACTATTTTAACTATAGATTGTTGACCTACATATAAATCTTTATTTGATATATCAATAGAAAATTCCATATCATTTGATACTGTTTTTTTAGCTTTTAATAATATTATTTTCTTTTTATCTGTAAAATAATCTTTGTTATCTATTGTTACTTTAAATGAAGGTATAGTTATATTTTTAGTTGGATATAGTCTATATTCTTGTATTAGTGTTGATTTTCTAACACCATTTATGATTGATATAGAACTTGAACTACCCAATTTAGTCACAATAAAGTCATCTATTTTATTAATCTCGGGAAACTTTATACTAGACCCACTAGCTTCTATAGTAAATATAAGACTATCATCTTTATAAAAACTACTTGGTGCTTTTAATAATACAGTAGAATATGTAGTTGTAATAATTAGTAAAATTAAATAAAAAAACTTAAACATCATACTTCCAATTTATATAAAACTATTTGGTAAAACATAATAAAATTATAGACTAATTTGTATAAAGTATAAATAAATAATAATAGCTTATATTAAAGTATAGTTTAACTATTTTCTAAAATACTGAATGTATTTATTGTATATATTACTTTATTTTCTATATCAACTTTTCTTATATACTCATCTAAATAAGGTATCAAAAATATTTTAGGTAAATCAGTTTTAATTAACGATATATTAGTATTTACTTCTAAGTAATCACCCAGTGGATATCTATGTATCTCTTTTATTGTACCTAATATATTACTGTTTTCATTTATTTTACAACCTATTAAATCAAACCAAAAAAACTCTTTATCTTTTAAAATACATTTTTCTCTACTATGTTTAATAGTAGTATATAAAAGTTTATTTGTTAATATTTTAGCATTTTCTAGAGTATTGATATTGTGGAATTTAATAGTACTATTGTTACTATTGTATTCTTCAATTATAAGTTGTTTATTGTTATCTATTATAAATTTTCCATTTTTTCTAAATTGTTCTGGAAAGTCAGATTCTATATGAATCTTAATACCACCCTTTAAGCCTATTGTTTTTCCTAGTTTTGCAACATATATTAAATTATCATTATTGTTTTTATTCATATTAATTATTATGTTTTTTATATAGATACAACTTTTATTTTATAAGATATACCATCTTTTACTTTGCACCCATTTACTATTGTTTTAATAGCATCTATCATATTACCATTTTTACCAATTATTTTTCCTGTATCATCACTACTTGCATATATAATTATTTGTTTCAAATTATTATTAATACTCTCTTGTGATACCTTTATTAATTCTGGAGTATTAGCTATTAATTTAGCATAATACTCTATAAAGTCAGCTACCATTATTTATCTTTATAATAGTTAATTTAACTAACAGTTGAGGCTAGTTTTTTAACTTTTGCACTAGGTTGTGCTCCAACACTCAACCAGTGGTTATATCTTTGCATATCTACTTTCAATTCTTTTGGATTTGATACTGGATTATAGTATCCAATTGATTCAATCCATCCACTGTCTCTTCTTTTTCTACTATCTGTTACTACTATTCTATAAAATGGTCTTTTTGTTCTTCCCATTCTTGTTAATCTAACTACCGTCATAATATTCCTTTATTAAATTGTTTTTTATAGTTCTAAATTATTAACTAAATCAAAAATTAGTTAATAATTTAGAACTATTATTAGGCTGATAACCATTACTATGGAAAATTTGATTTACCATTATTAGATATCATGTTTTGTAGATCTTTCATTCCATTTTTACCAGATAATTTTTTTGCCATTTTAGATGCATGTTTAAATTGTTTTAATATTCTATTAACTTGCATTTCATTAAGTCCTGAACCAATTGATAATCTTTTTTTTCTACTTATATTTAATAATTCAGGGTTTAATCTCTCTTTTTTAGTCATTGATGATATTAGAGCTTTTATTTTTTTTAATTCATCAGAATTTTCAAAATCGATATCTTTTATAGAACTTTTCATTTGTGACATACCAGGCATCATAGATATAAGTGACTTCATACTTCCTAGTTTTTTCATCATATCAAGTTGTTTTAAAAAGTCATCAAAATTAAATTGACCTTTTTTGATTTTACTTGCTACTTTCTTTGCCTCTTTATTATCAATTATAGAAGATGTTTTCTCTGCTAAGCCTTCAATATCACCCTCATCTAATAATCTATTAACAATTCTACTTGGTATGAAGACTTCAAAATCAGGCATCTTTTCACCTGTTCCTATAAATCTTAGTGGGATTTTTGTTTGATGAGATATTGATAGTGCAACACCACCTTTCGTATCACCATCATATTTTGATAATATAATACCATCAAGTTTTAGTTTATTATTAAAGCTTATTGCGGTTCTAGATGCATCTTGACCGCTTAATGAATCAGCTACATAGAATATTTCATCTATATTTATACTATTTGTTATATTTTTAAGTTCATTCATTAAATTTTCATCTATAGCTAATCTACCAGCAGTATCTATTAATAATACATCGTACATATCATTAATAGCTTTTTGTTTAGCCTCTTTGATTATTTTTATAGAATCTTTTTCATTTTTATTTGAATATATATCAACTTCTATTTCCTGACATATTTGTTCTAATTGTTCAATTGCACCAAATCTTTGTAAATCTGCAGCTGCTACTAATACTTTTTTATTTTTTATTTTTAAATAGTTAGCTAGTTTACCTGTTGAGGTTGTTTTACCACTTCCTTGTAGCCCAGTCATAAGAATAGTTGTAGGTGGTTTAGAAGAGTGAACAAATCCTTGATTACCAGTAGTTGTTAATATATCATTTAGAACTTCTTTTAAAGATGATATAAATGATTTTTGAGAAATACCTTTTTGTTTGGTTTTTATATCTATAGAGTTAAGTATCTCTTTTGTTGTTTTATGATGAATATCAGCTTTTAAAAATGATTTTCTTAGTTGAGTTAATGCATTGTTTAAAGATACTTCAGCATTACTAAATCTTATTTTATTTATAGAATTTTTTATGGATTCTGTTATTACTTCAAACAATAAAATACCTCAAGTTAGTTTACATATTTTTAATATTTTAAAATAATATATAAAAGTAACTTTAGTTTAGATTAAAAACACACTATTAAGTTATATATAAGAATATTTATTTTTACTATATCTTATATAAAGTACTAAGTTTAAATATATATATTAATTATAGCTTAATATTTTTAACTATTAATAGTTTATAACTCAAATACATTAAATTCTTTAGGTGGTTTTACTTCAAAACTATAATCAAATATTTTACACTTGGTTGAATGTAGTAATACTCTATGAACATTACTAGATATTTTACCATATACACTATCTCCAATAATAGGAAAACCTGCAAAATTTAGATGAACTCTTATTTGATGTGTTCTTCCTGTATCTATTACTATTTTTATTTTTGATTTGTTTCCTTGTACAAACATAGGATATATTGTTGTAGTTGCACTTTTACCTTTTTTTATATCTATTTTACTTTTTGCACTACCTTTATTATTTTTAACAGTTAAAATTGGTTTATCAACTACAATCTCTTCTATTACTTTTCCTTCAACAATAGCTATGTACTCTTTATAAACTCTATTTTTCTTAAATTCATTTATAGCTTTTTGTTGAAAATCCTCATTTTTAGCAAACAGCATGATACCACTTGTTTGTTTATCTAGTCTATTAAGTAGTATATATTTTTTATATTTTTTAGATATTTCAGTTGCACTTAGAAATGATGGTTTATCCACAACAAATATATCATCATCTTCAAAAATAATTTTTGTACTATTTATCTTTTTGACTTTAAAGATAGTATCTTGATTGATCAATCCTCTTGCTATTACAATTTTTTTACCATTTACACTAACAAGTCCTTTATCAATTATATCTTTTGCTTTTGAATTTGATATGTTTTCTTGAATTGCTAATAATTTATATGCTTGAATATTACTCATTAGTTACCTTTTTTATTTCACTTACTATTTTATCTATATTTCCTATTTTAGTAAGTTTAGACTTTTCTATATCTTTTATATTTTTCATAATATTTCTTAAATCTTCTTTTTTTACTATTTTATAATTTATTACACAATCAAAAAGTGACTTTTGATTAAAATAGTATTCCCCACTTATAATTCTACAATTAAAAAATGCAGGTTCAATTGGATTATGTCCACCTATTTTTTCAAAAGCACCACCTAGTATAACAGCATCACTAATAGCAAATAGATTACTAAGTTCGCCTATTGTATCAAACAATACTATATTAGATTTAAAATTATTTTGTTTAGAATATCTATGATACGATATATTTTTATTTTTTATGAAGTTTTTTATTATTGAATCTACACTATTAAATCTCTCTTTATGTCTTGGAACAATTATTAATTTACCATACTTTTTATCATATGATTCTAAAATTAATTTTTCTTCTTTTTTATGAGTACTAGCTGCTGTTATGAAAAAATCATCTGTTTTTTCTAATATTTTATTAATTTTTGGTAATTGGGTTAATTTTATATTACCTATTACTTCAATATTTTTTGCACCTATTGATTCTAATCTTTTTTTATCTTCAATACTTTGAGAATATATTTTATCTATTTTATTAAAAATATATTTATAAAACCAACTAAATTTCTTATAAGAAGAGTATGAATTATCAGATATTCTTGCATTTATTAATATAGTTTTTGTCTTTTTTATTTTTGCATATAAAAATAACATATACCAAAGTTCAGCTTCTAATACTATCAGTATTTTTTGTTTTTTTATCCAAAATGGCAAAAATATTTCATAAGGTAAAAACTTAACATTTGATGAATATTTTAATGCTTCATTA
>Ga0233438_10004975_pt1 | contig 11394 bp, 7 predicted proteins | sample SI_123_September_FD_182720 | JGI IMG/M metagenome (GOLD analysis project Ga0233438, IMG submission 182720) | Seawater microbial communities from Saanich Inlet, British Columbia, Canada - SI_123_September2016_10_MG | ecosystem: Environmental > Aquatic > Marine > Inlet | place: Canada: British...
AAGGGTTTTTAGTAGCGGAGGCAGGACTCGAACCTACGACCTTCGGGTTATGAGCTCGATGGACGAGACTCATAACCCACTGTTTTCCATATTGATAGAACAGATCTCAAAAAACTGACAGTAAAAAACTGTCAAAAATGAATGACAAATGGAAGCTAACTATTGGCTCATCACGAGGAAAAGAGTTCGTAAACCTTTACCTCAACAATAAGCGATTCAGGTATTGGAATGGCAAAACTATTGGACTGAAAATTAAAAGTTCAGATAATGCTCAACTACTCAAAAGTGCTTTTGAATTAAAGCTACTGCAAGGATGGAGACCAGTAGAAAAAAGAATTGTTAAGGTTAAGCAAAAGCCTATTACTTTACTTTCACAATTAGAGTCTGAACTAAACAAAATACTCAAGGGTAACTATTCGTTTCATCACAAAAGAGATTGCAAATGGGTGTTTAGTGAGTTGAGTAAATTCTTGTCGGAGCGTGGTCTAACCAACTCTACCATCAGCACCATTAATACGGAACTCTTAGGTGAGTTCATCACCCAAACTAAATGGTCCAATCGTACTCAAAAGAATGTTCTAACAACTCTAAAATGTCTCTCTAATACTCCTTTGAAAGAGCGTCTTAATTTGCTTAAAACAAGAAAGTGTAAATCCAACCTTCACAAGCCTATAAAGAACATTCAGGAACTCTTAAATGACCTTAAAGAGCATAATCAGAACTTGTATCTCTGCTGTTTGATAACCTATGGCTGCTTACTTCGTCCACACCAAGAAATTCGACTATTAGAATGGTCTGACATTGACTTCAACAAAGGGTTTATAGCCCTATCAGGAGACAGAAACAAATCTGGGAGAAATAGAATCGTACCAATACCGGAATATGTAAAAGAGGAGTTAGTAAGATTGAATGTAGGTTATTCAGTATATGTGTTTTCCAAAAAGGGAGAGGCTTATAGTAAAGACTATTTTAGCGTCCTTTGGAAGAGGTTTAAAGAACAATCTCGTAAGGATTTAAGTGGCATCACCCTTTACAGTTTTAGACATACTGGAGCCATTAAAGTCTTTGAAAAGACCGGCTCTCTACAAAAAGTACAGCAAGTAATGGGTCACAGCGACATGAAAGTATCACTTACCTATTTAAGGGGATTAGAAGTGACGCAGCTGGATGTTGAGGATTTGCCTACCTTGTAGTTGACTCACTAATGAACCTAATTATGAAATACTCAATTCTTTTCTCCATCCTAATTGTTACATTAAACTCATGTGATTCCCCTTCGGTTGTGGAAGAATTATCCAATGAACAAGTCCTTGAGTTAATTCAAACAGACGAAGGATATGAAGATATTATTAGACAACTCAAGAGCGTTAATTATTTATTCGAAAAAGACCCAGTATTAAAAGCAGAATTCTCTAACTATTCTTATGCTCAATTCTTCGACCTTAAGAATTATACTATCGACTCAGCAATTATCTCCAATGCTTTTGAGAGTGGTTATGAAATCGCTAAAGAGCGTTTTGAAAGCACTAAAATTGCTTACAAGAACCAATTAGGTGATACGCTCGATAAGATTAGGCAAATCGATGCAAGTGAGGTTGCGAATATTGAATTTGAAAAATATAGATATACCGAGTCAAAAGAAAAGTATGAGCATGATAGGAGGAAGAAAAGCTTCTTAGATTTTAAAGTCCGTTCTGAAAAGCCACTTAAAGCCGCTCGTATCAAATATAATTTAACTCATAAACTTACGGATGGAACTATGCGTGAATTTTCGGAACGAGGGATTGATAAATATATAGCTTCAAAGGGATTTCAATTCTCATTTAGCAAATCAGCTGAATCAAATACGAATCCTCAAAGTGAATTTACTCTTACGTCAGTATTGCGGTATGATGGCGTTTCCATGGATCACGAACGTGAGATTCGATACTATGCAGGTTTCGCCAATATGTACGGTGATAAGACTTCTACAGAAGATTTTCTCAATGGGGAATATAATATCTCAATCAACAGCATTGAGTTAGTAGACAGTGAAAATAAATTTTACTCTTGGCCTGTATTCTATCAGTTAAAGGACTTAGAATATAAGAATGAGTACAGTGATGAAGAGTTTTTTAAACTGACAAGATTCTTTTTTAACTCACCTAATTCAATGATAAATAGCAATGAGGCTTATCTTCAATCTACAGTTTTAAGGGTATTATATGAGACCTCAATTCCTCGAATATTGCGTGAATCCGATTTAGAAAACTATTTAACATCAACATTTGGATTCAATGAATACTTGACGATATTATCAGAAAAAGATGAGTTAGGACTTAAGCTACTTTTCTTAATTGAGCAGAACTATGGGAAAACTGATTTCCAGAAACTTATAGAGTAAAATCTGGCTGTTGACAACCTTGGGAAAAGTAGTTTAACTGTAACCTGTTATCACATTAGAACTTAAACAAGTTTGTTATCTACTATTACTTGTAAATTATAGTAGATAGGTACATACCTATTCTAACTTGGGTTCAGATTCTCGAAATCTCTAAGTCGGCTAATAGTCGAGAAGGCTTCCGAACAACTGCAGAGAGCAGTGGATGAGGGGCAGAAGGGAGATAATTATTAACGGCTCCCTTAATTCCTTGACATGTGTTTGAGAGTAATGACTCATTGACATTAGTGGTGGCACATTGAGAATAAAAACAAACCGTTGGTGATAGAGGGTATACTCATTGACACTATCACGGATACTTGGTAAAGCGAAGACTGATGCGGAAGCAAGTCCCCCATTTAAGGGGGGATATAAAACTATAGTGACGCTTCAGAGCAAATACAAAAGCAAGTCACGTACAGCTCCTATAACCCCCTTACTACTAATTCATTAATACGAAAAAAAAGGAGGGCCTAACCCTCCTTCTCTAAACACTATAAACTACTACATTACAACACCTAATCAGCTGTTAAGGGTATTGTAGAGACTTCTACGGAGTATCTCCGTCATACTTAACCCAGATTTACAAGAGAGGCTTTTAAGAGCCTCTTTCTCCTCTGGAGTAATGAATATTAGCATTCTTGAAGTCTTAGCTGTTTGACTCTTTTGGATGTAGTCGTTGAGGTCACTCTCATTAATAATCATAATTGTACTTTCTATAATGTACAAGCAAAGGGTTAGTATATATTATTTATCTTTTGGCTGTAGGTCTTCAACAACCTATGTACTTGCGTTTAAGGAAAAATAGCTTACCACTGAACATACCCTCCCTTTTACTTGAAAACCTAAGAGGAGCTTAGAATCAAGATTTGGAGAGCCAACTTGAGCAGATACAAAACCTTCAGGAGTATTGGCAAAACCCAAGTCCCTAGTGAAGCGCCACTGCGCTGACCACTTCACAAAATATCTGTCACTTCCATTCCATTAGTACCTTTCGGCTTCAAGTCGGATAGAGACGGAGGGTAAGTCTCTTTAAGGAAGCTGTTGACTCAGCTACTAACTTTAATCTTTCCAACGATTACATCTCGTATCACGCTTGTAAAGGTCCGAATAGAGCTTTTGCTTTCGTGTTTGATTTGATTTGATACGGCTTATGAACCTTGATCATAAACGGTGCTCTGAGAAGTCTAACGATAAAAACACTCCTCTATGTCTTTGCATAGATTTATTATGCTTGTTTAGATAATCTACAAGAGATTGAAACTGAGACTACCTATACTGAACATACCCTAGTGAGGTATAAATGGGCATTCATTTGCATCATCACTTATTGACGCACTTATCAACGGAAATATGTTTTGAGACTCAGGATTGTGATGGTGGCCTGAAGAGAATTACATCATTAAAATCGTATTGAATAGGCTTCGTCTTACGATTTCATTCATACTCATACCTGTAGTCTGAGATAGTTTTTGAAGCTTTTCTTTCTCATCTCTTGTAATGAATAAGAGGATTCTAGAATCTTTGGTTGGTTTACTTTCCTCAATGTATTGTGCTAGGTGAGTGGCTTTTATAATCATAGATAGGTCTTTATATAATGTACAAGTTTCACTACCCAACTACTCAATTGTTTGATACGCTTTCAAGGTCTTGTAATCTTATGTACCTTGACAATTACTAATCTGAACCAATGAGTACATACCAAGAGATTTCTTCCTTTATATGGAAGGTTTGTGACGATGAATTAAGAGGTCTATTTAAGCCTCACGAATACGGAGATGTAATTATACCCTTTGTTGTATTGAGACGCTTAGATTGTCTCTTAGAGCCCCATAAGGACGAAGTAGTTCAACTATATAACGACCTTAAAGACACCATAGATGATGTCTCGCCTATTATCAGGAAAAAGACAGGCCTGACATTTTATAATTACTCAGCCTTTGATCTTCAGCGATTAAAGTCAGACCCCAATAAGATAGGTCCAAACTTCAGTTATTACCGAGGTTGCTATTCAGACAATGTCATTCAGATCCTTGAAAACTTTCAGATAGAGAAACTTTCTGATAAGCTTGCTAAGAATAAGAAACTTTACAGCCTTATTGATAAGTTTACAGAGGTAGATCTTCACCCTGACAAAGTGGATAATCATACGATGGGATCCATCTTTGAAGAGTTGCTCAGAAGATTTTCTGAGATGAGCAATGAAACAAGTGGAGAGCATTACACCCCAAGAGATGTTGTTAACTTACTTGTATCATTAGTCTTCAGTGGAGACAAGAATCATTTGAAAGGAGAGGGTATTCTTCGCTCAATATTTGATCCTTGTTGTGGAACAGGTGGTATGTTAACGATTGGAAAAGAGTGGGTTCAGGAGAATGTTTCAGAAGATGTAAAGTTTCAATTGTATGGCCAAGAGCTGAATCCTCAAACCTTCTCCATATGTAAATCGGACTTCCTTATTACAGGTGAAGACCCTGATAATATCAAACTTGGCTCTTCACTTTCGTTTGATCAATTTCAAGGAAAGAAGTTTGACTATATGATAACCAACCCTCCTTTTGGGGTTAGTTGGAAGTCTGAGAAAGATTATATCCTAACTGAGAAGGAAGACCCTCAAGGTAGATTCAGTGTGGGTACGCCAAGAGTTTCTGATGGCTCATTACTATTCTTACAACATATGATTTCCAAAATGAAATCTGGAGGTTCAAGAATAGGGGTTGTTTTCAATGGATCACCACTTTTCACAGGAGATGCAGGAAGTGGAGAATCAGAAATAAGAAGATGGATAATTGAAAACGATTGGTTAGAATGTATTGTAGCACTACCTGATCAATTATTCTTCAATACAGGTATCACAACCTACATATGGATTGTGACTAACAAAAAGAGTCCATATAGAAAGGGGAAGGTTCAGTTAATCAATGCTACCAACCTTTCAACCTCTATGAAAAAAAGCCTTGGGAATAAGAGGAAATACCTCTCCGATGAGCAGGTTAAGCAAGTCCTCAATGAATATGAACTTAATGGAGAGACTGAAATTTCAAAGATCTTTCCTAACGAGTTTTTTGGATATACCAAGGTTACAGTTGAACAGCCACTTATTGAAAATGGCTTCGTAAAGACAGATAAAAAAGGCAATGCTAAATCTGATAGTAAGCTACGAGATTATGAGTCAATACCACTTTCCGAATCGGTAGAGGAGTATTTTGAGCGTGAGGTTCGCCCTCACCTTCCTGATGCTTGGATGGAAAGAGACAAGGATAAAGTTGGGTATGAAATCAATTTCACCAAGTATTTCTACGAATACAAACCATTGAGAGCAGTTGAAGATATTCTTAACGATCTAGCGAAACTTGAAGAAGAAACTGAGGCACTCAAAAAAGACCTTTTCAAATGAAACTATTCAATATTTCAGGAGAGAAATTAGAAGCGGTTGGCAGCAACCCTTTTAAACTAGAAAAAAACATCCAATCTCTGATTGAAAACAATGTAGACGAATTGTTTGAATTGGAGTTTGTCAAGTCTGAACTACGAATAAAAAACTTCAGGTTTGATACTCTTTGCTTTGATACTAGCAATAATTCATTCGTAGTTATTGAATATAAGAAAGGGCATAGCTATTCCGTAATTGATCAGGGGTACTCTTACCTATCAACTCTCTTGAATAACAAATCAGACTTCGTCTTAGAGTATAACGAGACTTTGGGTAAGACAATGAAGCGAGATGAGGTTGATTGGAGTCAGTCAAGAGTCATTTTCATTTCACCATCTTTCTCATTGTATCAAAAGACATCTGTCAATTTTAAAAACCTTCCCTTTGAATTATGGGAGGTCACACGCTATAAAAATGGTTCATTGGCTATGAATCATATCAGCACAGAATCTGATGTGGACATTAATACAACGCTTGTTGATGACGATAAATCTAATGTCGTAAAACAAGTATCAAAGGAGGTGAAAAGATATGATGAAGACTTTCATCTGAACTACTCTCCAAATCGTCCTGATTGGGTCTTTGAAGCCTACGAAGACTTAAAGCAGCGGATACTTTCAATAGATGAGAGTGTTGAAATAAGAGTAGCAAAACAAACCATTGGTTTTAAAGCAAAAAGAGTATTTGCAGATATCATAGTCACCAATAAGGGACTCAAAGTCGTATTAAACCTCAAGAAAGGTGAATTAAGAGACGACCTGAACAAAGCAGAAGACATCAGTAATAAAGGGCATTGGGGTACAGGAGATTATTGGTATTGGATCTTTTCAATTGATGACATTGACTATGCATTGAATTTGATCAAACAGTCTTTTAATAAACAGGACTGATGAAAATGTACGATTCATATAAGGATTCAGGTGTTGAGTGGATAGATCAAATACCATCTGATTGGGCAGTATTAAAGAACAAATACTTCACAAAAGCTGCAAAGGAGCCTTCACAAACAGGTGAAGAGGATTTACTATCAGTGTCAGAATATTCAGGCGTAGTTCCTAGGAAAACCATAAGGATCGGTGAAGATCATATAACTAGATCTGACTCTCTAGTTGGATATCTTGTAGTCAAAAAAGGGCAGCTCGTTTCAAACATTATGTTGATGTGGAAAAGAGGCCTAGGTGTAAGTGATTTTAACGGAATCGTAAGTCCTGCTTATTCAGTTTTTGATTTTACCCAAGGGAACCCTCGTTACTTCCATTATTTGTACCGCACTGATATGTATATATCAGAATTTAGAAGAAACTCAACAGGTGTAATAGAATCTAGGCTTAGACTTTATGATGACTCTTTTGGAGCTATTCATAGTCACTTTCCTCCCATTGAGACACAAAACGAAATAGTACATTTCTTAAACGCCAAAACTTCACTCATTGATTCTCTAATTGAGAAGACCCAACGAAAAATTGAACTACTGAGAGAGAAAAGAACCTCTATAATAAATGAAGCGGTTACCAAAGGATTGAATTCTAATATAGAGATGAAGGATAGCGGTATAAAGTGGATTGGAAAGATTCCGAGTCATTGGTTATGTAATCCTATGAAATATATTACAGAAGGAAATAAGGATTCTATTAGAACAGGTCCTTTTGGCTCATCTCTGAAATCGGATGAGTTTAAGGAAGAAGGAATCAGAGTATATAATCAAAGAAGTGTCTATGATGAAGATTTTTCAAAGTCTCAATTATTTGTTTCACAGGAGAAGTATGAAGAACTCAAGGGTTTTGAAGTAATTCCGCAAGATGTTTTGGTAACCTCAAGAGGAACTATAGGAAGAATGACGGTAGTTCCTGATAATGGCGAAATAGGCGTTTTACATCCTTGTTTAATTCGGTTAAGATTAAACAGAGAAATAATATCAGACAGATTTCTTTGGTATTATATGAATCAATCCTCTCTATTTCTCACTTCAGTATCGTTTGAGAGTAATTCCACTACTATTGAAGTTATATATTCTAAAACACTATCAAATATCAAATTCCCCCTTCCACCACTCTCCGAACAACAAAAAATCGTAGAGTATTTGGAAAATAATATCCAAAAATTAGATAAAAACCTGTCAATTGAAAAAGAGAGAGCTAATCTTCTTAAAGAATACCGTCAGTCTCTGATTTCAAGTGTAGTTACAGGGAAAATAAAAGTTACCGAGGATGCCTAGCAAGCCGAGTGAATTGAGATTTGAAGAATGGGTTGAAGCTTCTCTTTTAAAGGTGGGCTTTAAAGATAGCTTTGTGCATTCTAATGAGTTTTCAGAGGCTTACGACAAAGACCTATGCCTTCTTCCTGAACATCTCTTGAACTTCGTTAAATCAACTCAGTTGGAGACTTATGAAAGGCTTCAATCATTCAAAGATTCAGGGACGGATACTTTTCTGTTAAAGAAAATAGACGAGCTTATTTCAAAGAGAGGAATTATTGAAGTATTACGAAATGGTGTTCAAACATCAGGCTGTAATTTTCAGTTAGCGTATTTCAAGCCCAAAAGCGACCTCAACCCTGAACTCAATCAACTTTATTCTAAAAATCATTTTACGGTTGTTAGACAACTTCATTATTCAAAGAGAAATAATAACTCTTTAGATATGACACTCTTCTTGAATGGAGTACCTATTTCAACCCTAGAGCTTAAAAATCAACTTACAGGTCAATCCATTCGTGATGCTGAAAAGCAGTACAAGTTTGATCGTGATCCAAGAGAGCCATTATTCAAGTTTAAGCGCTGTCTAGTCCACTTTTGTGTGGACAATGACAAAGTCTCTATGACGACAAGATTGAGTGGATCTAAGACAAGGTTTTTACCGTATAACAAAGACATAGAGAATCCGTTGGTAGAAGATGATTATCGCTCAAACTATCTATGGAATGAAATCTTAAAACCTGACTCTCTTCTTGATATCATAGAAAATTTTGTCCTCATCTCAGAAGAGGAAGAAAGAGAGTGGAATCCTAAAAAGAAAATTGTTGAGAAGAAGAAGTTTGAAGTCCAAATATTCCCAAGATATCACCAATTAGAAGTAATTCGTTCTCTACGAGAAACAGTTAAAGTTGAAGGCGTAGGAAAGAACTATCTAATTCAACACACAACAGGATCAGGGAAGTCATATTCTATAGGTTGGTTGTCCCATACCCTCGCCTCTCTGTATCAAAAACAGGGAGACACTAAGAGAATGTTTGATAGCATTCTCGTGCTTACGGATCGTAAAGTTTTGGATAAGCAACTTCAAGGCACAGTCTCAAAGCTAGAACAAACCGATGGGGTTGTTAACAATGTTGACCTCAACTCTCAGCAATTAAAAGAGTTTTTGGAGAAGGGTAAAGATATTATTATCACCACCGTACAGAAGTTCCCTGTAATCTCAGATGCTATTGCTAACCTAAAGAGCAAAACATTTGCTGTGGTGATTGATGAGGTTCATTCATCTCAAAGTGGTGAAACAGCCAAGCACATTAAGAAGTCGCTTTCTAAAACTGAAGAGGAAGAAGAACTTGACTTTGAGGATCTGATTCGCTTAGAAATATCCTCAAGAGGAAAGCAAGACCACATTTCATATTTCGGCTTCACAGGAACACCTAAGAACAAGACACTTGAACTATTCGGTAGAAAGAACTCAGACGGTTTATTTGTTCCGTTTCATTCGTACACAATGAAACAATCAATAGCCGAGGGATTTACTTTGGATGTTCTTCAGAACTATACAACTTACAAGAGGTACTTCAAGGTTCTTCAAACAGATGATGAAGACAAAGAAGTTCCTGAAAGTCAGGTTAAACGAGAATTGGTGCAATTCGTAGACTCTCACGAGGAAACCATTAAGCAGAAGGTCACAATAATTCTAGACCATTTCGTTGACAAAGCATCTAGAAAAATTGATGGTAAGGCTAGAGGGATGGTTGTTGTGCGTTCTAGAAAACACTGCGTCCTATTCCACGAAGAGATGGTAAGTCAAATGAGAGAAAGAAATCTAACATATAGCTGTTTGGTTGCTTTCTCAGGCACTATCTATCACAATGGAATTGAGAACACTGAAGTCTCATTGAACAAGGCAAATGGACTTAAAGGAAACATACCTGACGGCTTGAAAGATCCGAGATTCAGGATATTAATTGTTTCAAATAAATACCAAACAGGTTTTGACGAACCTATGATGCAGTCAATGTATGTTGACAAGAAATTGAATGGAGTTCAATGTGTACAAACACTCTCAAGACTCAACAGGACGAAAAGCGGAAAGACAGATACCTTCGTTTTAGATTTTGCTAATGAAACCGAAGAGATTGTAGAGTCGTTTCAGCCGTATTTCACCTCTACCGTTTTAACAGAGGAAACTGACCCTGATAAGGTTTATGATCTTCTATATGAGATTGAACAATATCAGCTTTATACTGATTATCAGATAGATGAGTTCTGTAAAGAATTTTATTCTGTATCAGACTCAGACGAAAAACTACATCCAATCATTGATGAAGTAGTAAAGAGGTTTAAAGACAGGCTAGACGAAGAAGCACAGGATAAATTCAAATCTTTAATCCAATCATACATTAGGCTCTATTCCTATGTCACACAGATATCTTCTTTTGCTGAGGTGAGTTGGGAGAAGAATTATGTGTTCCTGAGATTCTTAAACAAGAAGTTGCCAAAAGGAAAAGCAGAGAAAGTTTCAGTCTTGGATTATGTTGACTTAGACTCTTTGAGGATTCAGATGATGGGAGAGTCTCAATTATCCCTTCAAGATCAGGTTGGCGAATTAGATCCTCAGTTTGGTGGAACATCAACATTGGCCCCTGAAGAGGAGAAAGAACTTCTTTCCCAAATCATAGACAAGGTTAACAACTTATATGGTGTAGATCTTGGTGAAGAGGATAAGATCAATATGGATCTTGTGGTTAAGCGTGTTTCTCAAAACGAAGATCTCAGAAAGGTTATGAAAGGTGATAATACGGATGATGACCGTAAGGCCTACTTTGAGAAAATATTCAAAGACGAGATGGTAGACTTCTACGGTGATCGCATTGATTTCTATAAGAAGGTTATGGATAAGAATGTATTTCCATTAATTGCTGATGGAATCTTTAGGGCTATTCAAAACCTCTAACCCCCCCCTCAAAGCAGTCTGATTACTAATGTCCAATGAATTCAACGGTCACTTTAAAAACTGACAGTAAAAACTGACAGTATTGACAGTAAATCGTACCTTTTCTGTGATTATTAACCCACTGTTGGTTTTTAAGAAGTTCTCTATTTAATTGGAAAATCTGAGTTTCTAAAGCGGAGTAGCAACTTCAATGCTTTAGCGTTGATTTGAGGCTGTGCCTCAGTTGTAGCGAGTTTTGAGAAGTAGATCATTGCTATAAACGAAAAAACCCTCTGAAGTTTCCTTCAAAGGGTTTCTGAGTAGCGGAGGCAGGACTCGAACCTACGACCTTCGGGTTATGAGCCCGACGAGCTACCAACTGCTCCACTCCGCGTTATTGTGGGGCAAATGTA
>Ga0233438_10004980_pt1 | contig 11384 bp, 8 predicted proteins | sample SI_123_September_FD_182720 | JGI IMG/M metagenome (GOLD analysis project Ga0233438, IMG submission 182720) | Seawater microbial communities from Saanich Inlet, British Columbia, Canada - SI_123_September2016_10_MG | ecosystem: Environmental > Aquatic > Marine > Inlet | place: Canada: British...
CAGCAGCCGGTGCGTCCATTGGTGGAGCGAGTGGGTCGGCTGGCATTGGTGGCATTGGAGGTGCCATGAGTGGATCAGCAGCCGGTGCTTCCATTGGCGGAGCGAGTGGGTCGGCTGGCATTGGTGGCATTGGTGGAGCCATGAGCGGATCTGCCGCCGGTGCTTCCATTGGAGGGGCGAGTGGGTCGGCTGGCATTGGTGGCATTGGTGGAGCCATGAGCGGATCTGCAGCAGGTGCATCCATTGGTGGAGCGAGTGGGTCGGCTGGCATTGGTGGCATAGGAGGTGCCATGAGCGGGTCTGCAGCCGATGCTTCCATTGGTGGAGCAAGTGGATCTGCTGGCATTGGTGGCATAGGTGGTAGGCCGGGTGGTGCAGGTGGTGCATCCATCTCGGGCATAGGTGGCATTGGTGGTGCTGCCGGTGCGTCCATTTCGGGCATAGGTGGCATTGGTGGTAGGCCAGGCGGTGCAGGAGGTGCATCCATCTCTGGCATAGGAGGCATTGGAGGTGCAGCCGGTGCTTCCATTTCTGGCATAGGCGGCATTGGTGGGAGGCCAGGCGGTGCAGGAGGTGCATCCATTTCTGGCATTGGTGGCATTGGTGGAGCGGCAGGAGCGTCCATCATAGGGGGAGCAGGTGGCGCATCCATTCCGGGCATAGGCGGCATTGGAGGCATTGGTGGAGCGGCAGGTGCGTCCATCATTGGAGGCGCAGGCGGTGCTTCCATACCGGGCATAGGCGGCATTGGTGGCAGACCTGGCGGAGCAGGTGGTGCATCCATGCTTGGCATTGGAGGCATAGGTGGCATTGGTGGCGCAGCGCCATCAGCCGGTGGTGCAGGTGGTGCAGGCGGCATTGGTGGCATAGGTGGTAGTCCGGGTGGCATAGGTGGTTTTTCGTCGCTCATTTACAATTCCTCCGTGGCGACCGCACAAGGCGGTATCAACTCCATATCCATCGAGCACATAACCGTTCTGCCCTTCAGTTTTCATTTAATGCGTTGATTCTGACTCTTTTGGAAGGGTTGCTTCCGTGCACTTGATGTAGGGTGGGCTGGACGAGCAAGCATGGTAGGCATGGACAGTGGCACACCCCCAGTGCTCTTTGTGGTTGGAACAGCAGGTGCAGGAAAATCCTCGTTGGTTACATCGTTCCAACGCTGGTCGCGGTTCCTTGAAACCGATGCGATTGCAGTCAACCTCGACCCGGGAGCCGAGCGTGTTCATTATGACGCTGAATTCGATGTCCGTGATTTGATTTCCCTCACTGAAGTAATGGGCGAGTATGATTTGGGTCCAAACGGGGCTCAAATTCTCGCAGCAGATCTGCTCGCAGCACAAGCTGGAGACGTCGCTGCGCAACTGCACGCCCTCACGGGTGAAGTGATGATTGTCGACACACCGGGGCAAGTCGAATTGTTCGCATTCCGCGAAGCATCAAACCATCTCATCGAAGTGATTGGACGGGAGCAGTCGGCGATTATCTACCTGTTCGACCCAATGCTTTCACGCTCACCATCCGGATTCGTATCCCAAATGCTTCTCTCGAGCATCGTTGAATTTAGGCTCGGTTTGCCAACCAAGAACTTCCTGTCCAAGGCAGATCTTCTCGAACCTGACGAACTGGCTCAAATCCTTGAATGGTCGGAACGACTCGAGATTCTCGAAATGGCACTCTATGACGAGGCTGGCGGCCAGCGTACGGAATTTGCGATCAACCAATTGCGCATGATGCAAGAGTTCGCACAAGCACCCGGTTTAACCCCGCTGTCTTCTGAACTCGAAGAAGGCCTTGCCGACATTCTCACCTTTGCTCAAGCACTGTTCGGTGGCATGAGTGATGCCCGTGATGGATTCGCTGCTGACAACGATGACGAGAAGAATTGAAGCGAACACTTCGCTCATAACAGTTAGAAACCGTCCTTTCGTGGAAAGGTCATGCCCCAGCACCTGTTGGCCATTGACGACGTTGCCGAAGACTTTGAAAAAATCCTCCGCTGGGGCATTGAATTCAAGCGACTTTGGAAGCAAAGTGACGAGGTAGCCATGAACTTCATGCCTCTTGACAGCCTTGCTATTGGTTCGATTTACGAAAAGCCTTCAACGAGAACCCGCGTTTCATTTGAAGTTGGAATCAATCGCTTGGGTGGCTACCCTCTGACCCTCCTCAAGAACGACATTCAACTTGGAAAATCTGAGACTGTCGGCGACACATCTCAAGTGCTTTCCCGATTCCTCGGTGGAATGACCTATCGATGTTTCTCGCATGATGACGTTGCTGAACTTGCAAAGCATGCAGATGTTCCCGTGCTCAATGCACTTTCTGACAAGCACCACCCCTGCCAAGCAGCAGCTGACTTGATGACTGTGTTGGAACACTTCGACGAGCCAAGTGAAATCACAGTGGCTTGGGTTGGTGATGGGAACAACGTTCTTCACGACTTGATGCTGGCTTGCGCAATGCTTGGCATCGACATCAACTACGCAGTGCCTGAAGGATACGAACCAGCAGAAGATGTGGTGGAGCGAACCAAGGTTCTGGCCGAAGCAAACGGATCGAAGGTCATGATGACCCACGACCCGATCGAAGCAGTCAGTGGCGCTCATGTCGTTTACACGGATGTTTTCATCTCAATGGGTGAAGAACACATGACCGATAAGGTCCAAGCATTTGACGGCTACCAAGTCAACGAAGCAATGGTTGGAAACATGGACAGCACATGGAAATTCATGCATTGCCTTCCAGCACACCGTGGTGACGAAGTCACCGATTGGGTCATGGACCACAAGCAATCAATTGTCTTCGATCAAGCCGAGAATCGTATGTGGGCTCAAATGTCACTTCTTGCTTACTTCATCAATGAAGGTGCTTGGCAAGCCATGGGCGAGTTCATGGGACTCGACTGATCACATTACCATTGTGAGCATGAAGCCAAGCAATCCAAGAAGCATTGCGACTCGAATTCGCATGGAGACTCGAGCGTCTTCTGCTTTGAACAACGGTCCATTGAGCGTGATGAGCACCAGAATGGCAGGTGTCTGGTAAAGCAATTGATTGAGGTTGAAGGGGCCTTGCCAGTAGGGTATGTAGAGGCACACAAGACCTGCCATGATCATCACATAGGCAGTCATGCGAGCGTTCTCTGCGCCTATTTTCATGGGAAGCGTCATCCGTTCGCCTTCATCAGCCAACATATCCTGGCAATCTTTGACCACTTCACGAGCGAGGTTGGTGAAGAACACCACCATTGCAACCCAGAACACAAGAGAGTTCATGCTTCCAATGGTTGCAGCACCGTAGCCAATGACAGCGGCGACCATCAATGAGATAGAGACATTTCCAATGAGTCCTTTTGTTTTGGTTTCCGGTCCGAGGTCATAGGTCAACATGAGTGCAACAGCAATCACGTAGATGGTGGTCAAAGGCCACCACGCATCACCATTCGAATGGAGGAAGAAGGCTCCAGTGAGCATGCTTCCCACACTGAGAAACCACAATACGCCAACAAATCGCTTGGCTTCAGTTTCTGTGATGCGTTCAGAGGGGAGCGGCCTTGCAGGGTGGGCGACGAGATCGATGGCAGCATCTTTGATGTCGTTCATCGCATTGCCTGCACCCATGAATGTAAGGACTGTGAAAATCTGCACGACAACAGCCATGCCATCATTCGCACTCCAGTCGCCATTGATGCCGAAATGAGCACCTAAGGGTACAGTGATGGCTGCGAGAATCATGTTCTTCGGTCGCATTAATTCGACCAAAGCCAAGGTTTTCCCTGCCATGTTGCTACCTGTGCTCGGCGTGGGTTTTCATCCCTTTGCTATCAAGCAGCAGCAATTGACCAAACGCAGACCCGCATACGGAAGCCACCGATGTCGGTTCCTTCATCAAAGCCAACTTTGACGAATCGTCGGTCTCGTGCGAGCACATTTCCAAGCTGGTTCATCGTTGCACCCCAGCGGAATCGCTGGTTTACATGATCGAGGATGTCGGTGGTGTTCGCTTCACCCACGTTGCCGAGGTACGTGGCGATTTCAGTTCGCAAGCGCATGGTTCTGCTCATCATGCCTCACCTCGGATGATCCGGTTCGCACGTCGAGCAAGGCCTTGTACAGTCCTCGAGAGAAGGGTGGTTGGAACGTTCCGTCCTGGAACATACAGAGGTTGCCAACCCACAGCGGCAAACCGGGATGGGAGTTCGCCGCTGGGGTGAGCGTAGAGTGTGGTGGAGGTCTGACTCCAAGAAGGTGCCAGGGGTTCATCAGAGGTGCATGTTAAATCGCTGAATGACAAAGAGTCCAGTGGGTGATTTTGGTTGTCCATGATGCAAACTCATTGGCACCCGTATATCAAGCGACGAAGGACCCCTGAATTGAAACTAAACTAAATTTTCATGCGCAGTGGTCTGGTTTTCACTTTCAATCAAAACGAAAAGTGAAGCAAATGTGATTGATTGCTGAACCCCGTCGCAGGCCTATGATGCGAGATGGCTAAATACGAAAGGTCGGTGGCAAGAACATCCACGCTCGTATAGTGTAGTGGCCCATCATGAAGGACTCTCATTCCTTCGACCCGGGTTCAAATCCCGGTACGAGCACTCATTGATTGCTGACCTGCTTCTCCATGTGAGGGGTGCCCATGGGGATTTGCTGAAAAACTTCACACCTCAACTCTCTGTCAAAGAGTATGACTAAAAGCCCCATTGGACGCATGTATGTTTATGGTTTTGGGAGCCAAACATTGGGCAATGGTCTTTGCCTTATCGTCTCTGCTACTGCTGTCCATTTCAGCGCCCTCGCTGCTGAGTTCTGACCCACACCCCGACACTTCTCTGGCACCTCCTGAAAATCAGCGAGTTTTGAGCGATCATGTCCTTTTGATTGTATTGGATGGGGTTCCACGTTCTGTGTTTGACGACGCAGAAGTCATGCCATTTTTGTCGGAATATGAGGAGTTCGGAGTCAAAATCAAGGTTCGCACCTCCCCCCTCACGCTCACAGGAGCATGCGTGAAGGAAATGGCCACAGGTCGCAACTCTGCCCCAATTGACGCCATCTTGAACTGGGAAGTTACGAATGAAATCCGGGATGATCCGTTTTACTATGCTGCGGCACAAGGTCAATCTGTTGCGTTTACGGGTTTCTATGTCTGGGACAACCTCTATCCTGAGCCATATTTCACCCACCAAACCTCTCCAGATTACGGTTTCAGTGACATCTCTTTGGCCGACGAAGATGCATTGAGCAACGTGGAAGAATGGATTTCGATGCCACAACATAACTTGATGCTGGCGCACCTCGGCGGTACGGACCACGCAGCGCACATACACGGGTTAGATTCTGAAATCTACAAAGAACGAATGAAGAAACTCGATCTCCAACTCGAAACACTGTTCAAAAACGCACCTGACGATTGGACCATTCTGTTAACTTCTGATCACGGTGTTACCGATTCAGGAGGTCACGCCCTCGGAACCGGTGCGGAGGCTGAAGAAGTGTATCTTTTCGCTCACGGCAGAGGGATCGCAGATGCCGGTATGCTCGACGGAGAGATTCAGCAAAGAGATATCTCTGTGCTTATTGCTGGCTTGATGAACCTCCCACTATCTACTGCAACGGATGCTAGAATCCCATTGCAAATGTTGGATCTCGAACCACAAGAGGCACAACAAATGGAGGACTGGAATTGGGAAAATGTTCGAATGCACCATCAATGGCGGGATGCGGAGGGCCTGAGCGCTCAGAACTCTTTGCCTGCCACAGCGGACTGGAAACTTCTCAATCAAAATTCACAGAACTTTCCATGGATCCAGTTCCTCATCAGCATTGCAGTCGTAGGGTGCTTCGCACGTTTGCTGTTTCTTAGCAAGATTGTGGAACGCCTCATCGTTGACACATCGAAGGTCCAGTGGGCCTCTGCTGGGGCGTTCTTGGTGCTGCTAGGTGCAAGTCTGTTTTTCGCTCGAGAAGATACGTTCTTCTTCATCTCAAGTCGTTGGTTGCGCAAATTGTTGGGGATTTTCCCGGTTTTTCTAACGCTTCTCTTCCTCATCAGGCGGCATGCTAGTGGAACGGGCACAAAGGCACATTCATTGCCGGTGTTGGCGCTTGTCATTGGTTGCTGTTTGTTCTTTTATCCCGAAACCAGGTATTCTATTCTGCTCATCACCGCATCAAGTGTTGGACTGTATCTGTTGAGGGAGAATCTCTTGCCATCGATAACACAGACCGAACGATACACATTGGGTGCAATTTTGTTCCTTGTCGTCTTCCAGCTTCTTGACTATCTACCCCGGTTTTTTGTTGGAGATTCGCTTCAAACACTGTTGGATATCGATCTGTTGTACAAGCCCATGCAACGCCTTGTAGCGATGACCTCAACATTCAACCCAGTGTCCCTCCTTTTGTTTTTGATTGTTGCATGCTTCGTGTTGTGGAGCAAACATGGCGAACATGGCCGAACGGTGGAATGGAAGAGCATTGGAACCATCGCAGTGGTCTATCTTCTTGCAGTCATCCAAACCACCTTCACGGACTGGCTTCTTATCTTGGCCATGTTGGCCAGCCTCCTTAGTCCGCGTCTTTTTACCAACACAAATGCGCTGGAATTGAACACTGGTTTGAAACGAGAAGAATTACTTTTGATTGGCTGGGTCGGGCCAACTTGGGGTTTTTATCCAGCATTGAGTGTGTTCTTTCTTCTCAAAATCCTACCTAAAGTACACCATGACCTCAGTCGATATCTTTCCGGCGAACAGGACTCTGTCTTTGCAATCCCTCATGTTCAACGCATGTGTTATGCCCTCTTTGGTGCCTCCTTAGTGTACCTCGCTTGGTATAATTTCTCATTGCTGACAACATTGGGCTTGCTTGAATACAACCCGAGTAAAATAATCGTCACAGGTGGCTTTTTTGGAGGGAGAATTGATCCATCCATTGCTTGGATGGGCTTCATGATCATGGGTCCACCTCTATTTGCTGTCGGTTTAATCTTACATCGATTAGCAGGCCTTCAATCCCTACCAGATATCTTGCTCCTTTTCTCACTCATCCTCTTCAGTGTGGCATCCATTTACTGGTCGAGTTTCCTTCAAATCGAATACTTCGTTATGCTCAGCACTTCGAGTCTGTTCTACCTCTCTGTTCTTGGAATAGGTTCCATACTTACTTTGAAAATACCAGGGATTGACGTGCATGAACTTGAGTCAACTCCCATTCAATCTGTGAATGAATCCGGAAACTGAGTCAGGCTTTTTTGTGAGTCATGAGGTTTCATTTTCATTGAAATAAGTGCTCGGTTTGTTCCTATGATACTACTTGTGACAGCGTACATAAGTAATTCGAATTGTCCGGACGGAACTTGCGAGATTCCCGGTACGAGCACTCTCTTTCTGGAATTGGTTGGTAACCAAAATCCTACAAAAACAAATTTGAAACTGATTCTAAGTCCTAGGTTTTCAATAACCTCTTCAAGCTACATCTGGGGATGCGTAGCCCTAAACTATAGGCCTGTAGCCTGGGAAATTTGAGTCGCCAGCAATGATTGGTGGTCCGACAAATCGATCTCCTCCGCTGGAAAGAAAAATTCCGGACTCGGTTCTTTCTGAGTAGTAATTTGAACAGATTTCTTCGTCCCATCCGTCATAAATTGCGTTAAATGTATCCTGCGTGCTACTTTCATTCACACCATCCACCCTGGCCCTAATATCATGATACAAAACGGAACGCTCTGCAGATTCTCCTTGATATCCTGTTACACAGTTTCCTTGTCGGTAAAAATCTTCAACGAAACTAGATGCTCTATCATTAACTGAGTCGGATTTGTACTCTTGAGTACCTAGACTAATTGGCCCAAAACCACGAGTAATATCTTCAAACATGAAAGTGTAAGATTGACAGTTTGTTCCACAATCCTGAATCTGTATCGAAGTTTGATATGTATGCCCTGTAACAAGCATGTAATCATCGGGAAGACCCGTTATTGCTCCATATTGACTGGGAGGAAATTTTAGCCGACAACTAACTCCAGTCCCTTCTCCCGAGAAACCAACTATTTCGTTGCATGAACCGTTATCAGTGATTTCAGCATCTCTCCCGCTAGTATCCCAAGTTGAAAATAGTACTGTCGTAGTATCTGCGTTGTTAAACTGAATTCCACCATAAGAACCCTTCCAGTTGATTGTTGAATAATACGTGCCCCGAGGACCAGTGCCAGGAGTAGCACGAATACTAAATTCATCAAATTCTCCACTGAATTGATATCTTGACCAAATTGAAGCTGCAATGAGTCGAACGTCAGTAACCTCGCCTGAGATATTTTGGTACATTTTCTCACCAGTTGGCCATGTAATGTATGCGCTCATATTTTGTTCTCCGATGATTCGCCCAGCTGTCCAATATCCGTATATCATACCTTCAGAATTCGTCTGTCTGTTAGCAGGGAAAAACCAACCATGATCTTCCTCTATTTCAAATCGAACTTCGCAGCCTTCGAGTGGAGTGCCGTTGAGTGTAACTTGGTATTGTATCGATTGAGGGTTATGGTCTTCATAATTTGAAACATTGGAGAAAACAACGCCTGGATTAGCATAAATCGATGGAATTGAAACTTTTGAGAGTACACTGCCCAATGGACAAGAATATGGATACAAAGCTGATTGGAGTTCGTCAATTGTGGATTGCATGTTCTGAATCAATGAATTGAGTTCCAAGATTTCATTCGTGAGATTTGTATTCTCGGATTGTAAACCACCAAGAAGTTCGATATAATCACTGATGCTTTGATCTCTATCTGACAAAGCTTGTTGGTATTCCAAAATCTGTGCATTCAAACTGACGATTGTTAGGTTTAAATCTCGATTTAAATTCTCCAATTCTGAGATTTTACTGTCGTCCACTGCTGAATCATTGTTCGCATGTAGAGAAGCAATTTCCAAATTAAGAGAAGCAATGTTTGCTTTGAGGGATGAAATTTCTGAATTAAGAGATTCTATTTGATTGAGATGGGAAGCAATCTCACTATTTTTATTTTCAATTTCATTATTAAGCAATTCAATTTCCTCTTCTAAAGAGGCAATATGATCTTCGTATTCTGAGGAAGGAATACCCTGATCTTCACTTGATTCTAAACACCCAGCTAAAGAAATTGTTAAAAGAAGAAACGAAAAAAGTGCCGCATGAAACATTTTCATGGATTTCTGTCTGAAGACACGGCTGTTATCTCTATCATCTGCATTGAACATGAATTTGCGTTTGGCAAAGGGCATATCTCATTTGACCCTATAATTCCCCGAGATACGTAAGAACTCATCGAGATTCCCGGTATGAGCATTTTGTTACTCCAACCGTTCGTCATACCACTTTTTCCATGAGGGCCAAATAGAAGCCCAGTCTTCATCAGAGGTAGGTCCGTTTACTGAGTTGACAAATTTCACACCTAATACAGGGATTTTAACTCTGGACAAAGAAATCTCTCCAACGGATATTTCTGTTCTCTTAGTAGGGCCAATATTAATTTTTTCAAATGGTTGTGTAGAGAATATACTTTCCATTAATTCAGTGGGAGCATTACCATTGAGAAATATCCATCTCGGCTTAGTTCTTGTTAGTAAGTCAGACACAAATGAGCGGTATGAAATTAATGCAGGGTGTGTTTCGTAAGCCTCTTTGAGAAGAACATGACTAAATTTGGCTTTGGTAGAATAATATGGTATGATGTCCAATTTCAGTACGTGTTTATGAAATACCATTCGGGCACCTGTGCCTTTTTGTGAGTTAACCCATGTAGTGTTAAATTCAGTTTTACCCAAAATATTTCCTAACCGTGTGAAGTACCGCCCATAATATACATCGCTGATAAAATAGTCTTCGATTTTCCTCATCCAGGGAATTAGTTCTTCATGATCACCTGAGGCCTTCCATGAATCCAATGATTTCGTCGGAATGTCAATTTCAGTCTCTTGAAAACCCTTCATATTGGGCCTGTATGCTGGATTTATTCCAAACATAGCAATACATTCACCAGGAACTAGTAACTCTGGATTTCCGACAAATGGATTTGGAGGTACTTCCGAAGCAAGTTGACTTTCATCCTTCAATCTAAGAATTTCGTTCAATTCAAGAATATCCTTTGAAAAATCACGCTCTAAGAAGTCAAGTAGTTTTTCTCTCATTAGTATCACCAATTCCAATGAGTAATTAGAATTAAGATTTTTGATGTTTTTTGTATATTATGAATTAATCGGTACCATGGTATTTGCAGATAGTCTCCCGGTACGAGCATTACATGGAAGTTATTCATTCTCTAGAGATGACTCAGATTTCTTTGAATGCCGTGCATCTCTAACGCCTAACCCTAAAGCTAAGATGCCACTCAAAAAAGCCACAACATACACATCAACGTAAAAGCCGTTTTCAATCTCTGGGAAAAAATGATTGTATTCTAAACTTTGGGGTTCGAATGCTACTACAACAGACTCCATATCGTTAATTTTATTCTCCTTGACTTCCGCTTCAGCCAAAGAAGGAAATGTTTCGTCATAGGACACACTCCAATTCATGCCCTCCCACTCGAACTGAATTACAACATAGAGTTCCCAACAATCCGTGTCACAATAACTCAGTTCTTCGATGCTTGATTCTAATACCTCGCCATCAGCAGTAGGCCAACTCCGCCAGTTTTGGTTTGCACCACCTAGTAGAATTGAGGTCGCTAGCAAACAAAATATTCCAAATGTGGTGATTGATGTCCTGTGGATGGTGAATAGAGTTTTAGATTCATCGTTTTTTGAGATCATATCGTATGGGAAGAATAAGAATCGAGTCCCAAAATAGATTGGCAATATTGGGATTCCATAAACCAGGGGCACAACGAAAATCACTAATGGACCAATGGATTGACCTCCTAGGAACATACCTGCGAGGTTTTGCATCATCCAATATCCGGCAACCAGTATGATGGCACCCAACACCCGTTTCCAAATCGTCCGAGGTACCTTTTTGTCAGTCTCTATGTCCTTCATATCACCGCCAGTCATGGATGCCTTAATTGGTTACCTGCTTTCGAGAGATATTGTACAACTACTGAGCCCATTACCATGGTATTTCCAAACAATACCCCGGAACGGGAGAGTCCACACCTTGTAATTTAGAAATACTTAGCACCTAAGTATTGGCAAAGATGTTCTGTAAACGAGACGTCTTCGGGGGAAAAAGCTGCAGGCAAGTCTGAGTCGAGGTCCAGAACTGCAACCACTTGATTGTTCGAGTTTTTGATTGGTACAACAACTTCGCTTAGGGTCGTTGAACTGCACGCAATGTGTTCTGATCTTGCATGAACATCCGGTACGTCTTGTGTTTCTCCAGTTCGAGCAGCAGCGCCAC
>Ga0233438_10004984_pt1 | contig 11381 bp, 19 predicted proteins | sample SI_123_September_FD_182720 | JGI IMG/M metagenome (GOLD analysis project Ga0233438, IMG submission 182720) | Seawater microbial communities from Saanich Inlet, British Columbia, Canada - SI_123_September2016_10_MG | ecosystem: Environmental > Aquatic > Marine > Inlet | place: Canada: British...
AACCAGTTCGATTTTCGGTTGCTCGCTCAGGGGCGGCAGGTTGAAGTTGGCTGCAAGCCAAAGCGCGATTGCGGTTAACAGGGCTGTCATATCGGGCGCTCCTGTCAGGGGTGACGACGGGCGCAGGCTATTCCCTGTTTCGGCTCGTGGATGTGGCGTGCTTCACGCGGGGCGTCATCCTTACGGGGGACTTGCAGTTCCAGATGCGGTAGTCGCGAAAAAGGGCAGCATGCATGCTGCCCTTTGCTGTTTGCCGCGCAGATGAGTGCGTCTCACATTGTCTTGGCGTAGGCGACAAGCTGATCGAGCGCCGTGCCCCAGCCGCTGTGGAAGCCCATGTCCTCGTGGGCTTTCTTCCCGGCTTCGTCCTTATGCACTGCAATGGCGGTGTATTTCGTGCCGCCCTTGACCGGCTCGATGGTGACGATGCCCGTGAAGAATCCGCCGTCGCGCGGCCGGAATCCGGGCAACAGTGCGTCGGTGAAGACCAGCTTGCGGTGTTCGACGATTTCGAGAAAGCAGCCGGCATTGTCCATGTCCTGCCCTTCGGGCGAGCGCATCACGGTGCGGAAGATGCCGCCCGGGCGCAGATCGATCTCGCAGTCGACGGTTTTCCATGGCGCCGGCGTGAACCATTGCATCAGGTGCTTCGGTTCGGTCCAGGCCTTCCAGACCAGTTCGGGCGGCACGTCGACAATTCGTTCGAGAACGAGATCGAGCTTGGGGTCGGTTTTGTACGCGGTCACTTCCGTGTCTCCGTGGTGTTGAGGTGTCTGAGATAGTCGTCGAGCTGGTCGAGCCTTTTGGTCCAGAGCGTGCGCTGCGCGCCGATCCAGTCCTCCGCGTCCGCAAGCGGCTTGGGTTTGAGCTGGCAGGTCCGCACGCGTCCGACCTTTTTCGAACGGACAAGGCCGCATTCCTCCAGCACTTTCAGATGCTGGAGGAATGTCGGCAGCGCCATGTCGAAGGGTTGCGCAAGATCGCTCACCGTGGCGGGCCCGGACGTCAGCGTCGCGAGCACCGCGCGCCGGGTCGGATCGGCAAGCGCGTGGAATGTATCGTTGAGGCGATCTTGAAGGTTAGTCACAAGGCTAACTATAGTTCTGCGAACAGTTAGGTCAATGACTAAGTGTTGCGGCATGCGGACGCAGGGCTGCGCGCTGCCTGACATCATAAATTTGCAGGAATTACCGAACAAAGCGCGGGTTATACAGCCGTCACGGATGCGCGATGACCGGTCTCAATCAGCCGGGAGGTTTTCCGGTGTTAACCGCTCATTGAGCGTCGAAAGCGCGTTTGTATGCGGGCCGCGCTTCGCCGCGGGCGGAATCTGGCCGAAAGGATGAAGCGCCAGATGCGCGGGTTCCTTCAGCGCACGAAATGAAACAAGCCGAACCTCGTAGGGTTGGCCGACTTCTTCAAGCGCCCACCGAACGCGCGTATCACGCGCCAGTCCCTGCCGCCATCGGGCGACTGTTCAAAGGCGATAATGGTGATGGTCATTGCCAGAGGCGATTGCTGATGAGGGGCGGAGGAAGCGCAGATTGCGCAAGGCCAGATCTGGCAAGCCGCCCTGATAGGCAGCTCGGGCGAAGCAGCTCCGCCCGAGCCACTTCAAATAAATAAAACTACTTCTTCTTGGCCTTCTTGGCCTTCTTCACTGTCTTCTTCGCCGCCTTCTTCGCCTTCTTGGCTTTCTTCGCCATGGCATCCTCATGGGTTCGGGTTGACGTCAACATCACGAGGCATGCTCGGCGATAGGCCAGTGCGCAGCCTCATTTTCAATCCGAGCCGATTCGCTGAAATTTGTCGCCTGTTTTTCAGCATCGTGCAGGCTTCATGACATCGGCGGCGTCTTTTTCTGTGGACGGCGCCGTGCGCGCTTACGGTTAACAGCGAGCAAAGGCTTTCATTCTGCTTTCGCAACCGCCAACGCGTGCGCCACGGCGGCTTTCATTTGGGCATGCGCGCCGCATTTTCATCAATTCACAACCACAGCAGGGTTTATCCAGGGCCGGTCAGACTCCGTTAAGAGCGCCCCTGCAAGGATGCATCCGGCTTCGGGGGAGGCGGATTTCCGGGTGATCCGGGATCGGGAGTGGGTTTATGCATCGGGCGGCGATCGATCACAGGGACAGGGCACAAGACGCGGGCAACCGCGCACCCTCGGCCCACGCATGCTGAGCGTCCCGACCCTCTGGACCATTTTCATCGTCAACTTCGTTGCGATCGGAACGATATGGGTTCACGTCGCTCGCAGCTATCCCAATCTCGAGGCTGCGCGGTACTGGACCGCGAGTGCGCTGCTCGCCGCGTTCGGCGCCGCGCTTGCAATGAGCCGCGGCTTCATCGATCCGCAGCATACAACTCTTCTGCTCATCCCGCTGGTGATCGGCGGCTCCATCCTCATTCTGGCGATCTGCCTTGCCGCGATGGGCATCCGGCAGTTCTACGGCGTCCCGGTGTCATGGCGCTCCACGGCGGCGATGGTCGGAATCAACTTCTTCGGCCTGGCGTACTTCGTCTGGGACGACAACATGATGATGCGCATCGTGATCTACTCGGCCTGCCAGTCGGTGCCGATTGCGATGACGCTGCCGCTGCTGCTGTCACGCAAGAACGGCAATGTGCATCCCGGCGCGCGCTTGGCCGGCTGGATCGCCATCCTGATGATCGGGGTTTATGCGGCGCGCGCCGTGGCGGCCGTGACCGGTGTCGGCGGCCCGGTGTCGCTGGTCGATTTCAACCGGGTTCAGGCCCTGTTTATTCTCGCGCTGGTGTTCCTGTCGATGATGTGGAATTTCGGCTTCCTGCTGATGGCGATCGACCGGCTGCGCGCCGAAGTCGCGGATCTGGCGATGTTTGACGATCTCACCGGCGCTGCCAACCGCCGCCAGTTCCTGACGCGGCTGAACGAGGAATGCGCGCGCTCCGGCCGCAGCGGCGAGGCGTTCGCGCTGCTGATGATCGATCTCGACGAGTTCAAGGAAGTCAACGACAACCACGGCCATGCTGCGGGCGACGAATGCCTGCGGCTGTTCACCCGCGTCGCCGGAAACCGGCTGCGCACCGGCGATCTTCTGGCGCGCATGGGCGGTGACGAATTCTGTGTGGTGCTGCCTTCGACCACCCTGCGCGAGGGGGCGATGGTGGCCCGCCACATTCTGGAGGCCTGTCAGAACGAAGCTGTGCAGGGCAATGGCGTCTCGCTGGCGCTGTCGGCGTCGATCGGCGTCGCGCAGTGGCGGCCCGAGATCGGGCTGCACGCGGAACGGCTGATCGCGGCAGCCGACCGTGCGCTCTACACCGCCAAGAATGACGGCAAGAACGGCTATGCTGTGTTCGACGTGACGCCGCTCGAATCCGAGCCTGTGCTGCGCAAATCGGCCTGACGGCCGCGCGGCGCTATTTCTCTTCCTCGAATGTCACGGCGACATCGGCGTTGGCCGACAGGCGCACCTTCTGGCCTTCGACACCCGCGACCAGCCCCTGATCGATATAATGATGGTGGCCCCTGTGGCTGCCTTCGCCGCTGTCGGCCTTGGTCAGCTTGATCCGGCCGCCCTCGACGCGATCGACCGTGCCGACATGCACGCCGTCGGCGCCGATGACTTCCATATGCTCTTTGATCTGGTTCGCGCTCATGAAGCTGTCCTTTCGTGACGCCCGTTAACGCCCGAACGGACAAAGCGTTCAATCGCCCTGCGGCCTATTCGCCCCTGCGCGAGATAGATCGCCAGCGGGTCGGACAAGGTGTTAGGCTCGCCACGGACAACAGCCGATACGGCAGCGGAGGACACGATGGCGAAGGGCAAGGACAAGGGCAACAAGGAAAAGAAGAAGCCCAAGGCGGACAAGAACGCGCCCAAGAGCGGCGGCTCCAGCTATCAGCAGAGCAAGGGCGGCAAGAAGTAGCCCCGGCCTCGATCGCGCGAGAGGCGGCATCTTGCAGGACCTGATCGTTCAATGACCTGACCGCCGGGTCATCGGATGTCTTTGGCTTCATGCGTCAGTCGAACCAGTCGGCCCGGTTCGCGGCGAGTTTTCCGCGCGCGTTGCCGTTGGTCACGGCCTTGAACATCTCGCACAGTTCGTACTCCAGAAACTCGTTCGCCAGGATCAGCGCGCGGATCGTGCTGCGCATGTCGCCGCCGCACGCCGCGATCGCCTGATCCGCCGCAATATCCAGCCGCTCCGATTCCGACCGAGGGCCGGAGGCGAGATTGTCCAACATGCCGATGTTCCGTATTGACGGGGTGGCGCGTATGTTCTCTTTTTGTTCTCTTCGAGTCAAGACAACAATCGCCGCGTCACATTGAAAACGTGACGTGGAAAACGTGCGGATTGTTCGCCGGCGTTCTTTCCGTTGTGCTGTCGGTTCTCACCGTGTGGTGGGTGTTCACCGAACCTGCCTTCACCTTCGCGCCGCTCGACCGCGTGCATCTGCGAATTTCATTCTGTTTGCATTGTCAGGGCTGCTGGTGGCCGTGCTGGCGCTGGTGCATCGCCAGTTGCTGTTCGCGGTGGAAGCGAAGGAGCGCGAGCGGCGATTGGTCGGCGAGATTGAGCATCGCAGCAAGAACATCCTCGCCGTGGTCGCTTCGCTGATCCATCAGACGGTGAACGACAGGGAGGTCGCGGACACCCTCGCGCAAAACGCATAACGCAAAGCCATAAACTCACGCGGCGTCGGCGCGCCATGCGCCGGCGCATGAGGCGCGCACGCAAAAGCCCGGAGCGTGCGCCGGGCTTTCGTCGTGGGCCTCGTTACCAGGGATTGTATGGGTTCATGTCGACCGGGTTCGGGTCGTTGCTGTGGTTCCGCTGGTAGGCGCGTGCGCGATAATAGCCGGGGCCGTAGTAGTCCGGCTCGGCATAGACCGGCTCGGCGTAATAGGCCGGGCCGCCGCCATAATATCCGGCTCCGCCGTAATAGGCCGGTCCGCCGTAGTAGTTATACGAGTTGGCGGCGGCGGCGCCGGCAACCAGCGCGCCTGCAGCAAGGCCAAACCCGATCGCGGCGGCGTTGCGTCCGCCGCGGGCTTCCGCGGCAGGCGCGGACATCACTGCGATGGTGGCGACCGTCGCCAGAGCAACAGCAATCTTTTTCATGACCTGAATCCTTTCGTGATCGCCGCTGTCAACCGGCGTGCCGCCCGAAAGTTCAGCCCGGGAACCGCAATTGTTCAGGGAACGAAATCACGCCCGCGTGTTTAACGGCCCATGTGCCCGCATTCGAACGGGATGCAGGCATGAAGCCCCGCCACAGGCTTCGGCCGAGGGCGGGTTTTTTGCGAGCGGCGTTTGACGCAAACGCCTGGAAGCAGAAGGAGAATCCGATGCGGTTTCAATTCAATCTCGCCGACGGCACGAGCGTTGCCGACAAGGGGGATAAGGAACTGGAGGATGCGGCGCAGGCCAGCGAGGTCGCCGATGAACTGGCGACACGGATCGCGCGCGAGCGGCCGTCGCTGGTACATCAGGGCTATTCCATCGTTGTGAGCGACGAGGACGGCGACGAGGTCTATCGCACCAGACTGTCAGAGAGCGTCCACTGACAGCAAAAAGCCCGGAGGGTTGCTCCGGGCTTTTGCATCAGTAGTAGCGATAGTAGCGAGGGCGGTAGTACCGCGGCCCGTAATAATAACGCGGTCCGCCGTAATACGCATAAGGCCCCGGGCCGTAGGCATAGCGCGGGCCGTAGTAACCGTACCCATATCCCGGCCCGTAGCCATAGGGCCCGTATGCGCCATAGGCCGCCCCGGCCGCGAGTGCGCCGGCGGCGATGCCCAGTCCGATTCCCGGTCCCCAGCCCCAGCCGCCGCCACGATGATAGTAGCGGGCTTCGGCGGGAGCAGCGGCGAGGGTGGCGCCAAGAGTGGCGACTGTCGCAATGATGACTGCTGCTTTTCTCATGGTTCCGATTCCTTCTCTCTCGCAGGGGACTCAACGCCCCGGCCGGATATTTGGTTGCGGAAAGAAAGCGCGTTTGCGCGGAACCAATCCGCTGCCGCCGTTTTGTCTTTTTTGACGGGGCCAAGAGAGACGAACAAGAGAGACGAAAAAGGGGCGAACCCATGAAGGTTATCGAGAGAATCGCGGAAGACCGTCCGCTGCGTTATGCCTTCGCCGGGCTGGCGGTCCTGCTGATATTCGGCATGCTCTGAACTAGGCCGAACCGGCGCGCGCCTGCGGCGTTGATGCCCGCCGGGACGTCATCGTTGCCGGGACCGTCAGTGTTCAGGAGTTTGCGTCTTCAGGACCTGCAGTCGTCAGGACGTTTCGTCCTTAAGGATTGCCGCGTGCGGACACGTGTCCGAAGGAGCAGCCATGCCTTACGCTCTGTTTGTTGAAGATCATCAGATCAGCCGCGCGCTGCCGACCGAGCACGACGTCTGGCACTATGCAGACGATGCGGGCCTTGTGGTGGATTCGCTGATTCAGGATTCGACCGGAAAGCCCGAGCGCGTGCTCGAGCAGGGCTACAGCATTCGCGAAGCCGAGCCGGAAGAGGCGCAGCCACTGCCGGGGCTGGAGATGCCCAAGCGCGTGGCGTGAGGTAAGGCGATTTCAATCTAGCTTCAACGCGAAGCTAGGAGGCATCAATCATACTTCTTGCGTTGCTCTTCTATCGTGCTGTCTCGTTCGTTCAAGAATGCGATGAGCTCGCTAAGTACGATAAGGTCGCAGTGTTTGCTTCCCGTTTCGAGATCGGTCAGCACGTGAGTGATGCCGTGGTATTGCCTTTGATCGGAATTGTCCGGCAATAGCAAAGATGTGATTCCATATCGCTCTTTATACGCGGTCCCCGTAGTCCATGCGATGCATAGATCGATATCCTTGATGTTCTTATCCTGACTATCAAAATCTTCCACAAGTCCATCAAGGGAAAATTTATACTCAAGAACGCGAGGATCGGTTATGCGGCCCTTTAAGGCTGCGACTACTTCAGGGGACACACCCAGAGGGTTCTTTACTTGATCGTACGAGTATATTTCTTCCACCAGATCGAATGCAATTTTGAAAAGTCCATCATAAGTAAAACGTTCATTCGTGGACATGACATTCAATCCACGAATTACGCCGCCAGCGATCAATTGATGAAACAAAGCGATTACATCTTGCTCTCGCGTGGGCGTTGAGGTGATTGACACTCGTTCGGTGGGAGCAAAGAAGTGAGGGTTCGTAAGCACAAGGGGTTTTTCCGCCTCATGATTGAGCATGTCCTTTTTCCAGTCGCTAATTTGCATTTCTCGAACAAGGTCCGGTGCAACACCAGTATTGGCTTTCAGTTGTGGTTTGAACTTTGAGAGATGTATTTCAGTGATCGAACGAGAAATGCTCTTGGCAAAATCGGTTAGCTCACGATGAAAACCCTTGCGGCCTAAGTCGGGTGTGTAATCCTCAAAATGCATCAAGAAATGCACTTGATTTTGCCGGCCGATATTGCGGTTGAGTGGGACCTGAATGGTTTCGCCTTGAGGCATATTATTTGCCGCCAACTGGATTCCGCTCGTTAAAACGCGGTAACTTGGTCGCAACTTCAACGACTCGTTAAATTGTTGCCAGAGTCGAGCGGTATATCCGAATTCGACACTTACGGTTGGAGTGTGGCGATCCAATATTTCTATCTCTTCTGCATCAAGAGAGGCTGCGAGTAGATTTTTAAGTTCGGCCGCTGTCCAGGTTTCGTAGATGAAATCCAGGCTGCTATATCTGTCGGGAAGTTTACCGCCCGTGCCGAATTTATTGAATGCTGCTTCGGCTGCCTTCGCGAGTTCTCTGAATGTAGCTTTTTTTCCGGCGCTATCGTGCAACCAGAAGTATTTGGTTCCTTGGGCTGAAGTAGCGGTCTCAACACCATTGTGATGAACTTTTATCGTTATCTCAACGGCGTCATTCGGAACTATGGATCCGATGCCAGTCTTGATCGATAAGATTTTAAGCCAGACTTGTGCATTCTCCGCTTGGATCCAGTTGAGCTTCTTTGGATGCGTTCGATCATCGAACCTTACTGTGATCGAGACACCTCGATCATTGCTATCAAAAGTGGTGTCCACTAAGGGCGAAGGGTCCGGTTCTATTTTCGGGTTGCTGCCGGCGGCATGCCCCTTTAGCCAATCTCGTGCATTTGAGATGCGGCCAGATGCTTCAAAGCCTGGAGCTTTGGTTGATATCCTCATGTAGTTGAAGCCGTATGCCACGTAGGTTGCACCTACGCCTTTGTGGCCTCTGGTGTTTCCTGATTTGAATGAGAAATTTGGAGCAAGAAACTGTTCAAATTTTTCTTCATCTAAGCCAATGCCGTTGTCTGTTACGGTCAACGTGTTGTCATCGAGGTCGATGCGTACGACGATGCTAGGCTTGTATTTTTTCTCTGTCCCGGCCGCCTTCTCGTGTTCAACTCTGGCTTCAACGGCGTCCAAGGCGTTTTGTATGAGTTCGCAAAACGGATCGTACCACCCAACATATGAGCTAAGGATATTCTCAATTTCTCGCTTTATGGCCGCGAGGGCGGCGTCCGTAACTTTGGTGCTTTTGAATTCCAGAGGATCAAACGGTTTAAAAGTCATTTTCATTCCCGACTAAAACTTGCGCAGCATAACTATAAGGCAGCCCACAGCCTAAGTCGTGCATGGGATGCGATGCTTCTGTCGCCGCGGCTCCGCACACATTGCCTGTTGACAAAGTCGATATTTAGGCTTATATTCCTATTCATCCCGCCTCACTTGAGGGGCGTGTCCTAGGACGCTTCGATGCGCGGGGCGGGATGCGGCGCCTGCGCGCGCGAGAAGGGACGTCCTTCTCCGCTCCCGGGAGGCCTCGGGTCATCGTCCGGGCTCACTACGGAGCTCTGCCGTTCGCGGCTGGACGGTGGACAGGATGAAGGCAGGCGAAAGCCCGCCGGATCAGGATTCGTCCGTCCTGTCCCGGAAGTACGATCCCGAGGACAGAAATCGCCGCGGCGGAGCGTCGAAAGGCGTTTCGCGGACCGGCCTCTCGTGGCGACACGACGCCGGCCGCGCACTCAACTACCAAGGCGCGTCTTTCGGCGCTCCTCCATCCCTCTCTTGTTGAGAGGCGGCCCACGGGTTGACGACATCGCTGGACGGACATCCGCGTTTTTTACGCGGGGAAGCGCCCTCCCATGCGCGCATGGTCCGCAAAAGCGGACAGCGGTTTTGCGATCAGACCACGCACAAAAGAGCGTCGCGCGTTTGCAGCATGAAGGAGAGAGGCATGATCGAAACGGCGAAGGGAAACGATGAGGACAGCGGCGCGTGGCCGCAACTCACCGACGAGGACCGCGACTATTTTCTGTCGGAAGAAGGCATCATCGATGTGATGCGCGCGCTTTCGGACGAGTGCGGCAACTTTCGCCGCTGTCCGGTGAAGCGATGCCGCCGCGCGCGGCGCTGTCAGGGTCCGGACATGATCTGTCAACTCAAGGAGCCGAGCCGCACCGCGCCGCGCGGCGATGTCGCGGCCGTCAACGCGCGCATGCGGCAGATCGTGCTGCGGCGGCTGGAGCAATGGGGCATCTGGTGAGCGCGTGCGTCGCTTTTGAGGCCGCTGCCAATTGCGGTCCGCGCCATCTTGACGCAACTTGCGCCGCAATCCTGCGCTCCTATGTAGGGGAGCTTGCAGTGGGCATGATCCCGAAAAGTGGGAACCGGTTTTCGGACAAGATCATGCCCAAACCAACCAAACGGGTAAGGCTTTTGCCACCATGACGAGCGCCAGGATGACCGACGATATCTTTATCGACCGTACCGCGAAGCCCCGCACCGGCGGCGGCAAGCGGCCGCCGATCATCGATCAGGACGGCAACGAAGTGCATCCCGGCGGGTTCGGCGGCGGCCGCTTCGGCGCGTCGGGTTTCGAGTTTCAGGGCGCGGATTTCCAGAATATCTCCGGCGCGCTCGGCGGGATTTCGTTCGGCCCGCTCACGCGCGAGCAGCGCTTCGCGCGCATCGATGCGCTGTCGAAACTGCTGGACGTTGCCTTCGTGGTGCCGGGCACCAAGATCCGCTACGGCATCGACGGCCTGATCGGCCTCGTGCCGATCGTCGGCGATATTCTCACCACGGCGATCTCGCTGTGGATCGTGCGCGAGGCCCGCGCGCTCGGCGCGCCGAAGTATCTGGTGGCGCGGATGCTGGGCAATGTCGCGCTGGACGGCGTGGTGGGCCTGGTGCCGTTCGCCGGCGACGCCTTCGACGTCATGTTCCGCTCCAACATGCGCAACATGCGTATCCTCAAGCGCTGGATGGACAAGCAGCCACGAGGCGCATGATCCCGAAAAGTGGGAACCGGTTTTCGGATCAGATCATGCGCGTAAAAGTAAGCCTCGGTGCGCTGATGTCGTCGCGTTGGTGCGATTGGGCGTTAAGAGCGCGCTGCGCGATCAGCCCGTCGCGGTCTGCTTCTCTTCCTCGGGTGCTGCCACCGGCTCCGGCCGGTTGCGCTCGAGCGGAAACGCTTCGCTTTCATACAGCGTGCGGATGCCGCTCTGGTCGAAGCGGGCCTCGTCCACCTGGAGGTAGGCGCCGTTCAGGCTGTCGGCGGGAAGCTGTTCGATCGCGAACTGCACGGCCTCGGCTGCGGTCGGGAACCGGCGGTACGCAAAGCCGGCGCGCTTTTTCTTGCGGATCGCCGCAGGAAAGAGTTCGGCTTCGGTGTTGTAATTGAACGCAGCCATGATCTCGGCCTTCTCGATTTGGGATTCGGTGGAAACGACGTCCAGAGTACGGTCTCCCGGGGAGACCGCTCGACACGCGTTATTCATTCCAGAACAGACTCTAATATAGGCCTTTTTTCGCCAATTGCGACCTGTCATACGCCCTATGATGAATGGCATGACGCAATCGCATGCGGGCCGAATAACCGCTTGTATTTCAATGCTCTAGCAGGCATGCGAAGCCGTGCGACAAAACCCGCCGGTTCGCATGGCGACTGCTCGGTTTTGCGGGGGCGGATTTTGCCGGATTTTAGCCGGCGAACGCATGATCACGACCGCCGTCAGAACGGTGCGGCGGAGGCGTTACTGGATGGCTTCCGTCAAGATTTCGTCCGTAATCGACACCACCTTGAGCGGCGTGATGTACGGCTTGATGTGGGTGGCGGGGTCGGCGGCGAGTTCGATCTTGCGCACCGGCGCCTGCTCCGGCACGCCGCTGATGCCGCGGCGGATGCCGTACTGCCAGACCTGAAGCACGCCGGCGCTGCGCAGCGCCTTTTCCACCGCATCGGGAGTCTGGCCCCGCATTTGCGTGAGTTCAGCCTTGGTGAGGCCGATCACGATTTCATGTTGCGGCGAGACGACCTTGAACAGGGTCACTCTGCCGACGGCGAAGGCGGGGTGGGACACCACGGCGTCG
>Ga0233438_10004991_pt1 | contig 11367 bp, 20 predicted proteins | sample SI_123_September_FD_182720 | JGI IMG/M metagenome (GOLD analysis project Ga0233438, IMG submission 182720) | Seawater microbial communities from Saanich Inlet, British Columbia, Canada - SI_123_September2016_10_MG | ecosystem: Environmental > Aquatic > Marine > Inlet | place: Canada: British...
AAAGTCTTGACGACGAGTCCTTTGAGATTGAGCATTACATCGATCACGTCTTCGATGACACCGGGTACGGTGGTAAATTCGTGAGTGATGCCTTCGATGCGGACGGCCGATACGGCTGATCCATCGAGGCTCGAAAGCAATACTCTACGCAGAGCATTACCGATGGTGGTGCCATATCCCTTTTCGAGGGGCTCGATGACAAACTTGCCATAGATGGAGCCGTCGGCACCGGTTTTATTCTCAAGACATTTGATTCTTAGAGGTTCCATATTTTCTCCAGAAAAAGAAATCACGCTGAAAGACGCATTGGCAGAGGTCGATATTAGATATCAGACTCTTCTGCGCTTGGGAGGACGGCAACCGTTGTGCGGGATGGGGGTGACGTCTTTGATCAAGGTGATCTCGAGGCCGGAGGCCTGCAATGCGCGGATGGCGGTTTCGCGACCAGCGCCGGGGCCTTTGACCAGTACTTCGACTTGTCTCATGCCCTGGTCCATACTACGCTTGGCGACTGATTCGGCAGCTTGCTGAGCGGCAAAAGGAGTGCCCTTTTTGGCGCCCTTGAAGCCAGCGGTACCAGCCGAGGCCCAGGCAATAACTTGACCCTGAGGGTCAGTAGAAGTGACGATGGTGTTATTGAAGGTGGATGAAATATGGACGACGCCTTGCAATACATAGCGACGTTCTTTTTTCTTAGTCCTTGCCTTGGGAGACTTAGCCATAGCGTTACGCAGATCCTTTTAGAGTAGGTTGATTGATAAAGAAACTAGAGATCTAGACTCTATTTGCCGGGAGCTTGCTTCTTGCCAGCGACAGTGACGCGCTTGCGACCACGACGGGTACGAGCATTGGTCTTGGTACGCTGACCACGGGTCGGGAGACCTCTTCTGTGTCTCTGACCACGGAAGCAATTGATTTCGATCAGGCGCTTGACGTTGAGACCTTCGACTCTGCGGAGGTCGCCTTCGACCTGATAATTGCCGCTCTTCTCGATCTCTTCGCGCATGCGGCCGACTTCTTCTTCGGAGAGGTCCTGGACGCGGCTGCTCTCGGACAGTCCGACTTTTTTGACGATATGGGCAGCGGTCGTGCGGCCGATACCATGGATATAAGTAAGGGCTATGACAGTCCTTTTGTTTCTCGGCAGATCTACACCGGCAATACGGGCCATTTATCCTCCAACAATCTGGAAATCAGGTTATATCTATCGCAAATATCCGCGAAATACCCTAACCAGAGTTAACTTGTTTATTGTTTACTTTGTTTATCAAAAGCGTTTACAAGGACATCAAAGACGTCTTGCAAACTACCCTTGACGCTGCTTGTGCTTGGGATTTTCGCAAATCACTGCAACCCGGCCCTTGCGGCGGATCACTTTGCACTTTTCACAGATCTTTTTGACGGATGCTCTAACTTTCATTTCTCGGGCTCTCAATCAGGCGCTGGCGCCTGTTTAACCGGTAATCACAACTTGCATTTTTTTGTTTCCGACGGCTCGATGTGCCTGCATTTAAAATGCAAAGCTACGCCTGCCGGCGAGAAACACCCAATTGTACATCAATCTTTGATTCTGTATGTGATCCTTCCGCGGGTAAGATCGTACGGGGTGAGCTCTACACGCACCCGATCACCTGGAAGGATCTTAATAAAGTTTTTGCGAATCTTGCCGGAAATATGAGCCAAAACCTTGTGCCCGTTATCGAGCTCTACCCGAAACATGGCATTGGGCAAGGATTCCCGGATCGTTCCCTCAAATTCTATGACGCCCTGCTTAGTCACCCAACTACCTCTTTTGGACGCTTGGTAAGTACCTCTACACCCTCTTGGGTGATGAGTAAAGAATGCTCAAAATGAGCGGATGGCCTGTAATCTCTCGTAACAACAGTCCAGCCATCAGGCTTGGTGCGCACACCATCACCACCGAGATTGAACATAGGCTCAATCGCGATAACCATACCAGGTTTTAACTTTGTCTTGCTACCAGTGCGGTAGTTGCATATAAACGGATCTTCATGATAGTCAGGCCCGATGCCGTGTCCGCCATACTCGCGCACCAGCCCGTAAGCACCCGCTTTGGCTACATCTTCGACGGCACCACCGATCTCATCGAGAGTGGTGCCAGCCTTACATATCTTAATTGCATCGTAGAGCGACTTTTGTGTTGCTTCAAGCAACTTTACTATTGCTGGCGACACCTGTCCGACTGCAACAGTCACGGCAGTATCGCCAATGTAATTAAAGGGCTTGCCATTGACTGTTTCGCGCACCGAAACACCGAGATCCAGCGACACGATATCGCCATCCTTAAGCACTTTCTTTTTGTTGGGGATGCCGTGCACCACTTCTTCGTTTACCGATGTGCATACAGTAGCCGGGAAGCCACGGTAACCCTTGAAAGTAGGGATGTGTCCTGCATCTCTGATAGCCTTCTCGGCCATCTCGTCCAATTCCCAGGTCGTGATGCCGGGCTGGACAGCTTCGGAAATCAATTGGAGTACTTGACCGGCCAGGCTGCCAGCCAGGCGAATACGCTCCAGATCTTTTTCCTCGGTCAAAATCATGCTCATTTCTTGATTTCTTGCGCCTCTGCCTACTTATTTACTTTGAGAGCGTCGAGCAGATCAGCAAAGATCTTGTCCTGTTCGCCTTCACCGTTGACCACTTTGAGCAGGCCTTTTTGCTTGTAAAAGTCGATCAGAGGAGCAGTGGATTCGTGATATATAGCGAGTCTCTGTTTGACGAGCTCCGGTTTGTCATCGGAGCGCTGAGTCAGTGCAGTACCGCATTGATCGCAGTCATCGCCTTTTTTGCTCGGCGAAAATTTGGTATGGAACACAGCACCACAAGCCTTGTTTGGACAGATACGGCGGCCAGTGATCCGCTCTTCCAGCAATTGATCGCGCGTCTCGAGATCGATGACGCAATCCAGTTTAGCGTCGATCTCGGTCAATAGGACATCGAGACTCTCAGCCTGAGCGCGATTGCGCGGAAAGCCATCCAGGATGAAACCATTTTTGCAATCGGGAGAGGAAAGCTTTTCTCTAAAGAGATCGATCAGCACATTGTCCGGCACCAATTGCCCCTTGTCCATAAAGTCCTTGGCGGCAAGGCCTGCTGGCGTGCCATTTTTCACGGCTTCGCGGAGCAGATCTCCCGATGAAAGGTGCAAGAGGTCAAATTTTTGCGAGAGCTTTTTGCACTGAGTGCCTTTGCCTGCGCCAGGGGCGCCAAGAAATAAAATACGCATTTAGATGTCCTTTTTATCTGACTGCCTAAAGAGTCCGCGTGCCTGATATTTGGCGGATAGGGCATGTGTGAGTATTTGTCTTTGAGTGTCGATCGCTACGCCGACCAGAATGATCAGCGAGGTAGAACCAAGACCCTGGAGGGTAGTCACCATGGTCGCCTGCTCGATATGGATGGGAGCGATGGCGATGATAGCAACCGAAGTGGCACCAAGGAAGGTGAGTCGATTGAGTGTCTTTTCGAGCCAGTCAGCCGTAGGTCTGCCGGGTCTGACGCCCTGAATCGCTCTGCCGTTTCTTCTTAGATTTTCGGACATGTCTCTGACAGGGAGGATGATCGAAGAATAGAAGAAGGCAAAGAAGAGGATCAGGATGAAATAGATGAGCGAGTGCTCCCAGCGATAATAAGAAAATAGATTGGCAAACTCTTCGGTCGCAAAAGACCATGCTTGCTGAGCCCAAGCCTCTTTGGCCATCGATTGGAAGGCAGGCCCCACTCCTGGTATCCCCACAATCAAGTTGTAGACGACCTCATCAGGCTTGAGTTTTTGCTGATTGAGAAATTGCATGACGGTTGATGGGAACATCAAGAGAGACGAAGCAAAGATGATGGCCATAACGCCGGAAGGATTGACCGGGAGATACATATAATCATCCGGAGCAGCAAAGATCTGCCTTCCGACATTGCGTCTGGAACCCAACACTTTGACCTTACGAACCGCCTGCTGCAGCCTGACGATAAATGCCACCACGAGCAAAAAGAAAAGGCAGAGTACAGCCACGCCCCAGGCTGGAGAAGTGCCAGTCTGCACGGCTTCGTATGTATTTTTGATCATCACTGGCAGACGCGCCGCGATACCGAGAAAGATGAGCATAGAAGCACCGTTGCCGACACCACGCTCTGTAATCAACTCGCCCATCCACATGATAAAGACTGCGCAGCTGGTGAGAATAATTGTGGTGTTGACCAAAAAAATCGGACCAGGAGTGATGACGACTCCAGGGATGCGAGATAGCAATTGAGCCAGCATGAATGATTGGAAGACCGCTAAAAATACTGTGACTACGCGGCTTATCTGGGCGAGTTGTCTGCGCCCTTGCTCACCTTGCTCTTTTTGCAGATTTTCGAGCTTGGGCACCACGACCGTCATCAATTGCATGACGATGGAAGAAGTGATGTAAGGACCGATACCCATCGAAAAGACCGAGAGCTTGTTGAGAGCACCGCCTGTAAAAAGGTCGATCATGCCGAGGAGGTTTTGTGCTAGCTCGGGATGCTTGGTAAAGGCACCAGGATCGACACCCGGGATAGGCACGTGTACGCCGATGCGATACAAAACAATCATGGCCAGGGTAAAGAGTATCCGCTCTTTGAGGCCTGCTGCTCCGAGGAGGGACAACCAATTCTCGGGCCCGCCAACCTTACTGCTGCGGCGACCTATGCTTTCAGTCATTTAAAAATAGAACTCCGTGTTTAAACACTATTTGGCCAATTTATATTTTAAGACTAAAGCCGTCCTCTTATGCCCGTGACAACCGGGTTAGAGAACGGCTTTATCATGTTTTTTGCTTAATTAGCGATTTTTGGGGTTTCTAGTCGGAGCGACCGGTTGGATCACTTCGTAGCTACCGCCTGCTGCCTGAATCTTGTCGATAGCACCTTGCGAAAAATGGTGCGCGCTGACTTTGAGAGCTACTTTGAGCTCGCCATTGCCAAGCACACGCAAGCTGTCGGACACCTTGCGAAAGATGCCATGCTCGACGAGAGACTCAGGGGTGACTTCGGTGTTGGCAGGCAGGCTATTGAGAGTGCCTACATTGACAATAACCCAGTCACGTCCAGGGACCTGATCAAAGTTGTGGATCTTTGGCAAACGACGGAACAAAGGAGTTTGACCGCCTTCGAATCCAAAACGCTTGGACTCGCCGGAACGCTGCCCCTGACCATTGTGACCACGAGTAGAGGTCTTACCATGACCGGATGCGCGACCACGACCGACGCGTTTTTTACCGCGACGTGCGCCTTCATCTGGTCTTACTTCTGTGAGATGCATTTTTGCTCCTTTGCCTTACGCCTCTGAGAGACTCGGCTACATAACTGCTTGTACTTGCTATTTTTTTGCTTTGGCAGACTTTTCGGCTTGTTCTTGCTCTTGAGTCACGGTAACAAGGTGATGCACCTTATTGATCATGCCGCGGATAGTGGGGCTATCTTGATGCACGACCGATGTACCAAACTTTTTGAGACCGAGGGCGCGAACCACTTTTTTTTGCGATTCTTTTTTGCCCACGAGGCCTGAGGTCAATGTGATGCGGACCATTTTAATTTCCTCTTTTATCTAATGCTCTCGATTAAGAGAACAACTGACGAATGGAGATGCCTCTCAGGCGAGCGGCTTCTTCGAATGTACGCAAACCTCTCAAACCATCCACAGTGGCACGGGCCACGTTGAGGGGAGAACGCGATCCGAGCGATTTGCTCAATACGTCGCCAACACCTGCCAGTTCGAGGATCGAACGAGCAGCACCACCAGCGATGACACCGGTACCCTTGGCGGCCGGCTTAAGCAAGATGCGGCTAGAACCAGTCTTACCGAGGATCTCGTGGGGGATAGTCGTGCCGACCAGGGGCACGTTGACCAGAGATTTTTTGGCATCGACGACACCCTTTTGGATGGCCGAGATAACTTCCGAAGCCTTGCCGACACCAATGCCGACTTGACCCTTACCGTTGCCTACAGCGACTACGGCACGGAAAGAGAGCTTTTTGCCGCCTTTGACTACCTTGGTCACGCGACGCACTTGAATGATTTTTTCTTCCCATTCGGATTGCTCGCGCTCACGACGCTCGTCAGGCTTGCGATTGCCTTCACGATTGTTGGTGCGACGACCACGACGCTGGCCTTCACCTGCGTTGCTATTGTCATCGAGACCGGTCGTGGTCTTATCTTCCTTGTCCATTTAAAAACGTCCTCTTGAATTAAAACTCTAAACCGGCTTCTCTGGCTGCTTCAGCTACCGCGGCTACACGACCGTGATAGATATATCCGCCTCTGTCAAATACGACAGCCGATACACCCTTGGCCTTGGCGCGCTCGGCCACCAGTTGACCGACGTGTTTAGCAGAATCGACATTCCAGCTCTTGCCCACTTTATCTTTCAACTCTGCATCGAGAGTGCTGGCGCAAACAATGGTTGCGGCAGTGCTATCGTCGATGATTTGAGCATAGATATGCTTGTTGGAGCGATATACGCAAAGACGCGGACGTTCAGCGCTGCCTTCCAACCGACGACGGATGCGGCGGTGGCGGGTGATGCGATTAAGCTTTCTATCGAGCTTATTGATCATTTTTTTTACCCCTTATTTCTTCTTACCAGCAGCCTTACCAGCCTTGCGACGAATGACTTCGCCCTGGTATTTGACGCCTTTGCCTTTGTAAACTTCTGGAGGACGTCTCGAGCGAATGAACGATGCCATGTCGCCTACGGCCTGCTTATCGATACCACTGACGGTGATGGCATTGTTTTTAGCCACCGCGATCGAGACGCCTTCTGGCGGATCGATTTCGACAGGGTGGGAGTACCCGAGCTGCATCACCAGCTTTTTGCCATCCATAGCGGCACGATAACCGACGCCGACGATCTCCAGGGTACGATCGAAGCCTTTGGAGACACCGACGACCATATTGTTGAGCAAGGTACGGCTCAAACCATGCAGACTGCGAACACCGCGATCTTCGGATTTGCGGCCGACGGTGACCACGTCGCCTTCTTGTGCAAACGAGATTTCTTGACGAAATACGCGCTTCAATTCGCCTTTGGGGCCTTTGACAGTAACTTCGTTACCTTTGACTTGCACCGTAACGCCAGCTGGCACTACGACTGGTGCTTTACCTATCCGAGACATTTCTCATTCTCCCCTAATTACCAAACTTCGGCGATGATCTCGCCGCCTACGTTATTTTTTCTAGCTTGGCGATCGGTCATGAGACCACGGCTGGTGCTGATGATAGAAACACCGAGACCGCCATAGACTCTCTGCACCTTTTTGGATGGGCGATAGACGCGCAAACCAGGCTTAGATACGCGCTTGATGCCCTGAATTACTTGCTCGCCTTTGGAGCCGTATTTCAAAACGATACGCATGCGCTGCTCGGGCGAACCGAGAGCTTTTGTTTCGAACGAAGAGATAAATCCTTCGTTGCGAAGTACTTCAGCAATCGCCACTTTTTGTTTCGATGCAGGCATCTCAACCGCGCCGGCTTGGACGCGAATGGCGTTTCTGATACGTGTGAACATGTCCGAAATTGGATCTGTGACCGGCATTTGTTATCTCCTACCAGCTAGACTTGGTGAGCCCGGGAATCAAACCTGCGTGAGCGCTCTTTCTCAGGCACAGACGGCACAAACCAAAATCGCGATAATAGCCTCTTGGTCTACCGCACAAATTGCAGCGATTGTGTAAGCGAACCTTTGGATACTTGCCTTTTACAGCAAGCACCTGGCGCTTATTCTCCTTGTCAATCATGGATGTTTTAGCCACGTTGCGCTTTCCTCTTTAATATGACTAATTGATTACTTTTTGAAGGGCATGCCCATTGCGGCCAACAGAGCGTGAGCTTCCTGGTCGGTGCGGGCAGTGGTGACGATGGAAATATCCATGCCTCTAACAGCGTCGATATTTTCGTAATTGATTTCAGGGAAGATCAATTGCTCTTTGACGCCGAGCGAATAATTGCCGCGTCCATCGAAGGACTTGGGCGAGATACCGCGAAAGTCACGGATACGAGGGAGCGAAACGTGGATCAACTTAGCGAGAAAATTCCACATGCGTTTGCCGCGCAAGGTCACCGAAGCGCCCACGGGCATGCCCTTTCTCAATTTGAAAGTAGCGATGGATTTTCTGGCTCTGTTGATCACGGGTTTTTGACCGGTGATGGTCTGCAGTTCTTTGACACCATTTTCGATGGCTTTGGAATTGCTGGTGGATTCACCCATCCCCATGTTGACTACGACTTTGACCACGCGCGGGATTTGCATGTCATTACTGTAGTTAAATTGCTTTTTGAGGTGCTCTCTGACTTGCTTGTCATAGCTCTCTTTAATGTCGATCATTTTTATTCTGTACCTTTTCTCTGTCGAAGACGGGCTTTGTCGTCTTCAGTCTATTGGTTAAAGACCGAGTTTCTTGCGAGCTTCGGCTCTTACGGGCTTTTTCTCTTCATTTGAATAAAGCATGACTTTCGAGGCGAAAATCGGGGCTTCTTCGGAATGAATGCCACTCTTGCCGTAGGCAGTCTTGGCTTTGAGGTGTCGGGTCTGGACGTTTACTCCCTCGACTACGACCTTGCCGAGCTTGGGAAATACCTTGAGGACCTTGCCGATTTTGCCCTTATCGCCTTCGAGCTTGGTGCCGTCTTTTTTGGTGCGGGTTCTGGTACCGGAGATAACCATTACCAGGTCGCCACGCTTAACGTGCACTTTAGGGATCAGATTGGTGGCGCCAGCTTTGACGAGAGCCTTGGATACGACCACTTTGTTGCCCATTTTGACCTTGGTCTTGATGGGAGCGTTGGTCTTGCGCACCGAACGAGTCGATTTGGTTTTAGCGGTCATTGTTAGAGCACCTCCGGAGCCAGAGAGATGATCTTGGTGAAGTTTTTGTCTCTGAGCTCACGAGCGATGGGTCCGAAAACACGGGTACCCTTGGGGTTGTTATCTTTGTTTATGATGACGGCCGCATTGTCGTCGAAACGGATGGTGGAGCCATCAGCACGCTTGATGTGGTTGGTCGTGCGCACAATGACGCAACGGACTACATCGGACTTTTTGACCGGCATGTTGGGCAGAGCGTCTTTGACAACACCGACGATCACATCGCCGACTGCAGCGTATCTCTTATTGGAGCCGCCCAGGACGCGGATGCACATGAGCTCACGAGCTCCAGTGTTATCTGCGCAGGTCATTCTTGTTTGTACTTGGATCATTATTTTGCACCCTCGCTGGCTTTGGCGGAGACGCCAGGAGCGTGAGCGGTGATTTCGACTACTTCGAATGATTTGTCCTTGGATACTGGACGGCATTCTTGGATGCGAACTACATCACCGATCTGACACTTGTTTTCGGCATCATGAGCCTTAAACTTGCGGGTCTCTACGATTTGCTTTTCATACTTTGTATGAGGAACGCGCAGTTCGACTGCGACAACGGCTGTCTTGTCCATTTTGTTGGACACAACCTTTCCTACTAGTACCTTCTTTGGCATCTTTACTCCTCAGCCTTTAAAAAAATCAATAGCCTTTGTGTTTAAACCGTTATGCCGCGTTGCTTTTCAGTCTCGACGGTGAGAAGTTGCGCAAGCTTTTTTCTCTCGGTGCGCAACTTGGCGGGGCTCTCGAGCTTTCTCAAGGCGTGCTGGAAGCGCAAATCCACGATAGTTCTGCGAGTTTCTTCGATACGAGCAGTCAAATCTTCATTCGAGAGCTCTCTCATCTCTTTAACTTTCACTATTTGGCACCTCCGCCAATTCTTTCGATCACTCTGCATTTGACCGGCAATTTTTGCGCGGCCAATTCGAGAGCATGGTGGGCATCAGCGCGAGCAACACCAGACATTTCGAACATGACGCGACCGGTCTTAACGACGGCTACCCAAAATTCGGGGTTGCCTTTACCGGAACCCATCCGGGTTTCAGCGGCTTTCTTAGAAACAGACTTATCCGGAAAAACGCGGATCCACATTTTTCCGCCCCGTCTTACGCTTCTAACCATGGCTTTTCTGGCAGCTTCGATTTGACGAGAAGTAATCCAGGCTGGCTCGAGCAATTGCAAGCCATATTCGCCGAATTGAACTTCGACACCTCTGGACTCAGCGCCACACATACGGCCACGCTGATGCTTGCGATATTTGGTTCGCTTGGGCATTAACATGGTTATTAACCTGCCTTCCTGGTTCTGCGACCAGACTTGACGGGATCACGTGCGTCGTTACCGCCGCCGCGCTTACCCTCTTGGGATCTTTCTGATTGAGATTTGATATTGGGCGGCGACCATTGTCCCGGCTCCAATTCGCCTCTAAAAATCCACACTTTGACGCCAATGATACCCATCATGGTGTTGGCTTCACTGGTTGCGTAGTCGATATCGGCACGCAATGTCTGCAGCGGGATGCGACCTTCTTTGGCCCATTCGGTACGGGCGATTTCAGCACCGCCCAGACGGCCGGCTACCATGACTTTGACACCAACGGCGCCAGCACGCATGCAACGTTGCATGGCTTGCTTCATGGCTCTTCTGAAAGCTACACGCTTTTCGAGCTGTTGGCAGATCGATTCGCCAACAAGCTTGGCTTCGAGATCTACGCGATTTACTTCGAGGATGTTGATTTTGACATCGAGACCAGGTCTGCCGAGCATGCCCTTGAGCTTGCCGGAGAGGTTTTCGATACCTTGACCGCCCTTGCCGACTACAACGCCGGGTCTAGCAGTAAAGATGTCGATGATTACTTGGTCTGCCTTTCTCGAGATTTCGACTTTGGAGACGCCAGCGTTATTTAGTTCTTTTTTCAAGAACGCACGCAATTTGGCATCTTCGGCAATCAAAGGACCAACTTCACGTTGTTGCACGAACCAGTTCGACGCCCATCCTTTATGAATACCGATGCGAAAACCATTCGGATTTACTTTCTGACCCAACTTCTTACTCCTTAAATGCGGGTGTTTCGAACTCTCGACTAGATGTCAGAAAGTTTGAGGGTGATGTGGCTGGAACGTTTGAGGATAGGAAATGCTCTACCTCTGGCGCGCGGTTGGAAGCGCTCCTGAGTGGGGCCCTGGTCGCAAAAGGCTTCGACGACTTTAAAGCGGTCGGCCTCTGCTTGAGAGACGGCATTCTTTTCGGCGTTAGTGAGATTGGAGACTGCCGAATAAAGCAGCTTTTCTACTACACGAGCAGCGGTATAAGGCATGAATTTAAGCATTACGCGGGCCTGGCCCACTTCTTTACCGCGAATCTCGTTGACTACGCGACGCACTTTTCGCGGAGACATTCTGATCCATTTTGCGCAAACTTTGCTTTCCATGACTTAACCCCTCTTGGCGGTTTTATCGCCGGCGTGACCTTTG
>Ga0233438_10004992_pt1 | contig 11366 bp, 9 predicted proteins | sample SI_123_September_FD_182720 | JGI IMG/M metagenome (GOLD analysis project Ga0233438, IMG submission 182720) | Seawater microbial communities from Saanich Inlet, British Columbia, Canada - SI_123_September2016_10_MG | ecosystem: Environmental > Aquatic > Marine > Inlet | place: Canada: British...
AAAAGTGAATTTTCAAATTATTTGAAAATTCACTTTTACCATAGGCCACCGTTGCGGGTTCATAAAAATAAAACGTTCCTGCTTTTTGGGCTTTAGTGTTGGAAAATCCAGAAGAAAAACTAACAGCAGCATCCTTTTGTGCCTGTTTTTTCTGCTGTTCGACTCTCTTTTTTTCTATTAATTTATTAAAAAATTGTTCTTGCTCGTCATTAGACATTGCAACAAGATTCAAAAGACTATCATTGGTTTGTGCAATGGATTCATAATAAATAACGTCTTGAAGATTGTCTAATCGCTTTTTTACGGCCCTGTAAGGTTTGGAATTGGGTTTATAATTTAGAAGCGTGCTATCATAATACGTTCCTGCGTCAGAATATCTAGATCTATCAAAATAAAGATCTGCAATATTGTGATAGCTCAATGCATTCAAATAGCTGTCCTCCGAATTCGTCCTCAAAGATTTATTAAAATAAGCAACCGCTAATGAATCGGAGTTTAATTTCAAGTAATGCTGTGCAATCGTATGATGAATACGATCCAAATATGGTCTGTGTTCTCTGTTTTCTTCAATATCTGACAATAGATCGCTAAGGCCATCTAGGTCTCCTTTATTATAATCAAAATTGAGAATTTGCTCCAGAAAAGCATTCACTCTGTAGGCTTTTGGAACATTCCTTTTAAGCTCAATAACCTGCTGAAAAGCTAAATTAGCGCTATCTTTTTTGCCCATTTTGTTGTAAAGCTGCCCTTCTATAAAATACAATCGCCCTTTGAAAAACTTATTTTTGGTGATCGAATAGGCGTTTTTCAAATGAATAAGTGCAGAATCTAATTTATTTGTGGTTATGAACGCTTGCGCTAAAGTGGCCTGTGCTTCTGCTTGATCATTTTTAGACAAGTCGTTGTTTTCAATCAACCCCTTTAAGTTTTCCAATGCAGTCACCTCATTTTGAAGTCGTAAGTTGGTTTTGGCACGCCAAATTTTGGCTAAATTGATATTACTACTTCCTGGATATTTAAATAAAACATAATTAAAGGCTTCAAGCGCTGGAATAAAACGTCCACTAAAATATCGCGATTGGCCAAGCAGAATATAGGCTTCATCAATTTGTGGGTTTTTCTCTTTCCCTTTGATATTCATTCCATGGGTTTGAACAGCTTTGACTGCTTTTTCTTCAGCACGTTCAAAATTTTGATTTTGCGTTTCACTTTCTTTAGAAAATTCATCAACTATGCTTAGCCGCTCAATGGGCAAAATCTCCCAATAATTATCTTTGTACGACTCTTCTATTTCCTTTAGACCAGCATCGAGTGCTAAGTTTCCATTGTACAATACGTTGTATTTTGTGTTTAAAGAATGCCAATTACGATTCAAAAATTTATCTTTTTTGCGCGAGCAACTAGATATAAGCGCAAAGAGAAAAATAAAGCTTAGGATATGTTTAAATGTACACCTCAATTGTGGGACGTTTTTTTTATTTATAACTTAAAATACTCTATAAAATGTATACAAAGTTTGTAAAAATACTCATCTTTTTGAATAAAACTAATTTTTTATCTGGTTTTAGTATGATTTCAAGGATGATGTTTTTTTAAAAAATATAAATTTTGGCGGTCTATTAACAATATATCCGTTTTAATCTTTATTATTTTTGCTTTCTAAACATACACATACATATGGCGTCATTTTATCCGCTTAGCATTAAATCAATTCACCGTGAAACATCCTTGGCTGTTAGCATTAGTTTTCAAGTTCCCGAGGATCTAAAAAACTTATTTCATTTTGAAGCTGGTCAATACCTTACACTAAAAACAAAAATTGATGATGAAGAGTTGCGCCGCGACTATTCCATAAGTTCAAGCCCATCAAGTGGCGATTTGACAGTCACAATAAAAGAAATTGAAAACGGCTTGTTTTCCTCATTTGCAAATCGAGCACTAAAAATAGGAGACGTTTTAGACGTTGCCCCGCCAAAAGGGCGTTTTACTTTTGTGCCAAATACGGACGATCAGGGCTCTATTGTAGGTTTTGCCGCAGGGAGTGGAATCACTCCTATTATGAGTATTCTAAAAACTGTTTTGAAATCAAATCAAACCCAAAAATTTGTGCTTGTTTATGGGAATAAATCTCCAAAAGACACTATTTTCTTTCAATCGCTTTCAGAACTTAAAGCACAATATCCTAACAGATTCAAACTCCAATATGTGTACAGCCAATCGCAAGATGATGATGCCCTTTTTGGTAGAATTGACAGAGGTAATACCAACTATGTCTTGAAAAATTTAATCCCTTCAGAGGCCTCTTCCACATTCTATTTGTGCGGCCCAGAGGGAATGATTCAGACTGTAAAAGATGTTTTATTAGAAAACCGTGTTACGGAAAATAAAATTTTGTTTGAACTCTTTACGGTAAGTACTCAAACAAATGAAGAAAAAAATATTCACAGCACTGGGCATGTTGAAACAACACTTTTGGTAGATGACGAAACCACCGTTTTTACGATGAACCCCGATCAGACTATTTTAGAAGCAGCTTTAAAACAAGATTTAGACGTTCCTTACTCGTGCCAAGGCGGTGTCTGCAGTAGCTGTATTTGTAGAATTACAGAAGGAACTGCAGAGATGCGTCAAAATAGTGTGCTTACAGATAGTGAAGTGGCAGAGGGATTGGTGCTGAGCTGTCAGGCAGTGCCAACTTCATCTAAAATTCATGTAGATTTTGATGATATTTAAAGGGCTTTTTGAACCGCTTTTACAATAAGGTCTTCAGGGATTGATTCCATCGCCTTTTCATACCCTTTTGGATACTGATTTCCATATACCGAAGTAGGAATTTTTGGAAACTGATTACGATCTGCAAGTAAACAATTTTCGAGGGGTTGATGGAATGGTGCAAATCCAGAATAGGGATGCGTTACCCCCCAAAGTGTAAGTACTTTTACTCCCATCAAGGCAGCCATATGCGCATTTCCCGAATCCATAGCTAGCATAACGTTCAAGTGTGACATCAATTGCAATTCTTCTTCGAGTGAAAATTGTCCAGCCACAGAAATTACATTATCGTATTTTTTGGCTAAAAGGCGTAGTTGTTCTCCCTCTTTTTGGCCTCCGCCAAATAAAATTAGAGTACACTTACTTTCAGAGAGACTATTAATGACCTTTTTTATTTTTTCAATAGGATATGTTTTTGAAGCGTATGCTGCAAAAGGTGCAATTCCAATGTAGGGTTTTGCGTTTGTTTTCAATATTAACGCTATATGTTTTGAAAGTGGAATTCTTTTTGAAAAACTAGGATTTTCCAAAGAAAAATCAAAGCCCAAACTACGAATTACATCCGCGTAGCGCTCAACCATGGGGCGTAGAGGTTTAAAAATTGTGCCAGAAATCAGTTGTTTTTTTTCTAAACGCCCTTTATCCAAAACACTCCATTTGTGGGCCAACAGCAACAAACGTAAAACCTTGGTTCGCAGCACATTATGCAAGTCTGCAATGGCATCAACTTTTAAAGATTTAATTTTTTTTGAAAGCTGTATTAATCCCCAAAATCCTTTATAATCTACATTTAAATCAACGCCAATAACCTCAACATTTTTAAGATGAACAAAAAGGGGGGCAAATTGTTTTTTGGTGAGAACAGAAATTTTATGTTTTGGGTGTGCTTTTAAGAAAGCTGCTACAACAGGCACCGTCATTGCAACATCTCCAAGAGACGAAAATCGAATGATGAGTATGTGCTTTGCAGTAGTTTGCAAATGGTTGGTTGTTTATTTTACCCCTCTAAGAACAGGGTTCAGTTCGTCGTCGTTATACATTTTCATCTGTTTATAGACTTTCATGTATTTGTCGCCATTGGCAATGTCATTTAGGAGGTCGTCTATTGCCGTAGAAAGATCTTCTCTTTGTTCTAGTAGTGTGTCTAATTTCTTTTGACACGCGGCCTTGTGTGCGTCTGTGGCATCGGTACGTACCGTTTCTAGATGCATGTGGTAAATTTTCAAAGCTAAAATTGAAAGACGATCTATGGCCCACGCTGGACTTTCCGAATTAATTTTAGCATTGCTTTTGGGCTGAACCTCTTTGTGACGCTCTAAAAAATAACTATCGATATATTCTACCGTATCGGTTCGATCTTGGTTTGAAGCATCAATCATGCGTTTCAATTTCAAAGCCGCTACAGGATCAATATTAGGGTCACGAATAATATCTTCATAGGCCCATTGCACGGTGTCGATCCAACATTTTCTGTAAAGCAAATGTGCAATTAGATCTTCATTTTTGTCATATTTATTTTCGAAGGGTTGATCTACAGTATTCTTTATTTTATATGTAGCGATAACATCTTGAAAAATGGAATTGGCTTTACTAGAAAACATACTATTATTATTTATGCTGCAAATATAATGCAATTCTTTTGTTATAGGCGGAGTAGGTCCTGAATATTGAATCCTATTTTTGTAAACGCTAGGCCTAAAATGACTAAAATAATAGCATTTGGCATCCCTTCAGATTTTTCATGTTCTGTAAAATTGGCCATGACAATAGACAAAGGAAAGAGTAGAAAAAGAAAGCTTGCTTCAGTTTTAGTTGGTGAAAAAACAGGAATTATAAATCCGAGAACAATAGCAAAAGACAGCATTAGAAATGTGAAACGTGTTTTGCTGACCTTAATCATCATAGTATTGAAAAGGCTGCTTAGGGTCCAAATCGTCAAGGTAATCAGTAATGTAATAGAAAGCACCAAAAAAATATCATTAAAGACTGAAAAATCTAAATTTATTTGTGGCATTAATTTTTTCCAAAACTTAATTTCATTAAAAATAAAAAAGTCATAAAATACAGCCAAAAGACCAATGGTAATAACTCCAAAAAAAACAGAAAATAGGTGTTTAAAAATATCTGATGGTAGAAGGAAAATTGCAAAAATTAGAGGACTAAAATACAACGCTGCAGGAGGGTGAAAAAGTGTCGCCAGGGCAATCCAAAATCCAGCATCAAATAATTTTCGCTTTATGTTGGTATTGGTTTTTAAGCTAAAAATTCGCCTGAAACTCAATAATACAAAAAGATTTGAACCCAAAACAAAAGCGTCTGAAAGGGATTGAGGCAATAACAGTATAAACAAGCATAAATAAAATGCAGCAAAGCTGTTATTTTGAGTTAAATCATTTTTTGTGATGACAAAAACAAAGACAAATAGCGTTACAAAAAACATGCACAATGCTGTAAATTCTTTGAGATAACTTACGGATAAAGTATTTGTTTGATAAGCCTCAAAGCGTTGAAAAACAAAAACACTCAACAGTAGAAATAAAAAAATTAAATAGTGCGAGGGTTTAGATGTTTTAAAAAAGCTTGTAATCATTTGACGTGTTGCTTATATTTGCAACGTAAATATAATATTATTCTGTGCTGAAGCATAAAATGATACACTTTTTAAAATCATATCATGAAAGATTTTTTTGCTGGAATCCAAGAATTATTTGAAACCGTATTGTTTGTTCCCTACAATGTGTTAAGAGAAGTTGAACTTGAAAATTGGTGGTTGGCCAATCTTGTTACATGGGTTTTTTTAGTGATTCTTGTGGTGAGTTTTACGTATTGGATGCTTCAACTAAAGTCTTTTAATGACAATAATGAAGAAGACAAAAGTATCTCTTCGCACTCCTATTTATAGATCAAATCCAAGATCTTTTCTATATTTCATCCCTTCAAAATTTATTTTTGAAACTTCAGTGTAGGCCTTTTCTAAAGCTATTTTATAATCCGTCCCAAACGCTGTAACAGCCATAACTCGACCTCCAGAAGTGACGACTTCACCGTTACTGTGTTTTGCACCGGCATGAAAAACTAATGCCTCTTGTACACTATCAAATCCTGATATTGTTTTGCCTTTATCGTAGGCTTCTGGATATCCTCCTGAAACAAGCATAACGGTTGTTGCGGTTTGTGGATTGATGTCTAAATTAATTGTATTAAGTGTTTGATCTTTTATAGCCATAAAAATCTCCATCAAATCTGTATTAATTCTTGGCAAAACAGCTTCTGTTTCTGGGTCGCCCATACGTACATTATATTCTATGACTAAGGGTTCATTATTGACAACAATAAGCCCAATAAATATAAACCCTTTGTATGGTGTTTGGTCTTTTTTTAGACCTTCAACTGTTGGTTTTACAATGCGTTCTTCAATTTTGGATAATAGTACTTCATCTGCAAATGGCACTGGAGAAATGGCGCCCATCCCGCCTGTATTGAGCCCTGTATCGCCTTCGCCAATACGTTTATAGTCTTTTGCTGTTGGTAAAATTTTATAGTGCAGTCCGTCTGTAAGCACAAAGCAGCTTAGTTCTATTCCATCGAGGAATTCTTCAATAACGACTTTGGTACTTGCAGCGCCAAACTTGGAATCGACCAACATGTTTTTAAGTTCTGATTTTGCTTCTTCGAGGTCGTTAATAATAAGAACACCTTTGCCTGCGGCAAGCCCGTCTGCTTTTAAGACATATGGTGGAGAAAGTGTTTCTAAAAATGAAAAGCCTTTTTCAAGATTATGGGCTGTAAAGCTTTCGTAGGCCGCTGTGGGGATGTTGTGGCGGTATAAAAACTCTTTAGCGAATTCTTTACTGCCTTCTAATGTAGCAGCAGCTTTTTGAGGGCCTATAACAGCAACGTGTTTCAAAGCATCATCATTTAAAAAGAAATCATGAACTCCATGAACCAAAGGGTCTTCTGGACCCACAACAACCATTTCTATGTTGTGGTTTAAAACTGCAGATTTTATGCCTTCAAAATCGGTCACTGAAATCTCTAAGTTTGTAGCAACAGATGCCGTTCCTGAATTGCCTGGAGCTACAAATAATGTTGTGCAATATGGGCTTTGTGCAATTTTCCATGCAAATGTATGTTCTCTTCCTCCTGATCCTAATACTAAAACGTTCATTGGTTAATATGCTTTTTCGTCGCCTTTAATGGCTTTAACTATGGTTTGAATAATAATTTTAATGTCCAAAAGTAAGGACCAATTTTCGATATAAAAAATGTCATAGCGAACGCGGCCAATAATGTCTTTGTCGGACTCGACTTCACCTCTGTAGCCACTCACTTGTGCAAGGCCTGTAATTCCTGGTTTTACAAAATGCCTTACCATAAATTTATCAACTTTATTGGCATACATTTCTGTATGGCTTATCATGTGTGGGCGTGGCCCAACAACGGACATATCGCCAATAAATACATTGAAGAATTGAGGGAGTTCGTCTATACTCGTTTGGCGAATAAATTTTCCAACTTTAGTTATGCGTTGATCTGCTTTTGAGACTTGTATGATATCTGCCTTTTTGTTGGGTACCATGGATCTAAATTTGAAACAATTAAAAGTTTTATAATTATATCCATTTCTTTTTTGCGTAAAAAACACAGGGCCTCTAGATTCTATTTTGATCAGTAGGGCCAACAGTGGTGTAAGCCAAGACATAATAAATATTATGACGAATAGTGAAAAAAGAAGATCAAAAAAACGTTTTATCGCCAAGTTAAAGGAGTCATCTAAAGGAATGGATCTAAATTTTAGAACGGGAACAAGGCCGTAAAAATCACGCTTTAACTCTTTATTTAAAACTGTATTTTGCTCTGGTACAAATTTGACCACTTTCAAATTATTATCTGCAAATTTTGTGATGGCCTTGACATCGGCAGGGTCTAGTTCTGAAAGTGCACAATAGATTTCATCCACATTTTTAGCTTTAATAAACTCAAAAAGCGCGTTTAAATCTACTTTTTTTCTGTTTTTAAAAGAAACTAATTTGGTGTTGATAAAGCCAGACTCTGGGGTGTTCTTAAAAAAATCTTCAAGGTTTTTAGCTTGTTTGCTCTCTCCAAGAATTATTGTTTTTCGAGTGTTCCCTTTTAAATATGCGCGGTAATTTTTTAAAAGAAAAAACAGCGTGTATTTAAAAAAAGAAATTAATACAAAACAAATAATTACATATTTGAGTATATTGTTCGGATTAATGTCGTTTTGAGGAAAAATGCCTGCATAAGCAAACATTATTAGTGTGAAAAACAAACCTTGTCTTATGATGAGATTGAATACACGAATAACACTAGAATAGCGATGAACTTCGTAGAATTTTGAAATCAGGACAGTAACAACCCATCCCAAAGTAATGATCATTATAAACTTGGCGACAGGAACTTGAGGCAATAGCCATAGCACCGCTACAAGATTGATCACTATGATATCAAAAGTGTAGAAAATGGGCTTAATCAGCCATGAATAACGTCCTTGTCTAAAAGTACTCACTTAGGGTTTGATGTGTTTAGAAAAGTCTTTATGATCGACTTTAAAAAGTTTTGATTCGGGTAATGTTCTAAAATATTCCAATGTCTTTTTCATGCCTTCACTTCGCTTGACTTTAGGCGTCCAATTTAATATTTTTTTTGCTAAACTTATATCGGGTTGGCGTTTTAAAGGGTCATCTGTTGGAAGTGGTTTAAACTTTATCCCTTGATGGCTGTTGCTAAGGGCTAAAATTTCTTGAGCAAAATCCATAATTGTAATTTCATCGGGGTTGCCAAGATTTACGGGTAATGTATAATCGCTAAATAGTAGGCGATAAATGCCTTCTGTCAAATCATCGACATAACAGAATGAACGGGTTTGGCTGCCATCACCAAAAACGGTAAGCGGCTCTTCTCTTAAGGATTGCCCCATAAAGGCAGGGATCACTCGACCGTCGTTGAGACGCATACGAGGACCATAGGTGTTGAAAATTCGAGCGATGCGAGTCTCTAATCCATGAAAACGGTGATAGGCCATGGTCAATGCTTCTTGAAAGCGCTTGGCTTCGTCGTAAACCCCACGAGGGCCAATGGAGCTGACATTACCATAGTATTCTTCTGACTGTGGATGTACTAGCGGATCGCCATAGACTTCTGAGGTCGAGGCGATAAGAATACGGGCATTTTTGGCTTTTGCTAAACCTAATAAATTATGTGTGCCTAAAGACCCTACTTTTAGGGTTTGAATAGGGATTTTAAGATAATCAATGGGACTGGCTGGAGAAGCAAAATGTAAGATATAATCTATAGGTTGTGCAATGTTGATATGATTCGTAACATCATGCTCTATAAACTCAAAACTGGGGTGCTTAAAAAGGTGCTGAATGTTATCTTGATCTCCAGTAATATAATTGTCCATGCCAATCACACGAAAGCCCTCAGCAATAAAACGATCACAGAGGTGTGACCCTAAAAAGCCTGCGGCGCCAGTGATAAGAACGGTTTTGGACATGATAATCTATTTGTCATGCCAAATATAATTAGATTGTTTGGTTTGGGGTGGTTTAATTTAAAAATTTCAAATTAGTTTATGAGCTTATACTGTTAGTTAACTTTATCTAAAAAAGTTTTGATCTCTAACTCAATATTTTTCAAGAAAATACTTTCCTTGAATTTTTTTGCATGATTTCTTATCCAGTATGGATTAAAGTCGTTAGCTACTTTTTCAAACTTTTTAATTGCGTAAATTATTGAATCTGAAGTTTGTTCATTAAAGAAAATTCCGCTTGATTTGTTGACATACATCTTATTTTCAACTACAGTCTCGAGAGCGCCTCCTTTTTTGTATGCAATTACCGGAATTCCATAAGCCATAACTTCTAAAGGAATCAGCCCAAAATCTTCCTCTCCAGGAAATAATAATGCTCTTGTTTTTGATATAATTTCTTCAATTTCGTTCCATTTAAGGGCCCCCTTGAATTGAATATTTTTATTTGCTTTCATTCTTAATTTGGATAGCTCTGAACCTTCTCCAATAATAATTAACTTTTCCCCAGTTCTATTAAACGCTTCTATTAACAAATTAATTCTTTTATAAGGTGTAATCGCACCGAAACTTAAATAAAAATCTTTTGATTGTGTTTTATTAAGAGGCTTTAAAAATAATTCATCTGAAACTGGAGGAAATACAACTTTTGCGTCACGTTTATAGAATTTTCTTACTCGTTTTGCTACATTTTCTGAGTTAGCAATATACAAATCAACATTATCAATAGTTGATTTATCCCACTCTCTTAACCTATAAAATAAAGCTTTTAAAATAGGTCTAATAAATCTATTTACTGAATTTAAATATTCACTAGTAAAACCCCAACAATATCTCATTGGCGAATGAATGTAGCAAAGATGAGGGGTATTATTATATATTTCAATTCCCTTTGCAGGACCTGACTCAGATGAAATAATTAAATCATAGTCCTGTTTTAATTTTAATGATTTTATCCCATATGGATATAAAGGAAAAATAGCTTGATAATTACTTCTTAAAAACTTAGTGTTTAATTTAGAGGCATAAACCTTGTGACCTCTTAAATAATCACCATAACTGTTTTTGTCATAAAAAAGAGTATAAACATCAGCTTCAGGAAAAAGCTTGAGAATACTCTCTACAACCTTTTCACCTCCACGTCTTGTTAAAAACCAATAATGTATTACTGCTACTTTCATTTAGTCAAAATCTTCTGGAGATACTATTTTCCAATGTGATAAAGAATTCCTAAATCCATATTTGAAGACAAATCCATTATCTATTAAATATTGTGGTTTTATATTAGTTGGAAATCCAGCCTTTTTAACTCGAACTGGGTGAATATCACATTCTTCCCCTATAAGTTTAAACCAAATTTGAAAAAATCTAGCGATAATTGACAATGCCCAAACTGGGAGTTTTAAGGTAGGCTTCTTTATATTTAATTCTTTTTTTACAGTTGCAACCATTTCATTTAGCGGTATTACAGGGTTCTCTGCATAATTATATTTTATAAAGCGTTTATTTTGTTGGATAGTAAACAATATGCTTTCTAAAAGTCCATAAATATACCCATAAGACTTAATAACTTTACCACCATCAGGCAATATGAAAGTGCCTTTTTTTAAACTTTGAATCATTCTATAAACATTCCCGGGATCTTTAGGTCCATATATTACACTTGGTCTTACGATTATTAATTTTCTTTGGTCATTTTCATGTAGCCAATTCTCATGAATTTTTTCTGCTAATGCCTTTGATATACCATAGGCCGTTTCTGGGTACATGTTTGAGTTTTCTGTTCTTTGATTTAAAGACTTTCCATATGGCGCAATACTACTTGTAAAAAAAATGTTGTTTATCCCCGTGTCTCTAGCAAACTCGTTAACATGCTCTGATCCTGAAATATTAGTATCAAAATACTCATAGTAATTGTGTCCAGGCTCTCTATGTATTGCTGCAAAATTGAATATCCAACTATTGAAGCCATCAACGTTTTCAACACCAAAATTAATCTTATCTCTTACGTCTATTTTTAAATATTCAATTAAACCTTTCT
>Ga0233438_10004994_pt1 | contig 11365 bp, 9 predicted proteins | sample SI_123_September_FD_182720 | JGI IMG/M metagenome (GOLD analysis project Ga0233438, IMG submission 182720) | Seawater microbial communities from Saanich Inlet, British Columbia, Canada - SI_123_September2016_10_MG | ecosystem: Environmental > Aquatic > Marine > Inlet | place: Canada: British...
TTTATCATTTAAATAATTTTTTTAAAGTCGTTTCTCTTGCCCATTTGTCAATATTAATAATTTGGTTGATGTTAATAGGTTCTAATATAGCATATTTTTTATAATTGCTATCCTTTAGAATGCCCAGAATAGTCTTTGATATACTTAAAAAAGATACTTTTTTCTTCAAAAATTGATCTACCAACACCTCGTTAACTGCATTAAAAATTATAGAAGAGGAAGGGAGCATATTAATTTTTTCTTTTAATTTGATTATTGGAAAATTATTTGAATTTACTTTTTTAAAAGTTAAATTATTTATAACTTTAAGATTATTTTTTTTTTCATAAACTGTTGAAATATCAAGTTTGTTATCAAATATAGCATTTGAAATTGGTATAATCATAGAAGTATCGTGATAAATAAATTTTATTAATCCGTTTTTTAAATGAATAATTGCATGAACAAGTGACTCTGGGTGAATTAAAATATCAAATTTACTATTTGGTAAATCAAATAATTTTTGAGCTTCTGCTGTTTCTAAAATTTTATTCATTAAAGTAGCTGAGTCTACAGAAATTTTCTTACCCATTTTCCATTTTGGGTGCTTCAGAGTATCTTTTGGTTTTACTTTTTTTAATTTGTTCGACGTATAATTCAAAAAAGGACCACCTGATGCTGTAATATAAATTTTTTTAATTTCTTTTTTCTGTTCATTTTCTATTAACTTTAAAATTGAGTAGTGTTCAGAGTCTATTGGTATAATTTTAGTTCTATTTCTCTGGCACTCTTTTTTTATTAAGTTCCATCCACAAATAATAGCTTCTTTATTAGCTATAAGAATTTTTTTACATAATTTAACCGCGTGCAAAGTTGGTTTAAGTCCGTTTATCCCGGGTATAGCAGATATAATTACGTCTGATCTTGCCCCCATATTTTTTTTAAAATCGTTTAATATTTTAGTTTTGCTATTTTTAAATTTTTTTTTTATTTTTAAGTAAGCTATTTTATCATTAACAATAAAATATTTTGGTTTATATTTTCTTATTTGTTTGGAAATTAACTTGTAATTTTTATTAGCAGTTAAAAAATTTACTTTTAAAAAAAAATTTTTTTTATCAATTATTTTTAATGTTGATAAACCAATTGATCCAGTTGAGCCAAGAATTGAAATAGTTTTTTTCATTTAACTTAATAATGCTAATGCAACAAAACTTAGAGGTATGCCTAAAAATATTCCATCTAATCTATCAAGCAAACCGCCGTGACCAGGTAAAAATGTTCCTGTGTTTTTTAATTTTGCTTTTCTTTTCAAAAAAGAAAATAATAAATCTCCAATTTGACAGCCTATGGAGTTTAATATTGATAAAACAATAATTGATGAGCTTATATTTTTTGTTATTAAAAAAAATAAAAATGAGATTGTTGTAATTGTAAATAATATTGATCCTATAGAACCTGAAATTGTTTTGTTGGGGCTAATTTTAGTTAATTTTGGACCCTTAAAAATTTTTCCAAATATATAACCGCCTAAGTCTGAAGAAATACAACCTAACAAAAAAATAAATAGTACTATTTTTAATTGTTCAAAATTGGAAAAAAAGAAAAAGAGAGAACAAAAGATAAATACATAAATAATAAATATACAGTTAAAAAAAAATAAATAAAAATTACTTTTAACTATTTTTTTCGAGATATTAAAAAATTCGATTAGAGAGAAACATCCAAACACTATTAAGCAAAAAAGCAAAAAATAATTAAAAAGAAAAATTAATATAATAATAGTCAATAAAACGAATGATGTTATTATTCTAGCTCGTAGATTATTCTCTATCATATTCCTCCAAAATTTCTTTTTTCATTTTTAAATTTTTTTATAATTCTCATCAAATCATTGGGATTAAAATCTGGCCACAATTTATTCAAAAAATATAGCTCTGTATATGCCAATTGCCATAACATAAAATTACTTAATCGTTGATGCCCACCAGTCCTAATCAAAATATCAGGATCTGGTAAATTTTTAGTATAAAGATTTAATTTTAAATTTTTTTCGTTAAGTTTTTTTTTGGTTTTTTTTGAAGCAAATATTATTTCATTTTTTGAGCCATAATTAATTGCTAAATTTACTATAATTTTTTTATTTCTCTTTGTAAGGTTTGTCGTTTTTTTTAAAATTGCCTTTATCTCATTTGATAATTTGCTTATTTCACCAATTATATTAATCTTTATATCTTCTTTAATGATACTTTCAATTTCATTTGAAAAGTAATTTCTAATTAATTTAAATAAATAGGTGATTTCTTTTTTTGGCCTTTTCCAATTCTCTGATGAAAAGACATAAAAAGTTACCACAGGTACTTTCAAATTAATGCAAGATGAAACTATTTTTTTTACCGTTTCAACACCCTTTAGATGTCCATAATTTCTACTTTTTCTTTTTTTAATTCCCCACCTACCATTGCCATCCATGATAAAGGCGACATGGTTAAGTTTGTTCATATTTGTATGATCTCTTTTTCTTTTTCTGTTAGAATTTTTTCAATGTTTTCTATATTTAAGTCAGTAAGTTTTTGAATATTTTTTTCATAATTTTTATTATTATCTTCAGAAATAACTTTATCTTTTAATTTTTTTTTCAAATCTTCATTTGCTTCTCTTCTAATATTTCTAATTGCTATTTTGCTTTTTTCACCCATATTTTTAAGCACTTTAATTAAATCTTTTCTTCTTTCTTCTGTTAAATCTGGAATTCTCAATCTCACAATCTGACCATCGGTTTGAGGGTTAATGCCCATTTCGGATTTTTGTATTGCGCTTTCTATTAGTGAGATATTAGCTTTATCCCATACTTGAATTGAAATTAATCTAGCTTCAGGAACACTGATGGTTGCAAGTTGATCTATAGGCATCATTTGTCCGTACACATCCACTTTAATTGTATCAAGCATGTTTGTATTAGCTCTACCTGTTCTTAGTGTTGAAATATCTTTTTTTAAAGATTGAATGCTTTTATCCATTTTAGATGAATAAATGTTCTCTTGAAACTCATTGCTCACTTTTTAAACTCCTTCTCCAACTTTGTATTTAACAAAATCTAAGACTTTAATTTCTTTTTCTACTGAGTTTTCTTTTAATATATCCAAAACTTTTTTCTTTGGATCCATTATCCATAATTGATTTAAAAGTGAGTTATCGTTTAAAAATTTTGATATTTTGCCTTTAGAAATTTTTTCTGCCATTTCAGGTGGCTTGCCGGAATTGGTAATTTCAGCCTTAATAATTTCCAATTCTTTATCTACAACAGTTTTGTCAATACCGTCTTTATCTATAGATAAAGGATTTGAAGCAGCAATATGCATAGCTATTTTTGTTCCAATTTCTTCATTTTTTCCTTTTACAATCCCGTCTAACTTCACTACAGAGATTATTTTACCAATATTTTTTTCTATAGCTGAATGTACGTAAAAATAGTTTGATCCAGCTGCACTATCAAAAAAACAAGTTCTTCTGATTGTAATTTTTTCACCTATTTTTGCAATAAGATTAACAAGATTATCTTTAACTAAAGTACCGTTAGTCATTTTTGAGTTATTTAATTTATCAATATTTGCTTTTGAATTAAAATTTATGTCTGAAAGCTCTTTACAGAAATCTATAAAATCTTGATTTTTTGCTACAAAATCTGTTTCACTGTTAATTTCAATTATAGAAATTTGACCATTTTCTTCTTTGACTAAAGCTAAACCTTCAGAAGCTGTTCTACTCATTTTTTTTGAAGCTTTAGCTATTCCTTTTTTTCTTAAAAATTCAATTGACTTATCTATATCTCCTTTTGTTTCGTCTAAAGCTATTTTACAATCTTTAAAACCAACGCCAGTCATTTCTCTAAGTTTTTTAATATTATCTAGTAAATCTTTTTTTGACATTTAATAATTTGGGGAATTATTTTTGTTTTTTTTCAGGTTTCTTATTTTTATCTTCTTTTTCTTCAGATCCCTTGATAAATTTTTCTGCATCTTTAATAGTATTTTTTAATAACTCACAATAAAGATTAATTGATCTTCTTGCATCATCATTACCTGGAATTGGAAAATCTATACCAGTTGGATCAGAATTGGTGTCTAGAACTGCTATAATTGGAATATTTAGTTTCTTGGCTTCTGCAATCGCAAGAGACTCGATATTAGTATCTATAACAAATATTAAGTCTGGTGTTTTTTTCATTTCAGAAATTCCACCTAAAGATCTCTGAAGTTTTTCTTTTTCTTTACCAAATTTAAGTATCTCTTTCTTTGTAAAACCTAAATTATCTTTAGAAAGCTGATCTTCCAATTTTTTAAGTCTCTTAATAGAGTTTTGTATGGTGTTCCAGTTAGTAAGCATGCCACCAAGCCATCTATGGTTAACATAGTATTGTCCTGTTTCTTTTGCTAAATCACTTACTTGTTCTGATGCCTGTTTTTTTGTTGATACAATTAATAGTTTTCCACCACTTGATATTACTTTGTGTAGGACGACTAGAGCATTTTTAAGAAAATCAACTGTTTGGGTTAAATCTATAATGTGTATTGAATTTTTTTCACCAAAAATATATTTCTTCATTTTTGGATTCCACCTAAGTGTTTTGTGACCAAGGTGCACGCCTGCTTCTAATAATTGTTTTATGTCGACTTTAGGTACGTTCATATTATTTTCCGGTTAATCCACCACAGTAATTCCAAATTAATGGACCGGTAGGGCTATGCCCTTGCAACTGTGTGCGAAATTAATCATTGATATATACAAACAGGCTGAAAAATCAATACTCTAAACTGTTATTTTTTCAACATAATCCTTATTTTTTAGAGTTTTAAGGTGCTTTAAATCAAATTTTCTATTATTCTGAAGCGAGTAGTGCGCTAGTTTATCATTATTTTTTATAATTAAACTTATCTCTGTTTCCCCTTCATCAGACAAAAGCTCGCTAATTTCATTCAGATCATAATCGTTTTTTAACTCAATTATGACTTTAGCGTATGGTTTTTCAATAACTTCATCGAGGCTCAATATTTTTCTGATATTAATTCTTTTTTTTGAAACTTCACCGGTAATTTTATCCTTTTGTAAAGTTAAAATGAAAGATTCGGACTCTTTCAATTTTTCTCTATTTGAAATAAGCATTTCTGCAAATAGAAAAAGCTCGAATTCACCTTTTTGATCACTAAACTTAACTATTCCATAAGGGGTCCCTTTGGCGCTTTTCTTTTCTTGAATAGACATGATTGTCCCAGCTACTAATCCTTCACTGCTGTCATCATTATAAAATTTTTGGTAGGGTTTTATTTTTAATTGACTAAAAATCTCTTCGTACTCATTTAATGGATGATCAGACAAGTAAAAACCCAAAGATTTAAACTCTTCTGATAGAAGCTCTTTTTGTGACCAAGGTGTATGAGGTAAAAAATCAAACTCCCCTTTTCTTTGATCTTGGTTTTCAAATAAATTTGTTTGATGGTTTTCCTTATCATCATTTATATTTTTTATTTTTTGAATTATTTTAGGAATCGAGTTTAAAATTTTACTTCTGTCTTTATCAAATTCATCAAAAACTCCTGCTTTTACAAAACCTTCTAATTGTAATTTATTTACGTCCCTTGAGTTTACTCTATTAACAAAATCGTTAAATGTTTTAAATTCTCCATTTTTTTTTCTTTCTTCTACAATATTTGAAACAGCTTCAAATCCAACATTCTTAATTGCTCCAAGTCCGTAAAATAGTTTTCCTTCTTTAGCTTTAAACTCTGCAAAAGATTTGTTAATAGATGGTCTTACTATTTTTATGTTTAATCTTTTTAATTCTTCAACAAATTCTCTCAATTTAGATGTATTTGTTAATTCAGTTGACATTGTTGCTGCTATAAAATCTTCTTTATGATAAGTTTTTAAATAAGCAGTTTGATAAGCAATTAGTGCATATGCTGCAGCGTGACTTTTATTAAAACCATATTGAGCAAATGGTTCAATTTTAGTAAAAACGAAGTTAGCTACATCTTTTGCTATTCCATTTTTTAAAGCTCCATTGATAAATCTTTCTTTTTGCTTATCTAATTCTGCTTTTTTTTTCTTACCCATTGCTCTTCTTAAAATATCTGCTTCCCCAGCAGTAAAACCTGCTAACGTCTGTGCAATTTGCATTACCTGTTCCTGATAAATGATTATCCCATAAGTAGGTTTTAATATTTCTTTTAATGTTTGATGAATATAATCAGGTTCTTTAATTCCGTTTTTACAGTCATTATAAATCGGGATATTGCTCATAGGACCGGGTCTATATAAAGCTACAAGTGCAATAATATCATCAAATTTATTTGGCTTCATTTGTTTGATTGCATCTCTCATACCCGCACTTTCAAGTTGAAATAATCCTGTTGTCTCCCCTGTTGATAATAGTGAGAAAATTTTTTCATCGTTTTGATTAATTTTACTAATATCAAGTTCTATATTTTTTAATTTTAATCTTTTTACAGTTTTATCTATTACGGTAAGTGTTTTTAGACCTAATAAATCAAATTTTACCAATCCGGCATTTTCTGATGAATACATATCATATTGAGTTGAGGGTAAAATTAAATTTGAACTCTGATCAATATATAAAGGAAATTGTTCTGCTAATTTATTTCCTGCAATTACTACTCCGGCTGCATGCGTTGCCATATTTCTATTAAGACCTTCAAGTTTTAAAGATAGATCCAAAAGTTTTTTTACTTTTTTGTTATTTCTCACTTCTTCTTTAAATCTAGGTTCTCTATCAATTGACTCTTGTAATGTTAATGGTCTTGATGGATCGAATGGAACCATTTTGCATATTTTGTCTACATGGCCATAAGGCAGACCTAAAACTCTGCCTACGTCCCTTAAAGCCATTCTAGCTTTTAATTTCCCAAAAGTTATTATATGTGCAACTCCACCTTTGTACTTAGATTTTAAATATTCAAATACCTGATCTCTTTTTTCCTCACAAAAGTCTATATCAAAATCAGGCATCGAAACTCTATCTGGGTTTAAAAATCTTTCAAAAATTAAATCAAATTCTATTGGATCTAAATCAGTAATATCTAAACAATACGCTACCAAGGAACCTGCGCCTGATCCTCTTCCTGGTCCTACTGGTATTGAGTTTTTTTTTGCCCACTTAATATAATCAGAAACAATTAAAAAATAACTAGCGTAATCCATCGAATTGATAATGTTTATTTCATGTGTCAATCTATCTTCATAAGTGTTTTTAATTTGATCAATAGATGAGCCTAAATTTTTTTTTAATATAAAGTTTTTAATTCTATTTTCTAAACCTTCTTTCGCTTGCTTGGTTAATTCTTCTTCAGGGGAATTACTTTTTTCATTAGCTATAGTAGGTAATATCGGTTTTGATTTTCTTGGTTTATAATTAAATCTTAAGTGAAAATTGTAATTATTTTCTAAAGCCTCTGGTAAATCCGAGTAAATATTAGCAAGCTCTTCCTCATTTTTCAGATAATGTTGATTACTATATTTAAATCTATTTTTGTCATCAACAAAGTTTTTTTCACCAATACAAGTTAATGCATCATGCGCTTCATACATGTCTTCTTTTAAATAAAAAACCTCTTGAGTTGCTATTAAAGGTATTCCTAAAATTTTAGAGTAACTTAATAGATGGTTTTCAAAATTTTTTTCTTCGCTTTCATCATGCCTTTGAATTTCAAAATACATTCTGTCATTAAAATGAGGTTTTAAAGACTTAATAATTTTTTCAAAATCTTTAATTTTATTACTGTAAAATAATTTTCCAAAAAAATTGGAATAATTTCCAGTTAATAAAATTAAATCCTCATTATTTGTTATCAAATCATTAAGTTCACAAGATGGATCTACTTGTTCTGTATTTTTTAGGTAGCTTAATGATGAAAGTTTTGTTAAGTTTTTATAACCTTGTTCTGATGTAGCATATAAAGTTACTTTACCAATTGTATTATTATATCTTATATTTATTTGAGTTCCTATAATAGGTTGAGTACCAACTTTAGATAATTTTTCTGAAAATTCTAATGCTCCACATAAATTATAGCTATCTGCAAGGCCTAAAGATTTAATTTTATTTATTTTACAATATTCTGCTAATTCATCTATTTTAATAGCGCCCTCACAAATCGAATATTGAGTATGAATTTTTATGTTATTAAAACTTTTGTCACTGACGTGCATTAACACGTTTTATATCACCATTTGAAATAAACAACTTGTAATCAGCCCTGTTAGCAAGTTCTCTATTATGAGTTGCAAAAATTATTGTTTTTTTTAGTTTTTTAAATTTTAAAAATAATGAAAATATTTCTTTTGATGTTTTAAAATCTAAATTACCAGTTGGCTCATCAGCTAAGATTAAATTTGTTTCAGCAATTAAGGCTCTCCCAATAGCTACTCTTTGCTGCTCACCTCCTGAAAGCTCTGCGGGAAAATGATTAGCCCTGTTTAAAATTTTTAATTCTTTTAAAATTTTATTAGCTTTTAATAAAATTTCTTTTTTATTCTCTCCTTTAATTAGCAATGGCATCATAACATTTTCTAAAGCTGTAAAATCTGTTAGTAAATTATTATCTTGAAATATAATTGAAATATTTTTTCTTCTTATTACATCTTTTTGATTTTCATTTAAATTATTTGTGTCTTTATTGTTGATTAAAATTTTTCCTTTCGAAGGATCATCAAGTAAAGCAAAAAGGTGGAGTAAGGATGATTTTCCAGAGCCAGATGGTCCAACAAGAGCAATAAGATCTCCGTGTTTTATTTTAAGATTTAAATTATTAAAAAGAGTAATATTTCCGTTTATATGTTCATAAGTTTTTTTAATATTAATAGCCTCAAGTAAAATTTTATTCATATTTTAGAGCTCTAAAAGTTTTCATTTTTGAGATAGCCATTGCTGGTAAATATGATGCAATTGCTGAAACGATTAGCGATAAAATGAATATTATCAAAATTGAGAGTAAATTAATTTCGCTTGGTAGTTTTTCCAAAAAATAAATATCTGGTGGAAAAATTTCTAAATTAAATACTGATGATAGAATAATTCTTAATTTTTCAATGTTATATGAAAATACAATTCCTAAAATAATTCCGCTTACTGTTGCAAAAAAACCTATAGAAAATCCAGTTAAAAAAAAAGATTTTTTAATTGAATTATTGCTGAGACCTAAAGTTTTTAAGATAGCAATCTCTTTAGTTTTATTTTTTATCAATATAGTTAATCCGGATATAATATTAAATGCAGCAACAATTACAATTAGTGTCAATATAATAAACATTACATTTCTCTCTACTTTTAATGCGCTAAAAAAAGATTTATTCAAATCAGACCATGAGTAAATAAAATAATTTTGACTCATTTTTTTTATTTTATTTTTTATAAAATTAGCTTTTAGAGGATCGTTTAAATATATTTCTATGTTTTGATCTTTTTCTTCTTTATCAAAAATTGATAATGCATCTTTTATTCCTAAAAAAACAATATTTTGATCAAATTCTAAAAAGCCAGTGGTAAAAGTTCCTGCAATTTTAAAACTTTCTTGTTTTGGTAAACTGCCCAAAGGTGTAGCAACAAAAGCTGAAGACATTAAGCTTATTTTGTCACCCTCTTTTAGATTCAAATTATATGCAAGTTCCGTTCCTATAAAAACTTTATTTTTATTAAAATCTTTTACATTTCCACTTGTTATATTTTTATTTAAAAAATCAATAGATTTTTTTTCATCTTTGTTTATTCCTTTAAAAATGACGCCTTTAGCGTTATCATTATTAATTATAATACCTTCACCTGAAAAAGACTTACTAATCTTTATATCTGGGAATTCTTTTTTTAATTTTAGAATATATTCATCTTCTATGATGAAACTATTAGGTTGAATCACAATATGTGGATTCAATCCTAAAATTTTTTTTGTAAGGTCAGTTTTAAAACCGTTCATTACAGACATTACAATTATTAAAATTGCAACGCCTAACATAATACCTAGGAATGAGAAAATTGAAATAATTTTTAGAAAACCCTCTTTTTTCTTCGGTCTTAAATTTCTTGATGAAATTAATCTTTCAACTTTTGTAAACAATTTTCTATTTTTTTAGTTTTAACTGGATGTCATCTAGGTTTAAAATTTCACTTTTTGAATTTAACTCTTTAAACTCAAATTTTTCTTCCTCAGATTTTGATCCAATTATAATTTGATAAGGAATGCCTATTAAATCATGTTTTTTAAATTTATTTGACATATTTTCATCAACATCATCTAACAATACGTCAATATTTTGTTTTTTTAGTTCTTTATAAATTTTTTCTGCTTTTTCTAAGTTTTCTTTATTGTTTTTGCTTATGCTAGGAATGATAACTACATCAAAAGGAGAAATTGATTTAGGCCATTTCATCACATCATTGATATAATTTGCTTCTATTGTGGCACCAACAAGTCTTGAAACGCCAATTCCATAAGAGCCCATTTTTACGGAAGTTTTTTTTCCGCTTTTATCATCTATTAGACAGTTCATTGGTTTAGAATATTTATCACTAAAATAAAAAATATGCCCTACTTCAATACCTTTAGTTTTTAATTGATTTTCTTTTTTTACTTTTGTATTAAATTCTTTTTCATCAAACTTATCATCTGTAACTGAATAAATAACTGAATATTCATCTCTCATTTTTTTAAGCGAGTCTTCAGTTCCTGAATATTTATTTAAATCTATTTCAAATATTTTCTTGTCTGTATATATTTCACTTTCTCCCGTATCTGCTAATATGATAAATTCATGGGAAAGATCCCCACCTATTGGACCTGTGTCTGCTGCCATTGGTATGGCTTTTAATCCTAACCTGTTAAAAGTTTTTAAATATGAAAAAAACATTTTATTGTAAGATTTTTTAGCTTCTTCGTCAGTGAGATCAAAAGAATAAGCGTCTTTCATATAAAATTCTTTACAACGCATAACACCAAATCTTGGCCTTATTTCATCTCTAAATTTCCATTGTATATGATAAAGAAGTTGTGGAAGTGATTTGTAAGATTTTACACTTGCTCTAAACACATCTGTTATTAATTCTTCATTTGTGGGTCCGTACAACATTTCTCTGCCTTGCCGATCTTTGATTCTCAACATTTCCTCACCATAATCTTCATATCTACCACTTTCTTTCCATATCTCTGAAGATTGAATAGTTGGCATTAACATTTCTTGTGCACCTATAGCATTTTGTTCTTCTCTTACTATTTGTTCAATTTTTTTCATTACTTTAAAACCTAAAGGCAACCAAGAATAAATTCCGGCTGAAGATTGTTTAATCATACCAGTTCTTAACATTAGTTGATGTGATTTA
>Ga0233438_10004999_pt1 | contig 11353 bp, 8 predicted proteins | sample SI_123_September_FD_182720 | JGI IMG/M metagenome (GOLD analysis project Ga0233438, IMG submission 182720) | Seawater microbial communities from Saanich Inlet, British Columbia, Canada - SI_123_September2016_10_MG | ecosystem: Environmental > Aquatic > Marine > Inlet | place: Canada: British...
ATAAAATATCATTAAAGAAAAAAATTTTTTATATATACAGTGATGGCTTAAGCGAAAGTAAAGATTTTGAGGGAAATGAAATTGAAACTGAAGGTATAATAGACTTATTAAATAAAAACAAAAATCATAACATTCTAACCCAATTAGAAAATATTTTTATAGAAATTTCCGCATTTGGTGCATTGCAAAATATGTCAAATGAAGAGCAAAGTATAATTAAGGATGATCTTACTGTTTTAGTATTAAATGGTGAATAGTTGTAAATTACTAATTAACGCTAAACCTAAACACGCTTTTAATACATCGCTAACACAGTAGATGTTTTTTAAATGATGAAATTCATATTTTTAATGTTACCATTTAATTTACCTCATTGGAGCATGAGTGGAGCAACTAATATTTGAAAATGTTCAACCTTAAATAAGGCTTAGTTTATGGTAGCGGGAAGTGGGATCGAACCACTGACCTCAGGCTTATGAGTCCTGCGCTCTAACCAACTGAGCTACCCCGCCAAATAATTCAATATGGTTTATAATAGAATTCTTTTATGTTTCAATAAACAATTTTAAATTTGGTAATTAAAGAATTGAAAGCCAGTTAAACAGAGGAAAAAATACCTGCAAAACCAACTACTAGAAATAACAAAAATAGATAGGTTATCTTTTTTTTAAACTCATTTTTTTTTGTGTGCCTAACTCTGTTTAGCAAAATATTTATATTGGTAGTTTTGACTTTATCAGATCTGATACTTTTATGTTCAATCTTGGAGACATCCAATAAGTTGATTTGTCTACTAGTTTTTTTCATAACAAGAATAATTAACTACCTATAAAGCACAAAACCAAAATATCAATTAAATATCTTTAAAGCTTACCTGTTTTAAGGGTTTTAGAAGAATTTGAGCTTCATATTTTTTTTTTTCGATCTCAATATAAAGATCTCTATTAAGCAATTCTTCATTAGTAAGTTCTGAATTTATGTAACCAAACGATAAATTTTTATCATAGTTAAATGAATAGTTTCCCGATGTAGTTTTTCCAATAATTTCATTTTCTAAATATATTGGCTCCTCATGCAATAGAAGTGGTTGTCCTGGTGTGCTATCTTTTAAAATCAACATGACAAATCTTCTATTTAATTTTTGGTTTTTAAGTGCTAATAATTTTTCTTTTCCAATAAAATTGAATGGTTTCTTGTAACTAATTGTAAAATTTAGTCCTGCTTCATATTGATTTTCTTCAGGAGAAATATCATGTCCCCAGTGTAAAAAACCACTTTCCATTCTCATTGTATCCATTGTGTGAGCACCACAATGAGTAAGACCAAAATTTTTTCCTGTTTCAACAATTAAATCATATATTTCTTTTCCATTATCTTTATTTATATAAAGTTCATAACCAAGCTCACCAACATAAGATAATCTTTGTGTCCAAACTTTCAAAGATCCAATATTTATATTTTTTGAAGTACCAAATTTAAACTTCTCATTTGATAAATTTTCATTAGTAATTTTTGATAATAACTCTCTACTTTTGGGTCCAAAAATTCCTAAACAAATTAAATCGTCTGTTACATCCTTAAACTCAACATCTTTAGATAAATGTTTTAATATATGAGCTTTATCATGAGTTCTAACAGCTGCTGAACTTATTATTCTAAAATGATTTTTGTTAATACATACAACGGTTAAGTCTGTTTCAATACCACCACCTTCATTAAGCATATGTGTATAGGTGCATTTTCCGATTTCATCTTTGATATTTGCAGTACACAGTCTTTGAAGCTCATCATAAGCACCCTCACCCTTAATTTCATATTTTGAAAAAGGAGAAAGCTCAAACAGACCAACATTTTCAATTGTGTTTTTGCTTTCATGTTTAACTGATGGATACCAGTTTTGATAATTAAAGCTGTAATCGTATTCTGGCTTGATATCATCTAGCGCATACCACATGGGTCTTTCATATTCACCTGATTGACCAAAACATGCACCAGCTTTTTTTAAGTCTTCGTGGTATGGAAGTAGTTTTTGATCTCTTGATGTTTTATGTTGTTTATATGGCCAATGCATTCCATATAAATCTCCCAATGTTTCAGTTACTCTATTCATAATAAATTTCTTAGATGAATGAAACTTTTGAAATCTTTTAATATCTAATGAATATAAATCTTCATTCATATAACCATTGATCATCCACTCTGCTGTAACTCTGCCTGCACCTCCAGAGCTTGCAATACCAATGCTATTAAATCCACAACAAGTATATAAATTACTAACTTCAGCAGTTTCTCCTAATAGATATTGAGTATCAGGTGTAAAAGACTCAGGTCCTGAAAAAAATTTTCTAATTCCAGCATTTTCTAATATTGGAAGTCTCTTAAATGATTTTTCTAAATAAGGTTCGAAATGATCAAAATCATCTGGGAATTCTCCAAAAGAAAAATCATTTGGAACTATCCCTTTTTCTTTAAATGCATTTTTTGCACCTGGCTCAAAGATACCAACTAACATTTTTCCAGCATCCTCTTTTAAATATAAACAATCATTATAATCTCTAAGAACAGGTAGATTTTTTGGAAGATCTTTCATCGGTTCAGTTATGATATAAAAATGTTCATTAGGGTATAATGGAACACTCACACCTATATCTTCCCCAATTTGTCTTGACCACATTCCAGTTGCTAGGACCACATATTCGCAATCAATTATACCTTCTGACGTCTCTACACCTGATACTTTGTTATTTTTTACTAATATTTTAGTAACAGGAGTTTTTTCAAATATTTGAGCTCCTTCCATTCTAGCTGCTTTTGCTAAAACATTTGTAACCCCTACTGGATCTGCCTGACCATCTTCAGGCATATAAACACCACCCAAAATATCTTGATCATTAATTACAGGATATAAATCTTTAACTTTTTGTTTATCTAAAACTTCAACATTTACACCAAAAAGCTGAGCAGAAGTTGCTTGTCTTAATAATTCTTGAAGTCTTTCTTTTGAACTGGCTACAGTAATAGCTCCATTTTGTTTTAGACCAGTTGAAAGCTCAGTTTTTTTTTCGAGTTCCTTGTATAAATTAAGTGAATACTTTCTAAGTTTTGTAATGGTAGCAGTTGCACCAAGCTGACCTACTAAACCTGCTGCATGCCATGTGGTTCCTGAAGTTAACTGATCTCTTTCAAGTAAAATAGTATCCTTCCATCCAAATTTTGCTAAATGATAAGCTACTGAGCATCCCGCTACACCTCCACCAATCACAACAACTTTAGTGTTGTTTGGTAAAGTTTTTTTCATTTATTTAAATTTTGATTGCCTCTTCAGGTGCAACATAACTATGCCCAAATACATCAGCAACTGCTTTGTAGGTAACATTGCCCTTATGAACATTTAGGCCTGCTAAAAAGTTTTTATCTTCACTTAGTGCTTTTTGATATCCTTTGTTAGCAAGTTTAACTAAAAAAGGTAAAGTCGCATTATTTAATGCAAGTGTTGAAGTTCTTGGAACTCCACCTGGCATATTTGCTACACAGTAATGAACCACATCATCAACTATATAAGTTGGATCACCATGTGTTGTTGGCTTACTTGTTTCAACACATCCACCCTGATCAATTGCAACATCAACAATAACTGATCCACGTTTCATTAATTTTATCATATCTTTGGTAACTAATTTTGGCGCTTCAGCACCAGGGATTAAAACACCACCCACTAAAAGATCTGCCTCTGAAACTAATTTATTTAAATCTATTTTATCACTTTGCTCAGGAATAATTTTATCTCCAAACATTTCAACTAATTGTTTTAATCTTGCTTCAGATTTATCAACAATATGAACTTTAGCTTGCATACCTGTTGCAATCACTGCTGCATTTTCTCCAACAACTCCACCACCTAAAATAACTACAGTACCTCCAGTTACTCCTGGCGCACCCCCTAACAAAAGACCTCTTCCTTTTTGATTTTTTTCTAAACAATGAGCTCCTGCTTGAACAGACATTCTACCTGCAACCGCACTCATTGGTGCAAGCAATGGTAATCTTCCATTGTCATCAGTTACAGTCTCATATGCAATATTAATACTTTTAGATTTTATTAACCCTTCAGTTAATTCTTTAGCCGCTGCTAAATGTAGATAAGTGTAGACGATTTGATTCTCTCTAATCATATCTACTTCTACTTTTTGAGGCTCTTTAACCTTAACTATAATTTCAGCATCATTAAAAATGTCAGCCGCAGTATTAGCAATTTTAGCACCTGCATTTGTGTATTGATCATTTTCAAAACCAGCTTCAAAACCACCATTGTTTTCAACAATAACTTCATGACCCTCTGATACCAAAGTTTTTACACTTTCAGGAGTAAGCCCTATTCTGTTTTCTTGTGGTTTGATTTCTTTAGGTACGCCTATCTTCATAACACTTTTCTCTTTATTAATTATTTAAAAACTAATTAGTTTTTTTGGTTTTTTTGATAGTTAGTGATACCTGTTCTCAGTTTATCAATAATTTCATCAATATGTTTTTCTTCACAAACAAATTGTGGAGCAATAATTAAACAGTCACCTGTTGCTTTAAAGTTAACACCTGCTTCATAGCAAGATTTAAAACATTCAAAGCCAGCTTTACCTGGTTTAGTATTTAATTTCATATCAATACCACCCATCATTCCGTATCCTCTAATATTGTCTACTGACTCTAAATCTTGAAGAGAAAACAATCCTTTTTGGAAATAAGGTGCTAAATTTTTAGCCCTATTAAAAATATCATCTTTTTCAAAAATATCTTGAACCGCTAATGCAGCTGCTACTGCAACTGGAATTCCAGAATAAGTATATCCATGAAATAGTTCAACAGCACCTGTAGGTGAATCATCCATAACAGCATCATAAATATAATCATTACAAGCAACAACACCCATAGGCACAACGCCATTGGTAGTTGCTTTTGCCATTGTCATAATATCTGGTGTTACACCAAACTCATCAGCACCAAACTTAGAACCCGTTCTTCCCCAACCAGTGATAACCTCATCAAAGATTAAAAGAATTCCATGTTTGTCACAAATTTCTCTAAGCTTTTGCAAATATCCTTTTGGTGGAACTAATGTTCCTGTTGATCCAGCAATAGGCTCAACAATGCAAGCAGCTATATTTTCGCCACCAAAGTTTTGACAAATAGTTTCTAAATCATTTGCTAAATAGTCACCTGTTTCTGGTTGACCACTTACAAATTTATGCTCTGGTAAATGAGTGTGTCTAATGTGTTGAACACCTGGCATTAGAATACTTGCAAATGTTTTTACATTATTAACCATTCCTCCTACTGAAACACAACCAATGTTCATTCCATGGTAACCACGCTCTCGTCCAACAAATCTAAATCTTTGTGCGTTTCCTTTTGCTCTATGATATGCAACAGCAATTTTAATTGCAGTTTCAACTGCAGTAGATCCACAAATTGTAAAAAACATTTTGTTTAAATCTCCTGGAGTATGTTTTGAAATTCTTGACGCTAATTCAAATGATCCACCAAATCCTTGTTGAAAAGGTTGAGCATAATCTAAAGTTTCTAACTGTTTAGTAACAGCTTCTGTAATTTCTTTTCTTCCATGACCTAATGGATTACAAAATAATCCTGAACTTGCATCAATTTGAGTTTTGCCGTGATGTGTCTTTAAATAAACTCCTTTAGCTTCAGTAATTAATCTTGGGTTTGCTTTAAAATCTTTATTAGATGTAAAAGGCATCCAATGTTCATTTAATGAATTTGGAACTGAAGTTCTGTTTTCTGAGCTCATAAAAGTTTCTCTCTTTATATTATTAATTTACTAATTTCTAATCTACGGCCTCTTTAGACTAAAATAAATACTTTAAAAGAATAATATTGACACAACCATAGATTGTAACTTAAGTATCTTTTTTTGTTTTACATCGCTCTAAATTTGAATTTTAATAAGACTAATTTAATTAAATTAACAAGAGGATAAAAATGAAAAAAATATTAAGTTTTATTCTTGGGTCTATCGTTGCTCTTAACCTTTCAATTTCAGTTGCAAATTCAGCTGCAAAAGAAGTAAGAGTTGCATTCTTTCTAGAATGGCCAACGCCAAACCAAGAAGACAAAGTAAAAGGTATTTACGAAAAAGCTCTAGGTGTTCCAGTTAAATGGACTAACTTTTCAAATGGTGGTGCAATGACTGACGCTATGTTAGCAGGAGATATTGATATTTCTTACTCACAAGGTTTAGTGCCTTTCATTAACGCTGTTAAATCAAAAGCTCCTTTAAAACTTGTAGACATTGCTATGGAATACGGAATGGGTGGAACAACTTGTGTTACATCTAATGCTTCTGGAATTACAAAAGCAAATGGTTCTGAGTTAGAAGGTAAAAAAGTTGCTGTTCCACTAGGAACAATGGCTGAATACGTTTTTGACGAAAGTATGAAAGTTGTTGGAGCTGACAGATCTAAAATGGATGTTATTCAAATGGACCCAGAAGAAGGTGCTGCTGCTTTAGTAAGTGGTGACGTTGTTATGGCTTGTCTATTTGGTGGTAACTCTATCAAAGCTGCAACTGCAGTTGGATCAAGACTTTTAACTGTTCAAGAAGCTAGAGATGCTGGTATCTTAGGTATTGATATTACATCTGTAACTGACAAGTTCATGAAAGAAAATCCAGGAATGTTAAGAACTTTCATCGAAGTAACTCATGAAGCTAACGCAAGATACGCGTCTGGTAAATCAGACATGAACGTGATTGCAAAAGATGCTGAAATGAAAGTTGCTGATATGAAAGAAACAATTGGTGGATTTAAATTTCTTTCACCTGCAGAAACTGAAAAATCTATGACTTCTGGAAACCTTGCTGGTTTCTTGAAAGGAATGGATACTCCTAACGGAGCAGTTGATACAAGCTTTTTACCTCTATAATTTTAGAGCGTAAAATAAATTTTAATAGGCGCCAATTAGAAATAGTTGGTGCCTATTTTTTTAAAACATTCTAATATAAAGTATTCTTATGAGTGATTTGATTTCACAAAATCTAAATATGATTTTTAAAACACCTAAAGGGGAGACGGTTCACGCATTAAAAGATGTAAATTTTACTTTAAAAAAAGGAGAACTTTTAACAGTTCTTGGTCCTTCTGGATGTGGGAAAACTACTTTACTTAATATTACAGCAGGGTTTCTTAGACCAACTTCTGGTCAAATAATTTTAGGTGGTAATGAAATTAATGGACCAGGTGTTGAAAGAGGAATGGTATTTCAGCAAGGAGCATTATTTGAATGGCTAACTGTTGCTGAAAATGTGAATTTTGGATTGAGAATGAAAAAAGAGGACCCAATTGAAACTGCAAAAAAAGTTGAAGAATGGTTAGGAATTGTTGGCCTTCAAGGATTTGGTAACACCCCTACCTATCAATTGTCAGGTGGTATGCAGCAAAGGGTTGCTCTTGCAAGATGCTTGATTAATGATCCAGATTTAATTTTAATGGATGAGCCATTAGGAGCTCTGGATGCACTTACTAGAGAAAAAATGCAGTCTTTAGTTTTAAAAATTTGGAAAGAGACTGGAAAAACAATTATTTTAATTACTCACTCAGTAGAAGAAGCGTTATTACTTGGAGAAAGACTTTATGTAATGGCACCAAGACCTGGAAGAATTCACAAAGAATATAATCTTCCTTTTGCTTCTATGGGATTAAAAGAAGATTTAAGAGATATCAAAAATTTAAAAGATTTTACCAGTAAAAGAGAAGAGATTTTAACCATGATTTGGAACATGGAAGAAGAAATAATGGGTAAGGATATATAAAATGTTTACTCAACTTATTACCTTTGCAATTATTGTGGCCATTATTGGTTGCATTATGTATGGCCGAAAGCTTATTAAAACTGAAAAAGTTGATGCAGTTTTTGGAAACCCTGAAAGAGCCAAGGGAGGCACACACTGGATTATAGTTGGTAGTAGTGTCATATTATTAACCTGGCTTTATTATTCATGGGATATAGCTAAATCATTTTATCCTCAATCGGCTAATGAATTATGCCAAGTTGGTAAAGTAAATGACTCATTATTATCATTAAAATATCTATTCCCAATTGAAGAAAGGGAATTCAAAAGTACATCAATTATTAAGTCTGAAAATAAAAATATAGCTAAACTCAAAAATGAAATAATAAATTCAAAAGAAATTAGTGAACAACATAGATCTTTTTTAATTGGTTTAATCGATAAAACTAAATCAACTATTCCATTATTAACAAATGAAAGTTTACTTGAAAATCAAACAAAGATTAAAATTTCAGAACTTGCTGGTAAAATTGAACTATTATCTAATGAATTTAAAAAGGAAGATTATCCTTATGAAACTTCAGAACAACGAAATAAAAGATTAATCGATGCTAAAGCTGAAGGTGGCTGGGGTGCATCTGGAACTGCTGTAGAAAATACAGTTGAAGTTCCAACAATCCCTAAAACTAATAAAGGTTTAAAATTTGATGCTGCTGCTCAAGAATTAAAAGTAATTAGTTATGAGTTCTTCAAGTTAAGAAATCATAACTTTCAGTACAAATCAGTAATGAAAGAAATCAAAGATGATGTTAAGACATTTAGAAAAGCAGCAAGTGATAGTGAAGAAGTAGCTTCAACATTAGCTAAAGATGTCCTTAAAATTGCAAGACGAATTGAATATGCAAGTATTTTTCCTCCAGGGACATTGGATGTTATGCAAAATTCTATACTTACATTTGATGAAGTGCAAAAAAAAGAGCAAGGATCTTTAAGATTAGTTGATATACTTTTATTTCCAGCAGGAACTATTGTATCAAGTGGTCCAAATTGTTCTGAACAAGGTTCTGGTAGATGGTTACCTAAACCATCAGATACATTAAATAAATTTATTCTTCTATCAAAACCAAGCGTAGGATTTAAAAATATTCCATTGCTGTGGTTTGAAATGATGGATGTAAGTAAAATTGTTGGCTTTGTTTTACCTGATTGGATTGCAGATATAATACCAGGCAAATACCCTGTTCATAACGAATTTGGTGTTGTTGAACCTAACTTTAAAAGTAAAGTTTTAAGTGTAGTATCTGGTGAGTTCAGTTTATTTAAAATTCCAATTCCAATGGGTCACATATGGGACTCTTTTTTAAGAGTATTATTGGGTTTGGTAATTGGAATTATCTTGGGAGTTCCTCTTGGATTGTTTATGGGCTTAAATAGATTTGCTAAAGGCTTTTTTGATCCATTAATTGAATTATATAGACCTGTGCCACCACTTGCTTGGGCTCCACTTATTATATCAGTACTTGGAATTGATAACGTTGGAAAAGTATTTTTACTATTTATGGTATCATTCTCTATCATGATTATTTCAGCTAGAGCTGGTGCATCAGGAACTCAATTATCAAAAATTCACGCATCCCACTCTTTAGGTGCTTCTAGATGGCAAATTTTAAGATATGTGATATTTCCAAATTCATTACCTGAAATTTTAACTGGTGTTAGGGTTGCAATTGGTATGTGTTGGGGAACTCTTGTTGCAGCTGAGTTTTTAGCAGGAACTACTGGTATCGGTTTTGTTGAAAATGTTGCTAAAAAATACTTCCAATATGAAGTTATCTGGATCACTATTTTTGTTATGGGGATGCTTGGTTTACTATTTGATGTAACTTTAAGAAAACTTATAGATAAATATATTCCATGGCGTGGTAAAGGCTAATAGTGAAAACGCCAATTCTTAAAAAAGAAATCATCAAGATTTTTCAAAAATTTGGTCTCAGTAAAGATCATGCCTCAATCTCAGCTAATGCTTTAATAAATGCAGAATTAGTTGGTGCATATGGTCATGGTTTATCAAGGCTTAAAATGTACTGTGATCGTATTTCAAAAAAAGTAATTAATCCAAAACCTAAAATCAAAATTAAAAAAATTTCACAATCTATTTCTCATATAGATGCAAATAACAGTATTGGTTTTGTTGCAGCAGATATTGGAATTAAAACTGCAATCAAACATGCTCAAAAAACTGGAATTGGAATGGTTGCTGTTAAGAATAGTGGTCACTATGGATTGTCAGGTTATTATGCTGAACAAGCTGTTAAGAAAAATTTAATAGCAATGATTTATACCAATGCACCACCTGCTGTTGCTCCACATGGTGCTTTAAAAACTTTATTTGGAACAAATCCTGTTTGCTTTGGAACTCCTACAGGGTCTAAAATTCCATTTATTTTAGATACTTCGATCTCAATGATAAATAGAGGAAAAATTAGAGTTGCTGCAAGAAATAATCAAAAGATACCTGAAGGTGTTGCATTGGATAAATTTGGAAAACCAACAACAGATGCTAAAAAAGCTTTAGAAGGTGTTCAACTTCCGATTGCAGGATTTAGAGGTTCGGGTCTTGCTTGGATGGTGGATATTTTAAGTGGAGTGTTAACGGGTGGTAATCATGCAGGAAGAGTTAAAGATCCATTTGATGACTTTTCTGGCCCCCAAAACATTGGACACTTATTTATAACATTTAAAGTAAATTTATTTCAAAAAAATTATAATCAAAGAATTAAAGACAATATTAAAATGATTAAAAAACTTCCTAAAATTAAAGGAGTTAAAGAAATAATGTATCCTGGGCAAAATAAATTTAATAGATATAAACAAAATATGAAAAAAGAAATTTCAATTCCTAATGTTATTAAAAAAGATTTAGAAATATTAAATTCTTAACCTGCGATAAAACCAATAATTCCAACCGAGAAGAAAATCGTAAAAATTATAGCTCTATTTTTAAATTTATCTTTTTTTTGTGAATTATAAAGTCTTTGGTTAAGGGCATTAACACATGTTCTTTTAGTTTTATTAGTTTTATTAACTAAGTTAGTTCTTTTAATAAAATTAGTTTCATTTACTAAGTTAGTTCTTTTAATAAAATTAGTTTCATTTACTAAGTTAGTTCTATTAGCTAAATTTGGTTCATGACTTAGAGCACCTTCATTAATTATTGGGGTCTTGTATTCGTCCGTTTCGGGTAATTTAATTAAATTTTCAGTGCTCATATTTTACAATAAACCACATAAAATCTAACCTTGAACTAGAACAAATGCTCAAAATGGGTTGACTTTAATATTTTAATGGTCAAATTGGGTTTTTTAATAATTATGAATGCTCTACCAAGTATATCCGCACAAATTGATGAAAAAAATATCTTAAAGGTAATAAGAAATAACTACTCTTCTCTAGGTCCTTTTTTTATATCGATGACAAGTAATTGGTTTGTTGGAGCTTACAAGAATTACAATGATATCGATAAATATGTCATAATTATTTATCTAATTAATA
>Ga0233438_10005000_pt1 | contig 11352 bp, 10 predicted proteins | sample SI_123_September_FD_182720 | JGI IMG/M metagenome (GOLD analysis project Ga0233438, IMG submission 182720) | Seawater microbial communities from Saanich Inlet, British Columbia, Canada - SI_123_September2016_10_MG | ecosystem: Environmental > Aquatic > Marine > Inlet | place: Canada: British...
GCGTTTCTGCAGATGATAAAATGTATTTATCCACAGTTCGTCTACTTGCAAAGTTCCCAATTATGTCATCTTGGACACTTAGAAAAATTAAAGGTTTACCTTTAAATTATAGTAACAACAATCTTTCGTATACAGAAAATATTGTATACATGATGTTTGCTAAACCTAATCAAGAGTATGTTCAAAATGATATTATAGTTAATGCACTGAACACTCTTTTAATACTTCACGCTGATCATGAACAAAACTGCTCTACTTCAACTGTAAGAATAGTTGGGTCGTCATATGCTGGCTTATATGCATCTATTTCAGCTGGAATATCTGCGTTATGGGGAAGACTTCATGGAGGTGCAAATCAGGCTGTAATTGAGATGCTTGAGCTTATAAAAAATGATAATTCAGATATTGATAAATATTTAAATAAAGCTAAAGATAAGTCAGACCCTTTCAGATTAATGGGTTTTGGTCATAGAGTTTATAAAAACTTTGATCCAAGAGCTAAAATTATTAAGAAAGCAGCTGATCAAGTTTTAAATGATTTAGGTATTGAAGATCCTATACTAGATATTGCTAAATCAATTGAAGAAAAGGCTTTAAATGATGAATACTTTATTCAAAAAAAATTATACCCTAATGTTGATTTCTATTCAGGTATTATATATCGAGCCTTAGGAATTCCTACAGATATGTTTACTGTAATGTTTGCTTTAGGAAGAATACCGGGATGGATTGCTCAGTGGAAAGAAATGAGAGATTCTAATAATCCTATTGGTAGACCAAGACAAATCTACAATGGACCAACTCATAGAACAATTTCATAAAACAATAGATGGAAATCAAATCAGAGATTTCAAACTTAACTTCTAATTTTTTATTTAAAAATTATGATATTAAAGTTGAAAAAATTGAAATCCAAAATACTAAAAAAGACTTTGATGGCGATATTACCATAGTTCTTTTTCCTTTCTTTAAGTTAATAAATAAGGATCAAGTTTCAGTAATAGGTAAATTGCTTGGTGAGCATTTAATTAAAGACTCAATTTATCTTATTGACTTTAATATAGTAGGTGGTTTTTTAAACCTTACAGTTTCTGATGCATATTATCTAGATTTTATAGACATAATTAAAGATGATTTGAGTTTTGGAAAAGTTGAGAATACTAACGATACTTATATTGTAGAGTTCTCATCTCCTAATACAAATAAACCTTTACACTTAGGTCACATAAGAAATAATCTATTAGGTTATTCTATATCTAAAATTCTAGAAGCTAATGGTAAGAAAGTTCAAAAGGTTCAAATAATTAATGACCGTGGTATTCATATATGCAAATCTATGGTTGCATGGAAACAATTTGCAGAAGGAGCTACACCTGAATCAGAAAATACTAAAGGAGATAAATTTGTTGGTGATTATTATATAATGTTTGATAAAGTTCATAAGGATCAAATGAGTCAACTAATTGACTCTGGAATGGATAAGGATGTTGCTTCTGAAAACACTGAGATAATGAAAGCTGCTAAAAAGGAGTTAATGAATTGGGAAAAAAATAATAAAGAAACCAGACAGATTTGGAAAATGATGAATGATTGGGTTTATGATGGTTTTGATAAAACATACAGTTTATTGGGAGTATCTTTTGATAAAAATTATTACGAAAGCGAGACTTATCTTTTAGGAAAGAATATTATGGAAGAGGGTCTTAAAAAAGGCGTCTTGTATGAAAGAGAAGATTCTTCAGTTTGGATAAATCTCGATAATGAAGGTCTTGATGAAAAACTTCTATTAAGATCGGATGGAACATCTGTATATATGACTCAAGATTTAGGAACAGCAGTCCAAAGAATTGCTGACAATTCTAATGTTAAAGGAATGATATATACAGTTGGTAATGAACAAGACTATCATTTTAAAGTGCTTTTTAAAATATTAAATAAATTGGGATATGATTGGGCTGACAATTTATTTCATTTAAGTTATGGAATGGTAGATTTACCGTCTGGAAAAATGAAAAGTCGAGAGGGTACTGTTGTTGATGCAGATGATTTAATTTATGATTTAATTGATACTGTTAAACATACTAGTGAGAGTTTAGATAAGTATAAATCAAACAATGAAACTTTGGATTTTGATGAATACAAAAAGATAGCATTGGGCGCTCTTAAATATTATATTTTAAAGGTTGATCCAAAGAAGAATATTTTATTCAACCCTGAAGAATCAATTGATCTAAGTGGGAATACTGGTCCATTTATTCAGTATGCTTATGTAAGAATTCAATCAATATTAAAAAAAGTAAATAAAGATATTCAAATCGATAAGAGTTATAAGCTTAATGATAAAGAAAAAGAAGTTATTAAAACTATTTATGAATATCCTTCAGTAATTATTGGTTCATATAATGAACTTTCACCTGCACTTATTGCTAATTATCTATATGATTTAGTTAGAAATTATAATTCACTTTATCAGAATCATCATATACTAAATTCAGAAACCAAAGAATCAACTTCGGTTCGTTTAGTTATTTCACAAAAGACAAGTCACGTAATTGAATCAGCATGTGATCTTTTGGGGATTGATTTGCCAGATAGAATGTAAAAAAAAAGTCACCCGAAGGTGACTTTTAAACTTTTTGAGTGTTAAATTACTTAGATACAGCAAGGTTATACACAACAAGACCGAAACCGATTTTGTTAACTGCATCACCAATGTTATAAATAACATCCATTTGACCAGCAAGGCCACTAAAGATACTACTATACCATCCATCAGTACCAGCCATATATCCTATTGGATAAATAGCCCAACCTATGAATACGAATTTAACTAGCATTTTATGTGCACTCTCAACATTACCTCCTGCTGATTTTGCAAGCTTTGCTGCACCACCCATGGCAACTTCATAAAGAATCCAGAAGTAAGCTATACCTGATGCTAGACCCCATAACTGAGCATCTAGTCCCATTATACCTGCTTCACCGAAGTATCCGGTAACAAGCATAATAACTGAAAGAGCAATTAACTTCCATAACAGACTTTTCGTAGCACCTGATGGTTTTAATATTAGATAAAACTCTACACACATTAGCGGTACAGTAAGGATCCAATCTACGTATCTGTAGGCAGTTGTTATATCACCTTCCATGGCAGCATTTCTCATATAATAATAATGAAGAGCTGCAATAGCAGTAATTAGAGCTGAAACTAGCATTGAAGTTTTCCACTTATCAGCTACTAAATTCATAGCATTGAAAAAGAAAAGTGTTGCTGCAAACATTGCTGCAAAACCAATCCAAAAAGTGAAATCTGTCAAGCTTAAATCAGTCGCTAAAACTGGTAAAATACTTAATAAATTTTCCATAATTAAATTAATTATTGTTTATGAAAAGTAAATTAAATAAAATAACCATTAAAAAAAAGGTTATTTGAAAAAAAATCTTATCTTTTTTTAACAATAATTCAATGATTTATGAATAAAATTATCAAATATAGAATATCAATAATTTTAACTTCTTTAATCCTAAGTTATTTTATTTCAGATGTTTATGAAAATATATTGGGTTTTATATTAATTTTATCGATAGGTGTTATTCATGGAGCTAATGACCTGTTAATAATTAACAGATATTCAACTAAAGAATCTAATAAGAATCATATTTTATTATTTTTCTATTATTTAATGATTGTAATTATTGGTTTTACCCTTTTCTATATCATTCCATCTCTTGCTTTATTAGCATTTATAGCTGTTTCTGTATATCATTTTGGTGAACAACACTGGGAAGTAAATCTTGCAGGCACTAATCTTCGTTCCAAAATAAAATTATCTCTAATTATATCTCACGGATTAGCTTTCTTTATTATAATATTCATGAATAATCTAGAAGAAGTTAATGAAGTTTTAGCATCTTTTTATATTTCACCTCTTAATTATTCATATTTAGCTTTATCATTATTTTCAGTTTCAATTGTGTATTGTTTTTTATTGGCTTATAATAAAATCTTAAGAAATCATTTTATAAATGAAATTTCATTCTTTGTATTATTATATATACTGACATTAAATTCTACTTTAATTTATGGTTTTGCTATTTATTTTATTTTTTTCCATAGTCTGTTGTCTATAAAAGATCAAGTCAAGTTTATTTATAACGATGATAAACCTACAAGTATTAAGAAATATATAAGAAGTTCAATGCCTTATTTCATTCTTGCTTTAACTTTTTTATTGATATTCTATTTTTTTGTTGATCTACAAAAAGTTAATTTATTACAAATTATTTTTACTTTTCTTGCTGCTATTACATTTCCACATGTCTTAGTTATTGAAAAAATGTATAGTCATAAAAAATAGATTAATTAATGCAATATGTATATTTGAAAAAAATATCCTATGAAAATTATAGATGGAAAAAAAGTTTCTATTGAAGTCTTAGATGAAATTAAATCATCTGTTGACAATAGGGTGAAAAATAATTTAAAGATTCCTCATTTAGCTGCAATTTTAGTTGGAAATGATGGTCCAAGTAAAACTTATGTTAATAGTAAAATAAAGGCTTGTGAAAGAGTAGGTTTCAAATCTTCGCTTTTCAAGTATAGTGATTCCATTTCAGAAAATGATCTTATTGATGAGATTCAAAAGATTAATAATAATGATGATATTGATGGTTTTATAGTTCAGCTTCCTTTACCTAAAGACATAAATCAAGAAAAAATTTTAAGTAAAGTGGACCCTTATAAAGATGTTGATGGCTTTCATCCTATTAATTATGGAAAAATGGCTCTTGGAATCGACACATTTTTACCTGCTACTCCAGCTGGTATTATTGAGTTAATTGAAAGATCTAAAATTCAAACTGAAGGAAAAAAATGTCTTGTAGTAGGAAGAAGTCAAATAGTGGGTAGACCTATAAGTATTCTACTTAGTCAAAATAAAATTTTTGGAAATTCAACAGTAACTGTTGCTCACAGCAGGACAAGTAATTTAGAAGAATTATGTCTAGAGTCTGATTTAATTATTTCTGCAATTGGTAAACCTGAATTCATCAAGGGTGATATGGTCAAAAAGGGTTCAACAATTATTGATGTAGGAATAACTAGGGTAGATGATTCTTCATCACACAAGGGATACAGAATTGCAGGTGATGTAGATTTTAATAGTGTATCTAGCAGGGTAGGTTTCATTACTCCTGTTCCTGGAGGTGTCGGCCCAATGACTATTGCAATGCTTTTAAAGAACACTTTGAAGGCTTGCACCCTTTCTGATTAACTATTCTATTTTATTCATTAAACTGTAAATCTTCAAAATAAGAAGCCCAAAAAGTACACTAGATATTATTAATAGTAAATTAGTAAGTCCTGATGAGGAGAAGGATAGTCTGATAAGTATTGTACATATTATAAAGCCTGTATTTCTCATAATTTGACTATATCTCTCTGTATATAAGAAAGATAGTAGTAATATAAATACATCAGCAATTATTAATATTGAGAAAAATGTATTGTAAAATACTTCATTAACATAATAGAAAGAACTGGCAAAATTTGAACTCATACCAATAGAATACAAGTTATATAGCCCAATAATAAAAAGGATTATCATAACTGGTATCAATATTACACTTATGATTTTTTTGGAATCTATAAATCTGTCAATATTTTTAATTCCTTTCTTATTTTCTATTTTAGATTTTACAAAATTGAATAAATATATTAAGAAGAAAAGTATTAGAATTGAAATGAGATCATAAGTAATCTGAAGATTATCTGGGTTCTGAAACCAATCATTTGAGTCTAAATTAAGTTTAGGAATATCATAAAAAATTCTTCTTATAATTATTAGAGAAATAATCTCAAACTGCTTTAAAATAGAAGTTGTAAATGATCTTGGTAAATAAAATATTAACAAGAAAATCTCATAATATAATATTATTGAGAAAGGAGTATAAATTGCAGATATTGGGTTCGTAAGCAATAAACTTTCGTTTCCAATATTAATTATTGAATAATTGTTAAGTAATACCAGAGATAAGTGGAAAATGAACCCAACTGTAGCAGACCAAATTGTAAAGCCTTCAATTTTTTTTCTGTTTATTTCTGAAAATATTCCATCAAAAACTTTAGATCCAATTTTTAGCATAATTATATTTTAGTTGAAAATAACATACTCATATCTTTAAAAGATTTAAATTCCAGAGCATTCCCTGAATTATCATAAAAAAACATTGTCTTCTGTTCTCCAGGAAGTCCTTCAAACCTTATATAAGGTTCTATTATAAAATTAATTTTATTTTCTGTCAAAGAATTTGCAAATTTATCAAAGTCATCCCATGGAATTACAACACCAAAATGGGGAATAGGTACCGATTTACCATCAACTTCATTATGATGGGATTTTCCTTGATGATTTGGATCTACATGAATCACTAATTGATGTCCAAAAAAATTATAATCAGCCCATTCATCAGATTCTCTACCTGGTTTACACCCTAAAGTATTTTGATAAAAATTCTTAGATTCTGATAAATTCTTTACTGGGATTGCAAGATGAAAAGGGGATAATTTTGTCATATAATTTCAATATAGTAAATATTTTTTTCTAATTTTTTTAAAAATTTCGATATCATCTTTCCATGAATCTCTAATTTCAGATTCACCAACACCTTCTATAATTTGTTTTTTAAGACTAGATGACCCTGCTAATTTATCAAAATCACTTCTAAAAAATTTATTTTTATCTTTAAATTGATTGTATGACTTAATAAGCCATTTTAGTTCAATTCTATTTTTTGTTTTATAATTTCTCAGATCTTCTCCATTCGATTTAATACCTTTTAATTTTGGGTTTTGACTACCAAAATTTGATTGTGGTATAAAGCTAAATTTATCTTCAAAGTCTGGATGACCATATATTTGAAATTGAGTTTTAGTTCCCCTCCCAACACTTACCTCTGTCTTTTCAAGAAAAGCTAGGCTTGGGTATAAATATATTGATTGAAGATTAGGTAGATTTGGAGAAGGCCTTATACTTGGTTCATATTTAGATTTATGATTATAATTTTTAATTTTAATAATTTCTAAGTCAGCTTTTAAACCATTCTCCAACCAACCTTCACCATTAATCATTCTACCATATTCTCCAATAGTCATTCCGTAAACTATTGGTACTGGATGTAATCCAATAAAACTTTTATTTTTTAAATCTAAAATTGGTCCATCTATATAAAATGAGTTGGGGTTAGGTCTATCTAAAATTATTAATTTTTTATTTGTCCTTGATACTGATTCCATCGCATAATGAAGAGTAGATAAATAAGTATAAAATCTAACACCTACATCCTGTATATCAAATATTAATATATCAATATCCTTAATATCATCATCATTTATTTTTCTATTTTTTCCATATAAAGACAAAATTTTTATTGATTTATAATACCCATTATCTATCTTTTCACCATCATCTTTATCACCTAGAAAACCATGTTCAGGGCTAAATATTTTATTTATTTTAATACCTCTTTTTATTAGCGTATCAATTAAATGTATACTAGAATTTTTCGATCTTACTATACTAGTATTATTTGCTATTACTGCAATTTTCTTGTTTTCTAATTTTTCTATATAAAGGTCTATCATTTCAGACCCAGGAATAATTTCTTGAGATGATACACTTAGAACTGGAGTATAAATGAGAATAAATAAAAGTGTATTTTTGAGTAAAATATTTAATTTGAATTTACCTTTTTTCATATATAGAAAATTAAGATCTAGTAATGATAAAAGTAATATATCATCTCGTATAATAAAAATTGCCATTGTTTCAGTTTTCCTTGGAGTATTTGTTTCCTTATCTGCTATTTCTATTGGTAGAGGACTTCAGTCATCAATAAAGGAAAAATTATATAGTCTTAGCCCTGATATAACTATTTCAACATATGAAAATAATTCTCGTGGAATTGCATCAGAAAAAATTAATAATTTTCAAGTAGTAGATAGTGAAATAAAAACAGCATTTCCTGATTTTAAATTTGAAAATATAATTGAAAAACCCACCTTGATTTCAAAGAATAATTCTTTTGAAACTGTTATTTTTAGAGGTGTCAATGATGGTTATAGCTTTGAAAATTTTAATAAATTTATTTTAGGTTCAAACACTTTAAATAATCTTACAAGTAAGGAGATTATAATTTCAAAATCTTTATCTGATAAGTTAGGAATTACAGTTGGACAAAATCTTACTCTTTATTTTAAAATCGATAATAACCAACGTATACCTAATTTAAGATCTTATACTGTTACTCACATCTTTAATACAGATTTCCCAGATTTTGATAATAATTATGTAATAGGAAATTTACAAACACTTCAGAATGTTTTTAAATGGAATAATAATGAGTATGCTAGTATCGAGATATCAATTAATGAAAAATCAAAAATATCAAGTATTGTGCAGTCAATATCTTCTCTTAAATCCTTTGAAAAAAACAACTTGTCTATTAAATCTATAAATTCAAAATATGATAATATTTTCAATTGGATTTCAATTTTTGATTTTAATATAATTTTAATCACGTCATTAATGATTTTAGTTGCAATTATTAGTGTAATTATTTCACTATTTATCTTGATTTTTGAAAGGATAAAAATGATTGGTATTATGTCTTCGATGGGTTCAACAAATAAATCATTAAGTAAAATATTTATATATCAGGGAATTGAAATTATTTTAAAAGGAATGATTCCTGCAAATATTTTATTTTTATCAGTATCAATAATTCAGAATAGTTATGGTTTTATAAAGTTAAATCCAATTGATTACTATGTAGAATCAATACCTTTTATTTTGGAACCTATGTTTATAATTTCTTTGAATCTTATTTTTGCATTAATTAGTTTTATAGTATTATCAATTACATTTGTTTCAATAACAAAATTCACTCCAAAGCTTAATATAAATTCATAGATGAAATATTTTAAAAACATTTTAGAAACAATAGGTAATACCCCATTAATTAAACTGAATAAAACTACTGAATTAGTTAATTCTGATGTATTTGTAAAGGTAGAGAGCTTTAATCCTGGTAATTCAGTAAAAGATAGAATGGCTGTGAAAATGATTGAAGATGCTGAAAAAGATGGAAGAATTAAACCTGGTGGAACAATAGTAGAGGGAACCTCTGGTAACACAGGTATGGGTCTTGCCTTAGCAGCTATAATTAAAGGATATAATTTAATATGTGTATCTAATGACAAGCAGTCAAAAGAAAAGTTTGATGTTTTAAGAGCAATGGGAGCTGAAGTTATAGTTTGTCCAACTAATGTAGAAGCAAGTGATCCTAGATCATATTATTCTGTTTCAAAAAGAATATCTGAAGAAACAAATAATTCATGGTATGTTAATCAATATGACAATCCTTCCAATTCAATTGCTCATTATGAATCAACTGGTCCTGAGATTTGGGAACAAACTGATGGTAAAATTGATCATTTTGTAGTAGGTGTTGGAACTGGAGGGACAATTTCTGGTGTTGGAAAATTTTTAAAAGAAAAAAAGCCCAGTGTGAAAATTTGGGGAATTGATACTTATGGTTCAGTTTTTAAGAAATATCATGAAACAGGAATTTTTGATGAAAATGAAATATATCCTTACTCAACTGAGGGAATAGGAGAAGACATTCTTCCTAAAAATGTTGATTTTAATGTAATTGATCATTTTGAAAAAGTTACTGATAAAGATGCTGCCCTTTATACAAGGAAGTTAGCTAGAGAAGAAGGTATTTTTGCTGGTAACTCTTGTGGTGCAGCAATTGCGGGTTTGCTTCAACTGAAAGATAATTTTAAGAAGAATGAAGTTGTTGTTGCACTTCTTCATGATTCTGGAAGTAGATATATTGGCAAAATTTACAATGATGACTGGATGAAAGAAAAAGGTTTTATTTGATTAATCTCTAAAAGTTCCTTGTGGAAAAGACACTAGACTTTCAAATCCTTTTTTGTTAACTGTTGAAATTCCAAAAATAAAGTTGTCAATAACAATACCTTCAAGAGTATAATTGTCAATTTTATCTATTAACCTACTATTATCCCATGTTGATGAGGTCGTTTCCCTCCAATAGATTTTGTATCCTTTTATGGATTTATCATCTGGATGTTCCCATCTAAATTTAACACTTGGTTCCACAATCCCTCCAATCTTTATATTTTTTGGAGGTCTAGGTGAGGATGCTAGGGTTGCTAGTGAAATTGCATTCACTGCAGTTAATTTAGCTGCATAATCAAAATTTACGCCTGATAAGACATCCCCATATTTTATTCCATTTTCAATACGGATATCATTATGCTGTCGATTATAATTTTCATGAGCTTCCATAATTCTAATTCCTGCAATACCTTCATCGTTAAAAGGTCTGTGGTGACCACCTCTTCCAAATCTATCCAATCTGTAGATCATTATGGGATTTAGTTCAGGCATGAATTTTTTAACTGTTTTATGAACATGTCTTGCTAATTGTCTTGAAGCTCCATCATTTTCTCCACCACCTGTTCTCATATTCAAGTCACTAGAATATTTTGAGTTGAAAAAAAATGGCTCTGAAAAAATTCTAAAACTTCTATTATCAATTACGCCATCTACACCTTCTATATTTCCAATCATGTCGTTATTTAGAATCCCTATAACATCCCAATCATTTTTCTTAGCATATTTTGCTAGACTTCTACCTCCAAATAATCCTTGTTCTTCTCCGCTTAATCCAGCATAGATAATACTATTTTCAAATTTATAGTTAGATAAAATTCTGGCTGCTTCAATTGTACCAGCCATTCCACTAGCATTATCATTTGCACCAGGCGAATCATCTTTATAATTAGTTGGGTCTGATATTCTGGAATCAATATCTCCACTCATTATAATAAACCTATTGGGATTTTTTGTACCTCTTTGTATGGCAACCACATTATAAATCCAAGTTGGAAAAATAATTCTATCCCCTTCCGTAACATAGCTTTTTTCGTAGAAAACTTCTAAACAGTTGTTGCATTCGCTAGAAATTGCCTCAAATTCTTTTTTAATCCACCTTCTTGCAGCTCCTATTCCTCTTGTTTTGGATAGTGTATCGCTTAATGAATGTCTTGTCCCGAAGGAAACTAATTTAGTAATATCTTTTTCTATTCTTTTAGATGAAACTTCATCAATTATATCATAGAGCATTGAATCTTGTGCATTTATACTTGGCAACCAAATAATGAGAGATAATACGATACAATTGAATAATTTATTCACTAGAAACAGTATTTATTTTCTGATATTATTTTATTAGCAATTCTTGTTTTTAAATCAAAAACAT
>Ga0233438_10005002_pt1 | contig 11349 bp, 8 predicted proteins | sample SI_123_September_FD_182720 | JGI IMG/M metagenome (GOLD analysis project Ga0233438, IMG submission 182720) | Seawater microbial communities from Saanich Inlet, British Columbia, Canada - SI_123_September2016_10_MG | ecosystem: Environmental > Aquatic > Marine > Inlet | place: Canada: British...
ACCTTTCTCTGCAGTCTGTAAAACCAGCGGCTTATGGTGATGTTGCGCCGGTACTGGCCCCAAAGCAGATAAAGGTGGGCCGGGACGGCTGCGTGCGCCTCAATGCTGATGCCAGGGACGTGACACTTGATCTGATCATGCCAATTTGTTTGTCTGATTACTTTGATAAGCAGTCCATAAAAGACGTAAAAATCGAGATCACCAAGAGCAATCAATTTTTTGAGCAAGCCGACCAGAGTGCAAATGCTGGTCTACAGACCAAAGATGTGCAAGCTGGCCAAAATCGCGCCATTATGATTGACAAATCCTTGCTGCCTGCTGCTGGCTATTTTCAGATGCGCGCGGTGCTGACTTTGCAAAATGGGCTTGTGATCAGAGGCAATGAGTTGACTTTTTATAAACCCTGATATCAGAGCTTGAGGTTTTTACTGATCGGCTCGAGTACTGCTTTATAAAACTTTTTGCCACCCTGGGCATTCATATGGCAGGAGTCTTCAAAGTCAGCCAGAGTGTAGTCTGCCAGGTCAGCATCATAGTAGCTGGCACCATATTTGGTGCAAAGTCCCTTGACCGTGGCAAAGTATCTTGTCCACAGCTCTGGCGGCAGGATCTCTTTGTTTTGTTTTGTCAGAGGCATGTTGACGATGAGGATAGGTGTATGGCTATCCTGGCATTGCTTCAAAAGCTTTTCGAGATAGGTTCTTTGCGTCTCAAAGCATTTGTCGTTGACTGGGAGGTAGACCTTTTTGTATGTGTCTAGATCGTCCAGAGTATTAGGAGGCACATCGTAATCAGGGCATTTTTCTTTCTTGTGGTCGGCAAGATCGTTTTCTTCTGGTCCTTGAGTCTTGTCTTTTTTCTTTTCGTCGTTTGCAAAAGCTGCCATAAACAAAGAAACAGGCCTGTTGAAATAGGCAGCAGTTTGCCCAACAGCGACTGTCTTGTAATCAGCTCTCACCTGATAAAAATGCCAGACTAAGCCTGTTGTGTAGGAGAGGATTTCATCCAGTTTGGCATGTCTTGCTATCAAGTCCTGCAAAAATTGCGCATCAGCAAGCACTTGATAAACTGGAGTCGACTCGACTTGTGCTCTATAGTTATCGAGAAAGTCTCTCGGGGCCAGGCAGCAAACCACGAGTTTAGGCTTTTTGCCACTATTCAGTGTTTTTTCGAGAATCAACTGGTGATCTGACATCATGCTTGCAATCACGCCGAGATTTGACACCTTAACTTGCTGATGGTTTTTGGCTGACAGTAGTTTCTGCAAGTACTCGGCTTTGTTATAACCGTTTAAGTAAGTGCGTCTATATTCTCGGTCGTATCTGGCCCGACGATTGTTCATTTCGTCATCGCATCTCACGGCTGGTACTACAACCAGGGATGATCCGAGCATCAAGAGATCGGGCGACTCGTGCTGATGCATAAACTCTGGCAGCTTGGCTACGAGAGGATTGAGGTCTAAAGGTGTAAAGCCAAAGTTGTTAAAGTGTCTGAGAGGCTTGTAAAAAGATAACAGTCCATCGATGACAACGATGAACAAGATGGTTAGCAAAAAGCAGCTATGGAAAATGCGCAATTTGGATGCCGGATTGACGGGTTAATGCTAGCATAATCGGTTTTTTTGCTGTTTAAAAAAGCATGAGCATAATATCAGGGATAAGGCCGCTGCAGCAGCAATCAAACCATAGCGCAGATGGTCTGAGCTAAACGCCACATTGATATGGTGTGCGCCCGGCGGTAGATATATTGCTTGAAACATATAGTTTGCATGCATTATTTCTGCCGGCCTGCCATCTATGGTCGCTTTCCACCCCGGGTAATAAGTGTTGGAAATGATCAGCAATTTGGGTTTATCAAATGCTGAGTTAAACTCCAGGATGCTTCCTGATGTCTCTGATGAGTTTAGATTTGGTGCGGCAACGATCTGATCTTTTGTATTGGCTTGCGACCTTTGCATATCCTCCAGCGAGTTTTTGAGACTTTCGCTGAGATTTGATGTCTCGATGACGACACCATCATCAATCTCGTATTTGCTTTGCTCTAGATCTTTGAGGGCTGCTTCACCGTCTGTGCGCAATTTTATTTTTGCACAGTAGTAATTTTGAGGGAGTGCTTTGGGATTTTCAAAAATTTTGATGCCTTGATCTGTAGTGAAAACGCATCTGTAAGGAGCAGGTAGATTTGTAAATTGGGTCACCAGATATTTGATGCCACTGAGATCGACAGCTCTGGTCAAATTTTGAAACTTGTAGGATTGATTGCGAAAAACGTCGAGGTCGGCCCCGCAAGCTTGGCTCCATCGAGCAAATCTGGCCGGCATTAAAGGATTGTGCACCTTGACGCAGTCTATCCCGAACACAATGTTGTAGTTTGGTTTAAGCACATGGTCTAAGAGTGAAATGGTGCGCCCATGGTTTTTGCTTAAAAAATCTGTGGTTTGGGTCTGCGCAAAGGCAAATGCTGGTTGCAGTGGCAGAGACCTCGAGTTGGCGGCACCAAGACTGAGTATTGTAGTGATCGCTATGACTGAAGGCACAATGATCTTTTGATATCGCCAAGCGCTGAGAGGTTTGCGACTACATACAAATAGCGCTATGCACGCTGCGATGTGGATCAGCGATTGTATTTGTAGAGCGCGTCCATCAAAGGCCAGAGTGCCAAGGGTCGCGTCAAAATTGTAGGATGCAAGGAGTGCGGCTTTATTTTGATAGCAAAATGGCACCAGCCAGGACAGGCAGACCAAACCCAAGAGGATCATGGTGGCTCGTATTTGTCTTGTTGTCGAGCTCATATGCAGAAAGATCTGAATACCCGCGCTGGCAGCCAATATCATCATAAGCAGATATGCCGGGATCAAATATATGGTGATCACGTAGTTGAGCCAGGAGATCATTAGCAAGTCGTGCAAAAATCCAAATCGGGATATCCAGGCCAGGCAGATTAGACCCATGGCCAGGGCCATCCAGGCCAGCAACTTTGTCAAACGATTTGTACTGCCGCCTATTGCTAGTAGACTCAAGCCCCAAAGTAGCATTAGCGAAAGATATGGGCTCGCAGCCTTGGAGCAGGGTGATATTAGATTTAGTACCAACCCTTGCCATGGCGCAAAGGCCGACATATCACCGGCATATTTGTAGGAGTCGCCTATTCGGAGGTATTCGGACAAGGGTAAGAGCATCGGTGCAGCTAGACCAATTGATGTCGTGGCAATAAAAGCCAGTGCGGTCATGCGCTTTAGCCAGCTGCTGTTTTCAGGCCATGCAAGATAGAGTATCGAGCCGATTGCAATGCCAAAAAGTGATGATTCTGGATGGCCAGCCAAGACATAGACAGCGCAAGCAAGACTGCAAAAGGCCACGCTTTTTGATGTGTTTGTCTTAGCGGCATAAACAAATGCAGTCAGTAAACCCGGGAGTAATACTGAGCTCGTGCCACTCAACAGCTCCATGTAATACAGGATGTAAGGATTTTGTGAGTAAAGAAAAGCTGCGATACCACTAGTAAATAAATCTAATTTGAATGCCCTGGCCAGTGCGTATGTACCGGCAAAGGCTATGACAATCTGCACAAGCAAAATGCAGTTGTATATATATATGTGCTGGGAGCAAACGCTAAAGGTAGATGTAACAAAGAAAATGCACAGGACTGTACGTCGGCTATCAGTGGCATGCCAAATCCGCTATGGCTGTTCCATGCGGGGAGCTGCAAATGGTGCCACATTTGCCCGACCAATAAATAGTTTGGGATGAGCAATTGCACTAGAGATGGGTCGTATGTCCCGGTCTGACCAGTAGCGTACTGCTGAAATACCGAGTCCCATTCGGCTAATTTGCTAAGTCTGGAAACTCCCTTGAGTCCCAACAATACTGAACTATATTTCACACAGACGTAGGTCGCGAAAAGGCCGATTATCGCAATGTCTGGTGATTTGGAGTGATTGAGGCTGTCTAGTTTGAGCATCTCTAAGATTTTATCGCTTTTGTGCGCTCTTTAAGTGAGCTGGTACTATTTACAAACGATGCAAAATGCTAAGCAGATACGGCTCTCTTTAATTTACGACTTTGTCTCTGGCAAGTGGTTTGCTTTGCTTTGGCTGGCGTTGCTCGAGTTTCTTGTCTTTGGTCGGGCCTACAAGAGCGTCAACTTTTATCTCGATGACTGGACGATGTTGGCGCATCTGGCTTTTGGGCCTCAGACCTTGTGGTCCAAGATCTCTGCTTATTTTTTAAATGATCCGCGCGTGACTTTGCGTCCATTAGAAGCGCCCTATTTTGCGACCCTGCATCAATTTTTTGGACAGCAAGCCCTGGGTTATCACATAGTCAGTGGCGTGTTTGAAGTACTGGCTGTCTGGGTGTTTTGGCTTTTGCTAGTGAGATTGACTCATAACAAGGCTATTGCCTTTATTGCGGCCACTCTGACTTTGCTTGATCCTCGACATGACACGACTCACTATTGGGTGATGTGCAACTCGGTCAGCTTTTCTCTTTTTTGCAGTTTGCTCAGCCTTTATTTTGCCGATAGTGCGCCCAATCTCAAAAATCGCTGCTTAGCCTGGATCATGTATGTTTTGAGCTTGCTCAATTATGAAGTATTCATCGGCTGGTTTCCACTTAATGCCTGGTTGCAAGCCAGGCAAACAGCTGCTGGCAAAGCGCGGTATTTTGCGTTTGCAAAATATCTCGCTATATATTTTGCGCCAATAGCAGCCATCATAGGCTATCAAAAATGGATCGTGCCCTTATTGGTAAAACCCTTTGTGCACTCTGTCGTGATCGACCCCATGTTAATGAGCGAGACTCTGTCTAAAGGTCTGGACATACAGCTCGGGTGGACCGTGCCTGCTTATTTTTTCAATCAGATCCAGTTGAGGCCGGAGCTTTTGCACATTAAACAATTGATCCTGCCTGTAGTGGCATCCATCATTGCGGCAGGGCTTGCAGGCTGGATGATGACTCGTCAAACAATTGAAGCAAGCCAAGCAAAAACAGGCAGCATCGTTGATTCTCTAAAACCGGCATTAATATTTGGGCTTGACCTGATCCTTTGCAGTTATGCGGTATTTGGGCTCAATCGCGAATATATGCCGACTGTCGAGACTGTTTTTAATAGAGTGAATACCGGTGCAGGTCTCGGAGCGTCATTAATAATCTCTGCACTGCTAGTGCATTTTTACTATTTCCTCAAGCAAAAATGGCAGGATAATCAGGCCGGCTTGAATCTTGGCCTATCAATCTGCTTGTTGCCGGTCGCCTGTCTGGTCCTGCTTTACTGGCAGACCTGCGTCGGCTTTCAGGACGCATGGATTGTCTCAGCTAAGGTGCAGCGCAAGGTGCAGGCAGATCTCAGAGCTCAAGGGGCAGTGCTCCCGCGAGACGCAGGGGTCTTGTTGATAAATTGTCCAAGATATGTCAATTGGTCACCAGTGTTTGATGGTGTCTGGGATTTTGAAAAAATGTTGCAACTTACGCTCGGGCGTAAGGATCTTATAGGAACTGTGGCTTCCGAAAGGCTGCAGTTTAGCGACGCAGAGGTGCAGGACGTATCGATGGGGTTTGTCTGTGGCAAATATCCTATCTCCAACCTTTATGTGCTTTTGCCCGATGAGAGCAGGATCTACCAGATTAAGACCGCAGAGCAATGCATTGATTTGATAGCGTCTAAGGGCCGTACCTTCGGTTTGCAGCAGCAAGCGATTGATAGATGGAGGGCTCAAGTGGCAAAAGGTCAGATCAAATGATCGTAGATCAGTGCAAGTCCAAGGTGTGGATGCCAGCAATAGTTTTTGCGATCATGTATGGCTCTCTGTACGTTTTTTGGCGTTATCTGGACCACAGCTTGCCCAGTTGGGATGCTGCCAATCATGTACTAGATGCACATCATTACAGCGAGTTGTTCAGGCATTTTAGACCGCTCAGACTGGGATTCTGGAAAGAATTTCTTACTGTTAGCTTTAATTATCCGATGACCCAGCATCTGGTATTTGGGGCCAGCCAACTTGTATTTGGGCCGTCCAAATACGCGGACACCTTTGTCAATCTCATATATTGGCTAATCTTGATTGGCTCTGTATATGGTGGCGCACTCAAACTAGGCGTCAGTCGACTAGCGGCAATTCTGGCCGTAATCTTTGTCGCTTCGTGTCCTTTATTAGCCACTTTGAGCCGGCAGCCTTTACTAGACTTTGGCAATTTAGCATTGTTGTCACTTGCGTTTTATTGCTTTTTATCATCTAGAAGTGTGCTAAGTTGGCGGCAAACCTGGTGTCTAGCATTGATCCTTGCAGTCGCCGGGACAGCTAAGCAGACTAGCTTTTTGTGGCTGGCTGGTTTTTTCTTTTGGAGATTATTCTGTCTTGTCAAACAAAGGCGGTTAAGTGTAATAAGCTGCGGCAAACTGCTGGTCCTCGGACTGCCTTTAGTTTTCTCATTATTGCTTTGGATTTTGCCAAATTACGCTAGTTTATTGAGCTGGAAAGATTACTATCACCCACAAGCCGCAAAAGGCAATTTCTTCGTCATTACATTGTTTGAGCATCTATGGTCCTATCTAGCTTTTTGGCCTGCAATCATTTCTCCTTTACAGGCCGGTCTGGTCATAGCCAGCTTGGTCGGCGTATTGGTTTTAGGTCGGTCGCGATTCAAGCCCTTGCTCGAATTGTCTTTTGCTTGTGCATTGGGGCTGATTTGCCTGTCCGCCTTGTCTGTAAACAGGCCAGAAGCGCGGTACGAAGTCCCTATCATCTATCTTTTGGCTATGGTGGTTGCACTCGGGTTCCAGGCAATGGCCGGCACAGCCGGACGGTCTGCAAAATGTGTTGCACCTCTATTCGCTTTCGTATCAGGTCTGGCCTTTGTGCAATTTTTAGCCTTTTCTTTTGTGCCTTATCCGATTCCAGCGTCTGCAGGTTTGGTCAAGAATATAGAAGCTTTTGTCGGTCGTGGTGAGGTAGAGAGGCTAGATCTCGCGGGTTATCCTACTCGAGATGGTGACGCGTGGGGGATCGACTGGCTTACGGCAAATATCAAAAATGCTGGTTTGCCCCTCAACAGGCTAAACATCTTGTCCAGCACAAAAGAAGTTAGCGTGCATGGTCTTGAGGTCGCAGCGCTTCGACGCAAATTGACTTTAGAAGTGTCGACGTTCAGACGATTTACCTTGCACGGAGACGTATTTGAATACAAAGCCGATCAGATCCTTTATTACAACTGGTATCTCCTCAAGACTGGCGAACAAGGCTTTGCCTTGGCTGACCAAAAAAGCATAGATGCGTATAAAGAGCTAGAGCATACGATTAGGAGCAGCAGAAATTACAGGCTCGTAGGTAGCCGCAGCCTACCGGATAAGTCGCGATATGACTTATATGTGGCTGTCCGATAGCTGACTCAATGACTGGCTCGTTGCATCAAAAAACTTGTCTGCACCGTTGGCGTTTAAATGTGCGGAGTCTTCAAAGTCAGAATCTGTAAAAGTACTGCTGTCAAAGAGATTGAGAAGCTGTACTTTTCTATCTGCATATTTGCTTGACGATAACTTGAGGAGGTAATCTTTGTAGTCATCTAAAAATTGTTTTTCTATAAGCCTACGATTTGGTCCCGAGACTGGCATCGCAGTAATTAGTACGGGAATTTGCTTGGCAATCGCTAAATCTAGCAATTCATCAAATGCTTTTACTTGTGTTGCAAACTTTGTTTTGTCGTAAGGTTGGTAAACCCGCTTGTACTCCACTAGATCATGAAATTTGGAGGCTTTGGATTCGTATTCTGGTTTGAAGGCATTATCCAGATTGGTATAACTGGATAAAGGAGGCCTTGTTATGTGATTTTCAGCTTCCCACCGGTTAAGTGGATGTTGTAAAACGGTTGCAGTCAAAGCAACAATCAGTTCACGATAATCGGTTTTAACCTTGTAATAGTAAAAGTACTGTCCGGCTATCTGCGAGACGATATCTGCGAGTTTTTTTGCTTTAAGCGAGGCGGATACTGCATCCCAGTCGGGTAGCGCCTGTCGTACAGCGCTCTTGTCTGGATCAATGCTGTTGTTGCAAAGATATCTCGGCGAAAGCTCCAGCATCAAAAGTTTTGGCAGTCTGCCATGGTGTATGACATTACGCCAGATCGTCAATTGATCTGACGCGATGGAGCCTTGCACAGCCAGGCTGTGTACTCGTTTGAGAGGACTATTTGCTTTGATTAGCTTGTCTTCAAATGCTTTTGGCTCGGTCAATGCACTCAATTTATTTCTCAAAAACCAATTGTCATACCTGGTTTTTTGATTGGTAAATCTTTCATCCAGCCGCATCGATGGATAAAGATAGAGAGATGAGCCGAGCATGAGGATGTCGGGCGTCTGACCATGGCCTTCGAGATAATCCTTGAGCTTGGCTAAAAGCGGGTTTTGATCGAGGGGGATGTAGGAGGTGATATTAAAATATCTGATCGGTTTTATTTCACTGAAAAACCAGTTGAATGCCACCAGATAAAGTGCCAGCCATATGCAGATGCTGCCGGTCAAGCGCCTCAACATAGGTCTCCGATCAGCTGCTTTCGCCAGGAGTAAAGTGTTTTTCTCTGACTAGGCTTGTATTGGCCATGATCTTTTCAAACTCTACTACGATTGGCTCTACTTCACCGGCCATGACGACCTGCCCGCCGTTCATCAAGATGGCATAGTTGCACCATTCGCGGACTGCTTGCAGATCGTGCGTGACAAAGATAATCGTCTTGCCCTGCGCCTTGAGCTTGGCCATGTGGTTTTTGCATTTGGTCTGAAAGGCCAGATCGCCTACCGCCAGGGCTTCGTCAACGAGCAATATATCGGGCTCGACGCTAACCGCCACAGCAAAGGCCAGGCGCACAACCATGCCGCTGCTATAAGTCTTGATCGGCTGGTCAAAAAAGTCTCCAAGCTCGGCAAAAGCCGCGATCTCAGCGACTCTGCTCTCGATCTCCGCCTTGGGGATGCCGAGGATCATGCCATTCATGATCACGTTTTCGCGTCCGCTGTAATCCGATTGAAAGCCAGCACCAAGCTCCAGTATGGCCGTGATACGACCATTGCGTATCAACTCGCCCTGTGTAGGTTCGAGCACGCCGGCGATGATCTGCAAAAGAGTGGATTTGCCGGACCCGTTTGGGCCGATCAGAGCAGTGATACCAGGAGGAAACCTGACATCGACGTCTTTTAGCGCCCAGTACTCTCGGTGATAGCTCTTTTTATTGTTGAGCAGGATCTCTTTGAGCCGATCCACTGGTCGATCATAGATGTTATAGCGTTTGGAGACGTGTTTGACCGCAACCCTAAAATCGTTATCCTGGGCAGGCTGGTTGTCTGTGGTAGTCGGTTCAGATGCGAGGCCGGACAATTGCAACATCACCATGTGGAGAGTTAAAACCCAGTCAAGATGCTAGCACATAGGTCTTGGAGCTTGATTACCAGCGTTTCAATTGGCTGGATTTTGTGTCCATGAGAGATTAACTTGATTTGATGTTTAGCCAGGAAAAGAGTTGCCGGATCTTGTGCAAACCTTCGCCCAGCAGTTTCATCCCGATGCGCCTTGGTTTAATCTATTTGAAATGTCAGTTTACTTTGGATTTGTCTTTGTAATGGCTGGAATGTTCAAATGAATCAAATTCTTCCTTCTATGCCTACAATCCGTGTTTCTTGACAAGTCTGTGGAAAAAGTCTTGAATCTTCGTCTCTGCTCTGTTGCCGCATAGCTCGTTGGCCCCGAATCGGTAAATCTCGTAACCGGCTAGTTTTAGATCTCTGTCAGCTTCTACCATCTCGGCGTATTTCTCGAGCGACGCTTCTCCGGCGTTTGAAAAGTGCTGTGAGCCGTCTACCTCAATTACGACTCTTGTTGTGGAGCTAAAAAGGATCAAAAAATCCATTCGTTGTCGAGCCAATCGACTGATTCCCCCGAGTTGCTTGATCGTAAATGGATCGTAGTGCAAGTAAACTTGGGGGATGAGTGCTGGAAACTTGTCGCCTCTGGCTTTAAAGGCCTTATAGTAGGAGAAAAACAGATTCTTTTCCCCAACGGATGCGAGCGATCCTAATAGCCGTTCAGCTAAGCTCTTTCTTGCTAAATCCCCGTCATCCAACTGCTCACGCTCCTGCCACCATTCGATCATCTCAAGCTTTGAGAGACCATTTACACCGATCGGCCTGTCATAAACCAGGCAGTGTTCTCCATTTTTAACAATTTGAATATCATTGTTTATTGCGTCTGATAGCACTATTTCCGGCTTAGGACCGTTTGCTGCAAAAATTAGGTTTTTTGGCGCAGCCGCGACACCGCCCGCTATTGGAACGATTTTAAATAATGCATATCCTGAAATAGAGCCACTTTGTATGAAGTGATATCCGTCTTTTTTCAAATGAGGGTTGATGGAATCGACAACTTTCTGTTGATCAGCGCCCCTTCGCGCATTGGGATGGACTACTGCCTCCAAAAGTTCGAAAAATAAAGAGCGAGAACAGGTTATGATGTCCAACTGGTCGAGCAGGTAGGCGTTGTCCCAATCTTCCGGATTTCTTATGCAATGTTGGATTATGGCTTCCTTTAGTGAGCCAATTCCATAAGGCGCGGGCATTTCGGATAACGGCCACATCGATTCGAGTATTTCTACGACTTGGGCGCATTCACCAAACAATTCAACTTGACCTAGTGTATTCACTATCATTCTTCGCGTAAGGTCAGATAGGTTTGGCCCGCTCATTTGATCGCGCAATTTTTTGGCGAATTCTCTAAATCCGAATTCAGGATATTTCTCTTCGACTGTGAAAGCTACCTGCAATAGCGCACCGTCGTCAAGTGATTCGAGGCGTTGCTGGACATAGTTTCGTTTACTGCTGTGAGCATCCGAAGAATCACCATCCGCTAACCCGAGGTAAACGCATTCTATGGGCAAGTTGTAGGCCTTTACATTTTCAGCCAGGCTCTCGCTAATTCGTATAGTTAGCTGCAGTCTTTCGCTCTTATTCAAAGGTTTCTCCGGTCCGCAGGCATATAAATACCATAAGATAATAGGGTGGGGTTGTCGATCTATGTAGCTTTGCCAGGTTGGCGCGATGTGCGGGAAATTTGGTTAGTTGCAATTTTGACCACTTGATCTTTTTGCCAACTGGCAAAATCGATTATTCTATTCAACCGTCTCCCAGTCTATGCGCAGAAACATTGATAATGACACCGAAGATAAAGCGTTATCGCTATCCCAAATATGACGGTACTATCAGCACGCCTGAATTGCGACGAGTTCCATAGAGCGAAAAGATAGAAGTAATGCGCGTTTGGTTCTAAGACAACTATGAAAATTCGGTGCATAACTCGCTCTGGCAAGACAG
>Ga0233438_10005006_pt1 | contig 11344 bp, 7 predicted proteins | sample SI_123_September_FD_182720 | JGI IMG/M metagenome (GOLD analysis project Ga0233438, IMG submission 182720) | Seawater microbial communities from Saanich Inlet, British Columbia, Canada - SI_123_September2016_10_MG | ecosystem: Environmental > Aquatic > Marine > Inlet | place: Canada: British...
GGCACATCAAAAGTAAGTTCATAGGTACTTGAACTTATTGAAATTGTGGTTTCTGGAGCTGCATGAAACAGCATAGATTGATCTGAATATCCGGTAAACGTGGTAGACAAATCATTCGCGTCACTCGAACTGGAACTGGCAGTAAAAAAAGGTCCGGAACTGTTTGAAAGATTAAATGTTAAATCGCAATTGGATTCTTGACTGTTTAGAGTGCCATCATTATCATGGTCTGTATCAATATTGTTATTTACGCCGTCAGAATCAAAGTCTCCTGCGCAGCTACTCACTGGAACATTGTCGGAAAGAACGGTTTGACAGTCTGTAATGATTCCTTCTAATTGATAGTAGCCAGGCAATTGCGGAGTCAATATCTCTGTGTTTGCCCCGGGTATCGGTGAACCATTATAAAACCATTGGTAGGTGTCAAAAGACTCTAAACTACTGATATTAAGTTCTATATTGGGGATGCAAAGTTCGGTCACTACCGTTGTAAGCCCTTTAGACGTAATCTCTGGTTTAAAAATGAATCCAGAATAAAATCCACCTAATGAGGCAACTCCGTTAGCACCAAAATAAGAAATGTAAATTTGTTTATCTGAAGAAACACTCACATTTCCAGAAAGACCACTTACCAAATAGGTTACGAAATTTGGGTTACCCTTAACCGTTTTGGGGGTAACATTCGTTGCGACACCATTAATAAAAATAGCGGCTCCAACTTCAGAAACAATTGTTATTCCGCCTGAAAAAACAGCACTTCCTGTGCCTGTATTTTGAATAAGGGGTATGTTGTTTATTGTTTTTGGAGTCTTACAATTAAGAGGTGGCACAAAAAACATCTCTTGATTAGCCTCGCTACTTACACCCCCAATTCCTTGGTATGCAAAAGCAGTTTTAGAAGTCCAAACATACATATTACCTCCAGGGTTGGAATTAGAAGCTGATTGGGTGCTAAAATACGACCCGTCTATACTAATATAATCCCCAGCGGATAATGTAGTTAAAAACGTTCCTGTTGAATCATCTCCATTTACATACACAGCTGTGTTATCTAAATGCGCCACAATTAAAGGGCGTTCAATGTCATCATGCCCATTGGCTCTTACAAATATATATTCGCTGTATGTTTGATCATAAATGTCAATGGTTTCAAAGGGGGCAATTTGATCAATTCCAAAATCGCGTCCATTTCCTGTCGAATTACTTCCGTTTGTAGATCCACAGTTGACTACTATAGGTTTATTTGCACTAACAAGAGCACCCACCAAGCCATCTCTATTGACTGGTGTAACTCCAGGATTTAATGCAATCACATAGGTTTCTCCGTAATTTAACACAACAGAGAGTGGCGTGTTATTTTCTACAACAACGCCTGCTGGTAAATCAGAAAAATCAACCTGCGTATTGTTTTCAGTTGCCATAACAGAAACAAAATTTAAATAATCTGTTGTTGTTGATGTAAATGTTTTTTGATTTGTAAACGTTCCGACCCTAAAAGTTGTGCCAAGACCCGCCAGACCTTTAGAAACCAAAGATCCTGCTTGAGATTGAGAGGTGCCAGCTATGAGACGAACAGAAACATAAACAGGCTGGTCTGATTGAACCGAATAGCCTTTATTTGAATATTTAGTCCCTGTGGTACTTACGTCTGCTATAAACGAAGTATTTGTTCCTGAGCCGATTAAAATTTCTATTGGATTTGCATTTGAAACAGAAAGTACGTTAACAGACCCTCCAATTTCTGTCAATGTAACACTAACGGGGGTTATACTTGGAGTTGATATGTGTAAGTATTGATTTTGAGGGGTAGCGTTTGAATTATTGGCAACGCTTATTGGAGGAATATAATGTGTTCGACTCAATTGAGCATAACTAAACTGAAGGCCTAGCAATACTACTAAATTTAATATGTAACTATGCCACTTTTTCATAGTGAATCTTTACGAGAAAGAATTAAAATTTATAATTGGTTAACTCTATTGGGGTGTAAGTTAAAGAATTCTAAAATAATTGAATTATATTTTTGATTATTATATTTAATTTGGATAAAATAATTTATCCAAAATAGATTACTTTTGTAGGGCTATTAAAAAAGTTGCATGAAAACAAAACTGGTGATCACTCATATTGTGGAATGGCTTAAGACTTATGCCATAAACGCAAACGTAAATGGTTTTGTTGTAGGGGTTTCTGGCGGGGTAGATTCTGCTGTCACTTCAACACTTTGTGCTATGACAGGATTGAATTTAATGTGTTTAGAAATGCCGATCCACCAAGCAGAAAGTCATGTTTCAAGAGCCCAAGAACATATCAAACAACTAAAAAAAAGATTTCCAAACGTACAGTCAACACGGATTGACTTAACCCCTGTTTTTGAGAGTTTCAAATCTGAAATTAGTTTAGAAGGCAGCACTTCAACCGTAGATATGGCATTGGCAAATTCGAGAGCACGATTACGAATGACAACACTTTATTACTATGCAGGACTTTTAGGAAAACTCGTGGCTGGAACCGGAAATAAAGTAGAAGATTTTGGGGTTGGATTTTACACAAAATATGGTGATGGCGGGGTGGACCTCAGTCCAATTGCTGATTTATTAAAATCGGAAGTGTACTATTTAGGAGAAGCATTACAAGTCCCTCAAAGCATTTTAACAGCGGCACCTAGTGATGGTTTGTTTGGGGATGCTCGAAGCGACGAAGACCAAATTGGAGCTTCGTATCCAGAATTAGAATGGGCCATGAATGCGGTTGAAAATGGAAAAACAGTCAACGATTTTGAAGGCAGAGAACGCTCCATTTTTGAGATTTATTTGCGATATAACGCAGCCAACAGACACAAAATGAACCCCATTCCGGTCTGTGAGATTCCTGAAAAACTAAAACACTAAACAAAAATGATTCGAGTCTTTGTTGCAGATCATCAACCTATTGTAAGCTATGGGATTCGTATGTTATTTGAGAATTCAAAAGATATCAAAATTGTAAATACAGCGAACTCAGCAACACAGCTTTTAGACTATCTCAAAAAATCCAATACAGACATCGTTCTTATGACGATGGATCTTCCCGACATTAATGGAATCACCGTACTTCGCACTATAAAAAAAGAATTTAATGATGTAAGTGTTATTATTTTTAGCACACATCCCGAAGATATTTATGCCATCAGTGCAATCAAAGCGGGAGCCTCTGGATATTTATCTAAAACAGTTACAACCGCCACCATAAAACGCGCCATTCTTACGGTGTTTAAAGGAGGGATTTATGTGAGTAAGGAGCTTGCGGAAAGCCTTGCTTTTGAAAAAAATAACCTTGGAACGATGAACCTTTATAAGAAACTTTCGACCCGTGAAGTGGAAGTTTTAAAGCTCATTTCATCGGGGAAAAGAAATATAGATATTGCGGAACAGTTGAACATCAATGAAAAAACAGTGAGTACCTATAAATTGCGTTTAATGAAAAAATTGAATGTCTCAAACCTTGTGGAACTGATTGATCACGGGCGTCAAAAAAAATAACATTTAGAGGACGCGACTTAGTTTTCTGGATAACAACATTTTTAAATTGGAATAATTCAATACATCTTCTAAAAGAGCGCGGTGATCCACTTCATTTTGAGTGTCTTGTTTAATTTCATTTACCTTCCGATCAATTAAAAAACAACGCAAGGTCAAAATTGTTTCACTAACCAATTGTGCAATACTGACGTCTTTTTGTTTCGGAAAAATATTATTTTTCTCCCAATTATGAAGGTTGTAACGTTCTTCGTTCATTAAAATATTGGTCACATCCGAAGCCAAATCAGGATCCAAATGGTTCACAAAAGATTCAATTACAAAATCATCCGACTGGTTTAAGCTGTCGATAATCGTATAATAGAGGGTTTTAAAGTTTTCATTGGTAAATTGCATTTCGTCTTCTTGCAAATCCAGAAATATTTTTTCAAACACTTTGACTTCATGGATTACAGGTTCGAGTGTGAGTGCACCTTTGTCATTTTCTTTCAGAATTAAATCTTCAAACGCTTCTTTTCGACTTCCGTAGAGAAGTAATATTTCAATGATTTTTTGCTCTAGCTCATACTGAATATCTACTTTGACACGAGGGCTTGTAGATTTAACAACCTCAAATGCTTTTTGTTTTTGATTGTACGATTTATTGGCTTCATTTTGTGCTTTTTTACTCATTTGAGCCAGCGTACTAAAAAGGACTTCTTCGCTAATATCCATAATACGCGAACATTCTCGTACATAAATTTCACGTTGAATATTATCTGCTACTTTAGAAATACTCGTCACCATATCCCGAATCAGATTGGCCTTTGCAACCGGATCATTTTGGGCTTCCTCCATAAGTAAAGAGGCTTTATACGCAATAAAATCTTTTGCATTTTCTTTAAGGTAGGATTGTAACTCTTCAAGCGTGTTTTGTTTGGCAAAACTATCGGGATCCTCACCTTGTGGAAAGGTACAAATTTTAACATTCATGCCTTGCTCCAAAATCAAATCAATCCCTCGTAGAGCAGCTCTTATTCCTGCGGGATCGCCATCAAATAGAACCGTAATATTCTTAGTCAAACGGTTGATTAATCGAATCTGATCGGGAGTTAGGGCGGTACCTGAAGAGGATACCACATTTTTAATCCCTTTTTGATGAAATTGAATCACATCAGTATAGCCTTCAACTAAATAACAATTGTCTTCTTTAGCAATGGTTTGTTTGGCATAGTAAATCCCATACAAGACTTTACTTTTATGATAAATAGCACTTTCTGGCGAGTTGAGATATTTCGCCGCTTTTTCATTTTTAGCTAGAATTCGACCGCCAAAACCAAGCACCCGTCCCGACATGCTATGTATGGGGAACATTACTCGCCCTTTGAAACGGTCAAACTGTTTGGCTTCTTTTACAATGGTTAAACCTGTTCCTTCTAAATATTTTAGCTGATATCCTTTTTTAAGGGCGGCATCCGTTAGTCCGCTCCAATCATCTGTGGAATAGCCCAACTGAAACTCTTTAATTGTCTCATCTGCAAACCCACGTTCCTTAAAATAACTCAAACCAATTGCTTTTCCTGCATCTGTTTTAAGCAGAGTATTATGAAAATAAGTTCTGGCAAATTCACTAACTAAGTACATGCTTTCACGTTCCCCAGCAGCTTCTTTGTCGGAATCAGATTGTTCAGTTTCTTCAATTTCAATATTGTATTTTCGGGCTAAATATTTTATGGCTTCAGGATAGGTAAAATGTTCGTGCTCCATCAGAAATGAAACAGAAGTCCCGCCTTTACCTGTTGAAAAATCTTTCCAAATTTGTTTTACAGGGGATACCATAAAACTCGGAGTGCGTTCTTCGCTAAAAGGACTTAAGCCCTTAAAGTTACTCCCCGATTTTTTTAATTGTACAAAATCACCAATCACCTCCTCTACACGGGCAATGTCAAATACTTGATCTATGGTAGTTTTTGATATCAAAATAAAAAATTAAATGGATGTTGTAAATGTACTAAAAAAAGTGACTCTTTTTGGTTATTTATTTCTTTCAATCACATAATTAACCATTAAAATCAATGATTTTTTGTAGGGTGATTCTGGAAAGGGTTGAAGCAATTGTAGCGCTTGCTCTTGAAAGGCTTTCATCTTAGAAACGGCATAGTCCAAGCCGCCATTGGTTTTTACAAAAGCAATCACTTCCTTGACCCGTTTAGAATCTTTATTGTGATTTTTAATGGAGTTGATTAACCAACTTTTTTCTTTTTTAGAACACTGATTCAACACATAAATGAGTGGAAGTGTCATTTTCTGTTCTTTGATATCAATCCCAGTGGGCTTCCCAATTTGTTGGGTGCCATAATCAAACAAGTCATCTTTAATTTGAAACGCCATACCAATTAGTTCACCAAATTGTCGCATCGTTTCTACCTCTTCAGAAAGGGGTTTCACAGAAGCGGCTCCCAAACTGCAACAGGCAGCGATGAGTGTGGCGGTTTTTTGACGGATAATCTCGTAATATACAGCTTCTGTAATGTCTAAATTTCTGGCTTTTTCTATTTGAAGCAACTCCCCTTCGCTCATTTCACGAACGGCTACCGAGATTATTTTTAAAAGATCAAAATCGTTATTATCAATGCACAACAAAAGTCCTTTTGACAATAAAAAGTCTCCGACCAAAACAGCAATTTTATTTTTCCAAAGCGCATTTATAGAAAAAAACCCACGACGACGATCGCTTTCATCCACCACATCGTCATGGACCAAAGTTGCGGTATGGATCAATTCAAGGACAGAAGCACCTCTGTAAGTACGCTCGCTCACCTGACCATTGGAAATCATTTTGGCAGTCAAAAAAACAAACATCGGACGCATTTGTTTTCCTTTTCGATTGACAATGTAATGTGTGATACGGTTCAGAAGTGCCACCCGGCTGGACATGGACAATCGAAATTTCTTTTCGAAAAGTTCCATCTCATAAGTGATTGGTTTTTTTATGGTTTCAATTTTCTTCAAACAGTCTGCATTGAAGTTCAAAATTAAGCATATAAAAGCTATTGTTTCTTAGAAATACGTTAAATAATTGAACCTGCCATGTTCTGAATATCGATTCCATAAAATTGTTTTATCAAAACTAATTTAGTTAGGTATATGGTCTTAATACAGAAACATCTTACTATTGGCAGATTGTTCCTAAAAATGCTGGGGGCTCTGCTGATGCTGCGATTTGCCCAGTTTGGTCATTTACAACAAGTGCTACCCTCTCTGTTGAAGACATTCAACTTAGCTCTATTGTGGTTCGTCCTAACCCCGTTGAGGATATAGTTACAATCAACAGCCCTGTAGGGTTTGACAGTGTAACAGTTTTTAACCAACTAGCTCAAATAGTGTTAAAATCTAATGCAGAAATACTGAACAACAACAGATTGGATCTTAGTGCTTTAAATCCTGGTATGTATATGTTACAAATCAAGCCTGAAAACAAAAGTAAAACAGTAAAAATTATTAAAGAATAAGGTTTACTAACACTACTAAAAAGCCTGTGATAATGATATCATAGGCTTTTTTTATTGTAGAATATCTAACAATAGTCGTCATTAAAACAACTGCGAAGCAATAGCTTTGATGTTGTCACTTTTTCCCATGGAATAATAATGCAATACTGGCACCCCAAAGTCGAGCAATTCTTTGGATTGCTGTATGGCCCATTCGACCCCAACTTGTCTTATTTGAGCATTTGAGCTACAGCTATTAACTTCTTTGATAAGTGCCTCTGGCAAGTCTATTTTAAAAACTTGTGGCAACAACTGTAAATGCTTTTGAATGGCTAAAGGTTTGATGCCAGGAATAATCGGAATTGTAATCCCAATTTCACGAGCCATCGTTACAAATTTAAAGTAGCGTTGATTGTCAAAGAACATTTGAGTAACCACATAATCTGCTCCTGCATCCACTTTTTCTTTTAATCGCAACAAATCCGAGTGTAAAGACGGTGACTCAATGTGTTTTTCGGGATAGCCCGCAACACCAATACAAAAATCGGGCTTGTTATCGACTTCCACAACTTCGTGTAAATAAGTCCCTTGATTTAATTTATGTATTTGTTGAACCAAGTCTGTTGCATAATGATGCCCCCCTTTGGTGGGTTCAAAATATTTTTGATGAGGCATGGCATCCCCACGAAGTGCCATCACATTGTTGATTCCTAAATAATGACAATCGACCAATAAGTATTCTGTCTCTTCTTTGGTAAATCCGCCACAAAGCACATGCGGAATGGTATCTACCTGGTATTTGTGTTTAATCGCGGCACAAATCCCCAAAGTTCCTGGTCGCATACGAGTGATTTTTCGATCAAACAATCCTTTTTTCTCTATATAGATGTATTCCTCTCTGGACGTGGTCACATCAATAAACGGCGGGTTAAATTCTATCAATGGATCAATATTGTCGTACAACTCCTGAATATTTTTTCCTTTTTTAGGCGGAATAATTTCAAAAGAAAACAAGGTCTTTCCGTTGGCATTTTTTAAATGTTCTGTAACTTTCATAATGTATTCTTTAGTTTGCTAAATTTGGATTTAACCATTTTCGTGCGTCTTCTATACTAATTTTTCTTCGTTTTGAATAATCGATTAATTGATCTTCAGTAATTTTTCCCAACCCAAAATACTTGGCTTGAGGATTTCCAAAATAATAACCACTCACACTAGCTGCAGGCCACATGGCCAAGCTTTCGGTCAGCTCTACTCCTATTTGTTTTTTAACGTCTAAAAGCTTCCAAATGGTTTGTTTTTCCAAATGATCTGGACAAGCAGGGTAGCCCGGTGCCGGACGAATGCCTTTATAACTTTCTTTGATTAATTCATCATTAGACAACTGTTCGTTGGCAGCATATCCCCAGTGATGCACACGTACTTCCTTGTGTAAATACTCTGCAAAGGCTTCTGCCAATCGGTCTGCCAATGCTTTAATCATGATGGAGTTATAATCATCATTATTGGCTTCAAAATCATCGGCTAATGCTTTGGTTCCAAATCCTGTACTCACACAAAAACAACCCATATAATCGTTTTGCCCAGAGGATTTCGGAGCGATGAAATCGGACAGTGCAATGTTGGGAACTTCTGCATGTTTTTTGAGTTGCTGGCGCAGGGTTAAAAAAGTCTGCTGGGTGTTGCCATCTTCGTCATAAATTTCGATGTCATCCTCTCGGACCGTATTGGCTGGAAACAGTCCAAAAATGGCTTTGGCTCCCAATAATTTCTCTGAAAAAATGCGTTGCAACAATTCTTGAGCATCTTTAAACAATTCGGCAGCTTGACTTCCCACAACCTCATCTGTTAATATGTTGGGGTATTTTCCATGAAGGTCCCAACTTCTAAAAAAAGGACTCCAATCGATAAATTCTTCTAATTTTGTGATATCAAAATCTTGGATCACTTGAATCCCTAATTTTTTAGGTTTCACTATTTTGGTTTGATCCCACTCAATTATATATTTTTTTGCACGTGCCTCTTCAATAGAAATGTATTCTTTTTGTTTGGTTCTGCTCAAAAAATTCTCTCTAAATAAATCGTAGGATGCTCTCAATTCACTGAGATGTTGCTCGTTGTCTTTTTTGAGTAAATCCCCAACTACAGTCACGGCTCTAGAGGCATCGTTGACATGTATAACTGTATTGCTATAGTGTGGTGCAATTTTTACCGCTGCATGGGCTTTGGAGGTTGTTGCACCGCCAATCATTAGAGGAATGGTGAGCCCTGTTTTTTCCATTTCTTTAGACACATAGACCATCTCATCCAAAGAAGGGGTAATAAGCCCGCTGAGTCCTATAATATCTACCTGCTCTTTGATGGCGGTTTCAATGATTTTTTCTGGTGGAACCATCACACCCATATCTATAATCTCATAGTTGTTACAACCCAAAACAACACTCACAATATTTTTACCAATGTCATGCACATCGCCTTTGACGGTGGCCATTAATATCTTCCCTGCATACTCAACTTTTCCGTCTTTTTCGGCTTCAATAAAGGGTTGTAAATACGCCACAGCACGCTTCATCACACGGGCTGATTTGACAACTTGAGGCAAAAACATTTTACCACTCCCAAACAGATCACCGACCACATTCATACCAATCATTAGGGGACCCTCAATGACCTCAATAGGCTTTTGGGTAAGTTGGCGGGCTTCTTCTACATCTTCTACAATAAACGCATCAATTCCTTTGACCAAACCGTGAGTGATTCGTTCTTGTAAGGAATTGTTTCGCCATTCCAAAACAGCGACCTCAACATCGTTTTTTTGACCTTTTAAGGTTTCCGCCAAATCCAAAAGGCGTTCGGTTGCATCATCTTTTCGGTCAAACAAAACATCTTCTACACATTCCAACAGATCTTTTGGGATTTCATCGTAAATCTCTAACAAAGTTGGATTAACGATTCCTATATTCATGCCATTTTTAATCGCATGATACAAAAACGCTGAGTTGATGGCTTCTCTGACAATATTATTGCCTCGAAATGAAAATGAGACATTACTCACCCCGCCAGAAACATTGGCATAAGGTAAATTCGTTCGAATCCATTTGGTAGCTTGAAAAAAGTCTAGAGCGTTTTTTCGGTGTTCATCCATTCCTGTGGCTACAGGAAATATATTGGGATCAAAAATGATGTCTTGGGGTGCAAATTTTACAGTCTCTACCAAAATATCATAGGAGCGTTTACAAATATCTATTCGGCGTTGATAAGTATCGGCTTGTCCTATTTCATCAAAAGCCATTACAATTACGGCAGCTCCATAGCGTTTAATTAATTTGGCTTGACGAATAAATTCGTGTTCGCCTTCTTTAAGACTGATTGAGTTGACTACACATTTTCCTTGTACGACTTTTAGTCCAGCTTCAATGATTTCCCATTTAGAACTGTCAATCATAATGGGCACTCTGGAAATGTCGGGTTCAGAGGCGATGAGATTCAAAAAAGTAGTCATTGCATGAACACCATCCAACATACCCTCGTCCATATTGACGTCAATAATCTGTGCGCCTCCCTCCACTTGGTCTCTAGCAACAGATAATGCTTCTTCGAATTTTTCTTCTTTGATTAGTCTTAAAAATTTTCTTGACCCTGTCACATTGGTGCGTTCGCCAACGTTTACAAAATTGGATTCTGGAGTTACCACCAAGGGTTCAAGTCCAGAAAGGGTTAGGTATTTTTTACAGTCACTCTCCATTATTGTTGGGCTTTGAGTTGTCTGGGTTTATAATTTTGAGACACTTCAAATATTGAATTGATATGAGCAGGAGTAGTGCCACAGCACCCTCCAATAATATTGATTAAATTCTCTTTAAAATAGGCTTCAATAAAGGCGGTCGTTTGTTCTGGAGTTTCATCATATTCACCAAAAGCATTTGGCAACCCTGCATTGGGATGTGCCGAAGTATGAAATGTTGTTTCATTAGAAAGTCGTTGTAAATACGGTCGGAGTTGATCCGCTCCCAAAGCACAATTAAATCCAACACTCAATAAGGGAATGTGAGAAATTGAAGTCAAAAACGCTTCTACGGTTTGCCCTGAGAGTGTTCGTCCAGAGGCATCGGTAATGGTTCCTGAGACCATGATTGGAATATCAATTGCGCGCTCTTCTTTTACTTCTTCAATAGCAAACAGGGCTGCCTTTGCATTTAAGGTATCAAAAATGGTTTCTACTAATAATAGATCGACTCCTCCGTCGATGAGTGCTTCGACTTGAAGTTTATACGCAATGCGTAGCTCATCAAAAGTAATGGCGCGGTACTCAGGCCTGTTGACGTCAGGCGATAAACTCGCTGTTTTGTTTGTTGG
>Ga0233438_10005017_pt1 | contig 11328 bp, 4 predicted proteins | sample SI_123_September_FD_182720 | JGI IMG/M metagenome (GOLD analysis project Ga0233438, IMG submission 182720) | Seawater microbial communities from Saanich Inlet, British Columbia, Canada - SI_123_September2016_10_MG | ecosystem: Environmental > Aquatic > Marine > Inlet | place: Canada: British...
ATCTGAAGTTTCTTCCTTTTACTTGGTTTGGAATATTAAGAATATTTCTGTATTCTGCTTCACCATCAACTTGAATTTGATCTCCAGGAAGAATATCGGCAAGCAAGTCAAACAATTCATAGTATGCTTCATTGCCTTTTTCGGTGCCACTTAACCAAGGAGCAACGTCACGGATGAGGATTCTCTCTCCTTCGTCGTCTACACTATACGCCCAATTAATGCTGTAAACAGAATTAGTAATATTGAAACTGATAGAATCAGAAAAGTCTCTATTTTCAGTAATAGCAATTGATCTGATTGAATTTGATTCATCATCAGAATTTGCTGCTGGACTGAAAGAATTAACATCAAATATTACATTGTCGGCATTCAATGCTGTAATACGAAGTTTCTTCACAGCAACATCTATTTTCGTGAACCCAGTAGTGGATCCATCAACTAATTCTAAGTACTGAATTTTTTGGACTTTACCAATTAATTGAGGATTGTTATCTTGATCGTAAGTAAATAGGATTTTATCGACAGACGGATCTAGAGCAGTGTAACTATTTTGCCAAGTCAAGTATTCCACTTGACCCTGAGCGTTACTAAAATCTTCTAACTCAACATCAATAGTGATTTCGTTTCTGAAAGAGAATCTATCAAAATCGTAAACAGTGAGAGTCTTAGGAACGTTTCTTCCATACAAAGAAATCATTTCCACTTTGTTACAAACTGACTCGCCAGTGTCCGAAACGTATTTACTTAAATTACCACTAAATCTAATGTTAGGTCCATTTAAAATATAAGTATCGGGTGCTTGCAAAACACCATCAACAAATACCAATACAAATTCAGGATCAGTTACATTTTTAACTCTATTATCGACCTCACCAAACATGAGGTAAGGACCAGTTCCTCTATAAGGAATTAGTCTTTCATCAATCTTATAGCGATCATAGTTACCTACACCATAAGCAAAGAAAGTCTCTCTTTGGTCAAGTTGTACAGGTACAGGATCAATATCATCGGCAAAATTTCTAGGTGGTTCTGCAAATACTAGGGTATCAGTAACTGAAGAAATGTTAGATCTTCTAATGTAGTATGCATTACCTAATGGTTCATTAACACTCTCTTTGGCAGACTGAAGAATGCCATTGATGAATATAAGAAGATTTTCATTGGAATCTGTTTTTACAATAGAACCATCTTCCCAGAAAATTGGGAACTCATCTCTACGACCATCAAATGCTGGAGAGATATCTCTAATCTTCTTAAGATATCTGGTATTATAATTGTCCTGCTTAAATTTGAAAGACTTGCAGACAAACTTAGTAGTTTCAGTAGTATAGGTATCATCAGGATTCTCACCTGTCTTTGGATATTGTGGTCCAAGAGGTGCATTACTAAATTGAATAGTATTGCCAATTACCTTATAAGATTTACCAGGTTCTTGTGCAACACCATTAAGTGTTAAAAATAGTTCTTGATTATTGAATGGAGTATAAGGAAGATTTGTTTTCTTATCAAAAATATTGAAGGTTCTGGTTCCAAGAATGTTTCCATCTCCAATAACACCTTTAGTTGGAGAATATGCAGGAGCACTTACTTCTTCTATTTCAACTGTAATAAAGGTAGCAGCATTTTCAAGGAAAGTAATTTGATCGCCAACTCTAAAATCAGATGCAATCTTGGAGAAATCAGATTCAGAAGATTCAATTAATGCACCAAATCTATAAGTAGATGGTTGGTCAATTGCAAACTCTCCAAATCCAAATAGGAAACCAATCTTCATTCGACTGATTTTGGTCAGATCAAAGACACCCGCACTATTAGTTTCATATTCATCATTAGACAAGAAAGTATAGTTGTCATTAGAATCCCATGCTTGTGCTGCAGATCCCGAACCAGTAAAAGGAACAATAGCAGGTTGATTTTTGCTATTGCTGATCATCTTTAACTTAATCCAATGACCATAGAAACCAGATGGAATGAGTATTGATGAACCATTTCCAGTATATGCAAATGTGCCTGAACCCTGATTGGCAGTATCATCTCCTGGTTTAGCAATTGACTTGATTGAACCAATATAGTCTACATCTGATGCATAGCGACCATCAAATGGTTCGCCTAGAACTAGTTCTCTGGCAAGAATACCTTCAGTATCATATTCATTGATAGCAACAGATCCAAGTCCACGTCTTACATTTGTATTAGAAACATTAATGAAAGAACTAGATACCTGGGTTTTCTTATACTCAGATGCTGCAATCTTAGCAGGAAGTTCTATGTAAGTAACAGACGTTAGCGGAGTCTGCTCCCTAGGCATAGGAACTGCTTGTTCTGAATCAATAACAACTTCGCCAAATAACTGGAATCCAGCAGGATGAACTGTCTGCTTGATTAGATCACGCCAAATATCAATAGGAGTCTTACTCTTAATAGAATAAGAGAAATCTTGATAGTAAAAAGAATCAGGAAGTCTTTGTGAACTAGAACCAACTTTTCCTCTATCAGATTGGAATCTTCCAATATTATCATAGTAAGATCTGATGTCAGGTTCAAACTCACTATAGAATGAATCTAGAATTTTAACTCTAGTAAGTCCTCTATCTGCTTTGAGTTCTAGTTCTGGATCAATAATACCATTGGTTTGATACAATCTAAGAATATTAGAACCTTTTCTATAACCATTATCAGAAACTCTCGCACTGAAAATTAGTCTGCCTTGAGAATCTCTTTGCTCAACTCGACCACCAACAGGTATAGGTCTGTCAGTAAGTTCTTTAATTCTACAAACTAAATGAGACCTGTAAGAAGACCTGATAGATTCATCTCTATGGAAAGCTCCACCATTTTGAACAATACTAATGTCTTTTGGTTGACCGATAGTATTAGATTCAAAATAAGCAGTTACTCCTGATTCATATACAGAGATGATAGGATCGTAAGTAAATCCTTTACCACCATCAATAACTTCAACTCTAAGAATCTTTCCATTGTCATGAACAACATTAAATCTAGCACCTGTACCATCCCCATTAGTTACAATTGCTTTAGGGGAAATATAACCTTTACCACGAGTCAAAACCTGAACGCCGACCAAAGTTTTTGTAATACTATCTCTAAAAACTTTTAGAGTGGGTTCGTTATTGTCAGAAACTCTAACCCCGTCAATAATAGGTAATCTTTTATATCCAAATCCAAGATTAGATAAAGATACAGAATCAATCTTACCTTCTGCAAAACCAGCAGTAGTTGTATAAGATAATTCTCCTCTTCCTTCATATTCAGGAATTTCTGTAAATCCATAAACAATTTTTGTTGGTGTAGTAAACAGAACATCATTTTTACCAGTTAAAGGATCATCAATAACTCTCAGATATGCTGAGTCTGTACTTACATCACTACCAGCTTTGATAAAGTAATAATATGTGTCAAAGAAAACAGGGAATCTTTCTCTATCTACCCCTGGGATGTTCGGACCAAAACCAAGAGTGATCGCAACAAAAGAACCAACGTTACCAGGTTGAACACCGCTAACTTCTTTTTCTTCAGTAAAGATGTTATAGTTATTACTTGCAGAAAAATCTAGATAGACACCAAGCATCGAGATATGACTAGTGTCAAACTTGTAACGATAGTATTTTTGAATTCTGATATTGACGTTTGTTCCAAACTCGGAAAAGTCTTGTAGTTTAGAGAACTCTAGTCTGTTCTCTCCTGCTTCGATAGAAGCAATATTAATTGACTTCCTTGGGGTACTATCATCTTGGAATACAGAACTTTGTGTTACTTGTACTGGACTAGTGGATGTGTATTCCCATGCCAGAATAATTCTCTGGGTAGTTGTGTCATAAGAAATGACATAAGGATTGTTGATTCCTTCACCAAGTGGTCTAGCATTTTCGTTAAATCTGTAAATTCCATTATAAGACTCAACTCTGGCACTATTGTAATGGTTTACAATTTGAGTACCTTCTTGACCACGTAAAACTTGCACAATTCTATTTGTAGAATCGATGGATACTACCTTAAGAATTTCGCTATCAATTTTTATTAAATCGTTCTCAGATAACTTATTAACAGAATTTAGATACAAATCAGTGTTTAGTTCAGCAAAACCAACATGGTCCACTTCAGCTACAAGTCTTTGAGTCGAAATCTCGTTAGGATTTCTATCTAAGTCAGCATCTGCAACTGTAAGTAAGTCCCCCTTAATATAATTTTCTCCTTTGTTGATGAATTCAATTTTAGTTACAGATCCATAAGATCCATCAGCAATAATTGTAATGTTGGCGCGAGCATTATCTTCATCGCCAGGTCTACCAATACCACTTCTTACTTTGCTTTGATCGAAGAATATAAGTTCTACGTCATTATATACATCACCAACGGGGGAAAGATATCCTAAACCACCATTAAGGATGTCAATCTTGCCAATTCCAGTGTCTTTTAGACTAGATCCAAATCCTGGAGGATTTAAAGTTAATTCTTGATAGAATCTTTTTCTGACATAATAATCAGTTGTGGTATCTACTTCATTGGGAATAATATCAATAGTTACATCATTACCAACACCAACATTGTGTGGTTCGGATGTAGTCAACATAGCAACATCACTATTAACACTGAATACTTCTAGATCCTTACTAAGTGACCTATAACTTACGACTTGGTTGCCAACACTATCACCCAGTGTTGTGCTTTGCAAGAAGTACTCTTTAGTTTCCTCTTCAGGAATTTCAAATTCACCAGATAGAACTTCAACTTTGATAGAATTTTGGTTTACAACAGGTTCCAATATTCTACCAGTTGCAAGAACACTATCATCTCCATCAGAAAGGAGGAGAGTAGAACCAGAAGTGTAAGATGCATCAATTGTAGTTAGAATACTGACAATATTTGAATCAGAATTTAACTTAGCACCTTCTTTATAAGTTCCAGTAACATTACCCATAGCAAAAGATATGGAATTGGAAATGTCACCAATAACCACACCAGTATAATCAGAACCTACTTGTGTAATAATATCGCCTTCAAACAAATAACAAGTAGCAGTCAAACCAATCAGGTTAACTTCTTTACTTTGGGCGGGTGGGTTGAGAGACTTGGACTCAATAGAAGTAACATTCTTTCCTGTGACAGAAGCAACTTTAGCAGCAGCATCACCACCTTCTGTATTTGCATCATTAACGATAAACTTATTGTTAACTCTAAATGTATTAGGAGAGTCAACAACATTGACACCAGATACATTACCATCAAGAGTCGAGTTAACCTTGCAAATTACATTACCACCATTGACAGCATCTGAACTAGTTTTCAGTCGCTGAACAAATCCAGGAATGTCTTCTTGTGTTAGGTCTGCATTGTAGTTAGAATCAACAGGTAGAGAATAATATGATCTACCTAGGATATATGGAAATGCAGGAACGTCATTAGCATCAACCGACATGAAATAGCAAAATCTTCCTCTTGGAAACTCTGGAGTAACACAGAACCTTCCATTATTTTCATCTACTTCCAGTTTACCTGTATCAGTGCTAGGTTTCCACTCATAGTCTTCAATGAATGTTCCTAGTGGATAAATTTCTAGATTTGGACCGCCAGGTCTAGAAGACTTGAGAGAATATCCAGAACGGATCCTAGAAACAGCAGAATCTTTATCCAGTGGGTCACTAAAACCATAAGGACCATAAATTGGATTGCCATCATAAGCAAATCCAAGAATAGGTGAGTGCTTGGACCCATCATCGTTCTTTTCTGCTCTTAGTTGAGTTGGAGAAGCAGTTACACCATAACCAAATCCTCTAGTGCTGTTGTAGTTAACAAAACCATAACCATTGTTATTGTCTAGTTCTTCTTGTAGTTTATTGTAACGATCTTTAGTCCAAGTAACGACATTTGTTGATGCTACACCACCAAAACCAATAGGAACAATGTTGACGATTACATTACCTTTGGTATAGAATTTACCTTCATCGAGCATCTTAAACTCTTTGATGGTTCCATCATCATTCAGGATAGTTTCATAGTTAGCAAAACGACCTCTACCGCGAGTATCTGTAACAACAACTCTAGGGGGAGTAGAGTAGTATTCACCAGGATTAGTTAGTTTGATACTGGTAATTCTACCAAATGTAACTACTGCCTCACCAGTACCATTTCTACCAGAAGTAATTGTAATCTCTGGGTTTCCAGAATACGAAGAATTGTCAAGTGATTCAATGCGATCAACAACCCTACCACTCAATCTAGCAACTGCTTTTCCTGGTACATTGTCGATTAGAACAATTGGTGGGTCTTGATATGCATCACCTTGATTAATAACGTTAAAATTCTCAATGGTGCCAAAAATAATCTGCTCAAAGTCTCTGTGAGAGAAAGCAAGGGTTCCATCGACAAGAATACCAACATCACGTTGTGTAGTAGAATAAGACTCTGTAATAGTCTCTGGCGCTTTTCTAATCAGTCGTAAAGTTTTCTGATCTTTTAGATTCCAGTTACCTTCCTGTAGAATGTCTCTACCAGGAAAACTAGAAGAACAAATATAGTAATAATTCTCATCTGCATAGATTGCATTGATGTTCTTGTTTAGATCACCAAGTTTAGAGACTATATTGCCATTGGTGTAACTTACATTAGGATTGGTAAAATCCCAGATGTAATCGTTAGACTCCTTACTGAAGAGGATAGGATCTCTGCTTTCAAAACCAGAATCTTTAATTTCAAGTCTATCACCAACTTCGGAGTATGGGAGAGCTGCTGTAGGTGCTAAGTTGTAAAGAACACCTAATACGAGCAGTTTTACATCTCCTGATGTAATTGTGGAAAAACTATAGACAGATTCACCTGGAGTATGAACATTACTTGCATTTCGAGTCTCAATTACAAATTGAGAGACATTTTTATCGAGATATGTAAATTCTTCGTTTCCAATCAAGAAACGACCTGTCTTACTCCAACCAAGGGTGGAATCTACATTAACTCTAGTTTTACTACCTTGGTTACCAGTTACTTGCTTGACAAGAGTAGTTTTGGACGCTACAGAAAAAGTATTGTTTAAAGATGCTGTATCTAAAACAACTTCATAAAGTTTTTCATCATCAATAGTATTGATAGAAAATACGTTGTCTACAAAAGCAGATGCAAATCCAACACTACTATCAAACGGATCTAAATCTTGAGTAATTTGCTCTCCAATAAGATCTAGCGGATCGCCACTTAGAACCTTGACTTTTAACGAATAAGTAGTAATCCAGTCGGATGTAGATGCTTTAAATACGAAATTACTAGGATTGACAACCTCTGGAACTTCTAGAGGATCCTTAGATATTAATGTATTGAAGATAAACTTAATTGATCTATCAGTACCTTTTTCCCTATAGAAGTCGGAGATATTCTTAATAAGAGTTCTCTTGTCTACAGCATTCTTTAAATACTTCTCTGGAAATGCTGCGAGTAAATCAGATTCAAAATTTTTGACAATTGCATACAAGAATAGATTACTAATGTTTTGAACATTAGAACCAGAACCATGAACAGCAGCTTGAGTAGTTACAAAAGTGCTGGATTCATACAGATCACCAAGTTTTGTGTTTCCACTAACTCCACGGGAAACATTTAAAAACTCGGTGTCAGTCCTGCCTTGATAAAATAGAATTTCGTCAGCAATCTTAATATAACCATTGTCTTTAGGGAAAGACGTTGCATCTTCTACAACAATAGTAGAATCAGATTCATCTATAGAAACAGAAAGAGTTGTTGACTCCTTTAGAAGATTTTTCTCATAAAAATCGATATCACGATACTTCGTGATGTTTTGAATAACATCAACAGGTTGTCCGCGAACTTCTAACTGCTCATAATACTTCTCAACAATTTTCGAGAAGTTTTCATATTCAGTAGAAATAAATTCGGGCAGCTGGTTCTCGATTAGAGTCGATATCCTGTTCGTATCTGCCATCTATACTTACTCTGCTTTAATAGAAAATGTACTCTTGGGGATATCTACATCTAGATAGACCTCTCTAGCTGCAGTCACATCGTTGGATAGTGGGACAACTCTTACTTCGATTCTGTTATCGAAGAAACTACCCTGTATAATCGTTAAATCGTAAAGTTTGATCTCGCCTTTGGCATAATCAACTTCACCGACATTGCTATTAACAATGACTTTTTCATTAGAAAGTGGATCTATTCTATATAGGTAGATTACGCCACCCTTGTCTTCCAAATACAGAGTATACAGAGGATATTCAGAAATTTTGAATCCTGTGGATGAGATTACAACATCTTCTTCACATTCGGCGTCAAAAGCATTTTGGAAACAAATTTCATAGAAAAATTTGTTATTGATTGATGGGTAGAAATCTTTCCTTAATTTAATCGATGTGAGATTACCATTGATACTACGATCAGCATCATCAATAACACCAACAAATTTTGAATATCTGAATTTACCATTAAATTTTTCTGTATCTGATCCTGAAATATAACCTTCTAAAGAAGAAATAATTTTAGACTTGATCTCTTGAGGAGTTAAATTCGTTACAGATCTAGTAAAAGAGATATTAGAAGTAAGTTCCACATAAAGCACAGATGCATCAATGACATCAGGTGTCACCGATGCCACCATATAAGGTCTCAGACCATCTCTAATCGACTTCTTGGTAGCAGAACTCAGACGTGCTGTTCCAGTGGGTTTAACGACGATTTTAACCTTACCAAATTCTGGAGGTTCATCTTCCTCACCACCAAACGTAATGATGTCTGCAACTGCAGGATAGATCTCTCTTACAATAGATGCATAGTCAGCAGCAGTTACAGCGCGGTTTTGTGTGCCAAAATATTTTGGTGCATTGAACTTAATCTTATTGATAGACTCAATTTCAGTACCACCAGACGCAATATCTCCTACATCCCTAGAAGAAACGAAATCTAGAGTGTAGGTAATACCAGTATCATTGATAGCATCCGTTAGTACACCATTAAAAGTGAATGTACGTGCTCCATTTGGAATAGAACCATTAGTAGATAGGTATGTGATCTCAATTTGGTTACCTGCTTCCAGTGCCTTTCCTAAGACACCATCACCAAAGAAGATCTCATACTGCTCATCTTCAATCTCTTCAATATAATAGATGTCAGTTGCTCCGTTAATATCAAGGATAGAATCGGATTTTGCGAATACTTTTGCGGTAGTTGACTGAACAGAGGGGAAGACACGCACTCTTAGTGACGAAATGTCCGCAGATGGGTTCTTAATTACAAAACGTTGACCAGCGTTAGATGCGGAAACAACGTAAGTATCCGTAATAAAGTTACCTTCATAGATTTCAATATCAGTGAAATCCGCTCTTTTGTTTGCAACTTGCGCCTTGATATCATCGATGACAACAAAATTATACGCAACACCATCAAATGTTGTCGTAAATCCCGTGCCTCGGTTTAAATTAATTTCATTAGGTGGAGCAACCTGATTGTCAAAGTTAACTCCAAAGGATAATACTGCCTTAGATGCTACAGCAGACTTCGGTCTGTATCCTAATTGCTTTGCTAACGCTACTACATTGTCCCTCAGGGTTGCTGAGTTGAGGAACGTCTCATTTACCACCATGTTGGTGTTAAACGCTGTGTAGTACGTATTATATGCCAATACGTCTAGAAGGTTCGCCCAGACAGAACCTTCAAAATCAAAATCAGTAAAATCCGTCTGTGCCCTAAGATAATCCTTCAAGGCAGCTTTGATATCTTCAAAGTCTAAGTTTGCAATCTGTACGTATGGCATTAGCGAGTTCTCTCTAGGAAGAATTCTATAAGAACGGGACGATCTTCTCTACCCACGATTAAAAAGTCTAACAGAACCTCATAACCATTAGAATCAAAATCAATCTCAAGTTCTAATGATCTGATTTTAATCCTGGGTTCATATGTAAGTAGGCAATTCTCGATTGCCGTACCAATTTTTGCTGCAGTTGCAGAATCTAGTGGTTCAAATAAAGATTTTCTAATAGACGATCCCAAATTAGATTGGAAAGGTCTCTCGCCTTTATTAGTCATCAATAAGTTGGCAACTGCTTGTTTAATGGCAGCCTCATCCTTCTTGACGATTAAATCGCCAGTAACTGGATGTGGTTTGAACGTAATGTTCAGATCCTTAAACGTTTGGAAAGTTGCCACACTACTAAGCAGAGTATCTTATGTATTTATAGAGTTACCAACGAAACTCATAAAGATTCAAAGAAATGACAACTCTAGCAGAAGAAGACTTTGCAGGAGAACTCGCATGATAGTAATCGCCATTGAAAAATACCATCTTGCCTTTCTCTGCTTTCACTTGATGCTGAATGTTATAAGCAGTTGAAGGGGCAGTCTCATTAAAGATGAATGTATCACCATCATCACTATTCACATAATACAGACAAACAATATTAGTCTTGATGCGGTCTGAAATCGCCTCGGTATAGTCTACATGAGCATTGTTATGCAATGCATCACCAGCAATGTTTAAACCCCATCGTAGACGCCAGGGAGAAACATTAACTGCTTTCTGCTTATATGCTTTGATATATTGATCGCGAAACATTGGCATCAAGAATGCATACTTATCCCAATCTTTAAATACACCACCATCATCCATAGGTGTATAGTTGAATCCTGGTTGCTTATAATGATTACCAGGCAATACTTGTGGGAAACTTACATCATCAATATAACGCCATGGAATCTCACTTACCATCCCTTCCAAGTAATCTTGAATAGAAGATGGTAGTGCATCATGCACTTCAATCATTTATCAATCCTTTCATGAATTCAATCGCACCTTGGTCTTTTTGTCTTTTGACATTACGAGCAGCATACAACCAGCGATCACTTGCAGGTTGTGTGATGAGAGTCATTCCAGACTCTACAAATTTCTCGCCTAGATCTGTAGGACTATTTGCCATTGATTATTCTCCTGTACATGGTTGGTGACCAATACTTATAGTAATCGGTCTTGTGTAGAGTTTCTCTCGCACTCTCTAATTTATCTCTCTTCTGAATTATTATTAAGTTTCCAACACCATAATTACTCTGGATACCATTGATATACGTTGGTTCGTCCATATGATCATCCAGAATCACATAATCTGGATATATCATCGATAATTCTGATATCTTTTGCATCATGGCACATAAACTAATATCACCCACGTCAAAGATTATGACCTCAGCGTTTGCGTCTGAATTCAGAGCAATGTCCGCTAATTTACACTTAATAACTTCCACATCTGCCAAAGAGGCAAAAGGACATATGGCATGACCACCTAATTCCTCACGCCCCTTCGAGATGTACTCAATCCA
>Ga0233438_10005018_pt1 | contig 11328 bp, 13 predicted proteins | sample SI_123_September_FD_182720 | JGI IMG/M metagenome (GOLD analysis project Ga0233438, IMG submission 182720) | Seawater microbial communities from Saanich Inlet, British Columbia, Canada - SI_123_September2016_10_MG | ecosystem: Environmental > Aquatic > Marine > Inlet | place: Canada: British...
TTACGGCGGTCAGTATGGTCATCCAGATTAATATAATAAATTGTGGGAAGACCACGTACCTTGTAAAGTCCCTTGTTTTTATCCATTATGTAGGTTGTAATAATTAATGAGTTGTTCTTTATCCATAAGTTTAATCTTATTCCATAACTCAAAGTTCTTTTGCATATGTGGATTGTTGAACCATGAGTTTGGAGTTCTTGAATGCTCCAAGTGGTAAACAACTTCATCAATACGATTCACTTTGTATCCCAAAGTAATAAATCTGAATGCCCTCTCTTCATCTTCAGGAGCATATGCAATAAAATCTTCGTTTTCCCCGCCACCCCTGATGTATACTTCTCTATCAAAGAATTGACAGAAACCAAAACGAGCATTATTAGCTGCTGATTTTGATTCAAGAAGATCAATACTAAATCCTTCGGTTAAGAATTCAGTAACAGTTTCATCATCAACTTGCACCATACGAGCATAGTTTCCGAAACCATATGGATAAACCACATCAGAAGGTCCATCCACAATCATCCCCTGTGCCTGTATGTAGGTCTCTACGGGAAGGATTATATCACAGTCATAATTAACTACAACTTTAGTAGTAGCCATATGAGTCATCTCATTGAGATACCTAGTTCTATGGAACTCAGAAGCACTCGTATCCTCAAAGCAGTGAGTTAGATTTGGGATATCGTCTACTTCAAGGAATTCTTTTACTTGCGGTAAAACATGATGTAGGAATACGGAGGAGGCATCCCCCTCCTTTACAATGATATTAGTATCAAAGTTAGACAGTAAGTAGCACAATGAAGTAATTACATTGCGCATACGGTCACTACTCTCAATACGTAGAGGGATAATAAACGTAGTATCCTTTAAGTCATACTTCATATTCTTTCCCACCCGTCACAATAAATGTCCTTTGTATTATGATTTAGTCCAGGACCAAACCATACAGATGGAGTGATGACTCTCTTACTAGAGGACAACCAAGCTCCCCACCAACTGTAACTACTATTTGCGGTAATGTGATAATCACATAGACTCATTAGAGCCATATCGGTGTATGGACAATTGGTTTCAGATACAAAGAAACGATCGTCTGGGAATAGTGGTTGAGCCTTTGCCCATTCAGCATCGTCAGTAAAAATAATTACCTTTAGATCCTTGGGCATCATATCCAATGCTTTTGCATAGTAATCAAGAGTAACGCAGTCATGATTAGCATTATCAATATAATCAGTTCTACGAACGTGAAGTGAGATTACTTCACCGCTCAATTGACTTCTCATCACTTCAGCCAGCTCGCGATACTTTTCCTTGAAAGTAAAAGCTTGCCTTACCTCATCCTCGGCACCAGCAAACCATTTAGCTGATTGGTAGAAGCCAAGAAGGTTTATGTCTTGCTTGGGTGGATTCTCAAAGAACTCTGGATCAAACTCAAATGATTTCTCATTGACTGTGGGAAATCTACTAATACCACGAGCACACTTAATATCAAATGCGTCATAGATATTACTCCTTAATTCCTGGTAATAATGCTTACCAAAAACATTTGGATGTGGAATACAAAACTGCCTATTATGCTTCTTACCTAGACCAATAAGAACTGCATACTGAAACATCTGATTACCAAGATGTCCGTGATTGCCTAGATGGTTGAAAGAAAAAGTCATACTTTGGTTAGGTCATAGAAACACAAGAACCTTTTATGGGTTTTATCATGGCTAGATTCTTCGTAGACATATTCTAGCATAGCATCACCTAGATCGAAAGGCTCTGTGTTTAGGTTCATGTAATAGAATCTCCAGTCTCCAAGGTGTTCCATTACTCTAACCTGATCATCATTACCCTCAACATCATTGAATGAAGTTGCTAGTAGATACTTAACACCTGCACTTCGTAGGTTGTCTAGGATTGTAAGTGTGTACTCCTTCTTCAAGTGGAACATCACTTCCCTACACAAAGCCATATCAACCTTTGGGATTTCATTGTTGATGATGTCCTTACAAAAGAACTTCGTATTATCGTTCTGATAGTTTTCAATGTGTTCTTCAATTAGAACATCAGAAGCATCCCATCCCTCATAGTAAACATTAGGGATATCACTTCGGAGTTCGGACATCCAATTCCAGTCACCACATCCTAGGTCAATCATACTCTCAATAGAATACTCATTGATTAGATGTGGGATGAACTGCCTAGTTTCATATGTAGATTTGAGGCTGCTACCGTGACCAGAAGATGACTCAAGCTCGCCCCGCTTTTGTCTTTCAATGCCTTTCAATGATGAAAGTTTAGCGCCCTTGGTAAAAGTTGTCATAATGTAGTTTAAATGTGTGAGTTTAGTAAGTAATCAACCGTGCTTCCAACTTTAAGTGGTGTCTTATGAGTTAGTTTATATGCAGGATGTATCTTACGGTGTATTGTTTCTTTGTCTTCGTCTGATATAGTATCTTGAAAATACCTATTATATGGCGTGAAGTAGTGAGGACCCTCTCCACGTAAAGGTCTCTTCAATGAATTGCTGAAACAACTAATCTTTGGAGTAGCGTCCCACCGTTTGGTGAATTCGATATCACTGGTATATAGGTTATCAAATGACCTGTGATGCCATCCCAGTGCCCTAGGATAGTGGTTTTTGGATACATTATTATCCCATATTTTAATTACTTTATTAGCCCAAGCATCCATCATATATGAATCTTCCCCACCAGATATAAACCAGTTCGCTATTTGATGCTGAACTGCTGGCTTATAGAATAGGAATGTATCTTTGGGCAACCACTCATCTAGCGGCTTATTACAATACAATGTAGAGTCTGCCCATACACCACCATAATTATTGATAAGTAATGTCCTAAAAATATCCGCATATCCAGGCTTATCAATTTTAGATTTATCAAAGCCTGGGATGTAGTCTGGGATATTAATATAATCTAACATTGTATTACCGTCCAAGGTAACCACATTCCAATTTGGATTGTAATGTTTCCAGGACTCAACACACTTTTTAGTTAAGGGTGGAGCCTTGTCCCATCCCTGAAGCCATAGTATCCAGACTGTTTTATTCATAGTTGGCTTTCAATCCAATCAAGAATATTTACCTTTGGTTTCCAGAACAATTCGTTGGTTGCCTTGCGGATATCAGCAAGAGTTTCTCTCATCTCACCGGGACGAGCTGATAGATGAATAACATCGCCAGAGACTTTAGCCGCCAACTCATTCACACTCCAGTTCTCACCATATCCAATGTTGTATGTCTCACCCCAGTTATCCAATTCACTGAATGATATCAAAGCATTTGCATTCACAACGTCAGAGACATGTACAAAATCTCTACGCTGTTCACCATCACCAAAGACAGTGAGAGCATTATCAGAAGCACGACACTTCAAGAACTTACTAACAACAGGTGCATATGTTCCCACATGACGTGCACGCTCACCATATACATTAGTATAACGGAATGCAGTAGTCTTCAATCCATATAGGTAATAGTATGCACGAACTAACTGTTCTCCACATAGCTTACCGATAGCATATGCATTGAGGGGATCCTCACGCATAGTCTCATTATTTGGGATTGGATTGTTGTTACCATAGCAAGCTGATGTAGATGAGTACACAAGCTTCTCACAACCGGCTAGACGGGCTGCTTCTAGTACATTAGCTGTACCCATAACCTGGGTGGAGATTGTTGGTAGGGGGTCATCTACGGAAGCCTGAACGCTTGCTTTAGCTGCTAGGTGGTAAACATAATCAACTCCATGGAATAGGGGTGCAATGGAAGAGAAATCTCTGATATCAACCTTATAGTTGTCAGAATTTTTATTCCAGTAGTATTCATCATGCCCGTCAGAAGACTCATTATCAATGACAATAACGCGATGCCCTGCCGATAACATTCTATCAACAATGTGGGAGCCAATAAAACCAGCTCCACCTGTAACTAATGTGGTTTTCATTTCTTAAATGTATTGTTTACTACTGTGAATGGGAGCTTCTTCTTTGCTTTGGGCTTACCCATAGCTTGGATTTCTGCTTTTTGTAGATGGAACTTATTACTCATTTTTTGTGGACCATATAGGTGAGCAATGAGAGCATCTGGGTTTAGTGAGTTAAACCTCTGATCCATAACAGTGTGTGGGATATCATATTTTAGCACGGAATAGTTCAGTTCTGACTGATCTCCATAAGGAAATTCATCAAAGCGCTCCTTGTACTTAACAACCTCACGCAATGCTAGGAGTGAGGACTTATGCATCAATAATACACCGGCATTGAAGTATGAGTGTCTAATCTTATCAATACCACACTCCTTCATAATCTTGGTCTCTGTGTATGGAATTGCTGGATTCATATCCCTAACAACTCTCAAAGTCTCCTGTGGATACTCCTCAAATATGTTGGGGCAATTATCATAAACAAATGCATCACAATCCAGATAGAGGATATTATCATATTCCTCTGCCCACTTCTCCTCAAAGATTAGCCTAAACCTCTCTTGGGTTGGATTAAAGAAGTTGATCCAAGGTTCATCAAATAAGATGTAATCAACACCACACCTTTCAGCATAACGCTTGGCTAGGATTTGTGAGTGTGTGTATAAGTCTCTGGTTAAAGTCTTTGCCGAAAGCATGGAACCACGAGTACCATCATCAATAAAAGTGTCGTGTCCATCAATGAGGGATTTATCAAAAAATACTTGTACAATCAAGTTTTTCATAGTATCAATCAAAATAGTTTTTAAATGACCTTGCTAGTCTCAATTCCAAAAGCTCATCTTTAATTAATTCGCTTTCACTACATCTAGTTAGGTTAAGTGGATGTGGGTTGATATTCCTAGACTTATTGGTACTCATCATAGACCTGAAGTGAGCGAAATATACATCACCAGATTGTTTGGGATACATTATAGTATCATTACTTCCGTCTAGTGCGTGTGTTTTCCACTGATAAAGCATAGACTTCTCTGGAATACAAATCCATTTTGTGATAGATAGTTTCCCGTGGAGATTTGGATTGTTTATCTTATCTGCATAGTACAAATAATCAACAAATCTAATATCATCATAATCTAAATGGCAGGCACTAACCTTCAATTCTATATTATATGGATCAATATTTCTATTACCATACACAATAGAACTCTTATTGTTTGCTTTTAGCTGCGAAACAATGTTCTCAATGAAAACCCCATCCTTCAATACAAGGAGCTCATCAATATCATGGTTTACAAAGTAGCTAGCGCACCACCCATACTTATACTTACAGTGCTCAAACTGCATGTATTGTGCAAAGTCAGAATCCCAAGTGGGTGGGTTAGGTCCAAATGGAACATCCCAATCAATAATCTCTACAACAATATCATCATACATTGATGTAAGTGCTTCTTTTAATTCAGAAGAAGTATAGTCAACACAGTTATTATTATAAAGAAGAAATCCTTTTAAATTATATTCTGTGTAGTAATAGTGAACCCACTGTTTAATCCAAGAGATTGGCTCATCTTTCTGCATTGTTGATATAAATCCAATACCTTTAAAGATATTTGAGATTGGATGTACATTGAATGTAACATCACCTTTGGTATTTGTAAGAGTGAGCTTATTAAGGGGACCGTTGGTTTCAACCAAAGTAATGCAACACCTATCAAGTGCTAGATGATGGTGAGGTAGTACACTAGTTCCATCACTAAATGCAATCTCTGAAGCTAGTTCATACAAAGGAGGACCAACACAAATAATTCTATTGTCTCCAATGTCTAAAACATCAACAAATAGATTATTCCAGTCAAACTGCTGTTCAAAAGTTAAGCCCTGCCTAACAAGGTTCCTATGTTGCATAGGAGTTCTTGGTTCTCTCTTAACTCCCCATGATTGAGGGATCTTAACTATTTCCATGCTAATAAAACTTCAGATTTACACTTCGAGAACCACCACGCAACTTCCGTAAAGCTACTATATGGTGATCCAATTATAAAATTATTCTTGGATAGGAGGAGCATATCAACCATACAACTCAACTGATGTGTCGGGTTGTTTATTGTTATGATTCTCTCTGATCCGTAGTAGTTAATCAGTGCATTTACTACGGATGGATCATCTGCTGATACATAAAACTTCTTATCTTTCCCATACTCATCCATCATCATACGATAAGTATTCAAGTCAAAGAATGCTTGGCGTCGGTATGGAGAGTCTTTCCAAGACCTAATATGAACGGAAACCATATCGTCTGTGAAATGTTCTCTCTCAATACCATCAACAATTTCCAGGATTTGCGGGGAGATAGTTAGTTTATCAAAGCATTTTAAGTATTCTTTTCTTACCTGCTCTGGTACTAGGTCATAAACTAAATCAATACCTCTACCATCAGGGGAAGGTGCTCCTAGTTTCTCCCCAGTAAGATGCTGATAAGCGTACTCACTCTCCCTAACAAGAAACATCGGAACATTGTCTTCTTCTAAAAGGGCAAACTTCCAGGTCTTTCTAACCTCTTTACCTTCAATGTCGTCAGTTTCATCCAAACCAACAAAGTAATCTGCAAGTTTAGTATTGGTGAGACCATAGGCTGCATGGAGTTCTGGTTTCCACTTCACCTCAACATTAGCACTCAACCTAATACAAGAAACTATGTTCTTGATTCTATTAGCCATACCAGCATTGTTGAATGATACAATGCTCGGTTGGCGTGTGGTTACTAGTGACTTATTCATATCAGAGCTGTTCTAGGACTTCCTCTAATACTTCAATATTATAATCAGTAACGAAGTGACTATTACCTAGATACAATCCACGCTCGTGGAGAATGTCTGCATTTGGGCAATGGGCAGTGTATCCATCTAGGAACGGTTGCTTGAGTAGATTTCCACCTACGACTGGGCGATACTCAATGCGATACTCCTCTAGTAGTTCTTGGAGCCGATTGTGTGTCTCAACTCTTCGTGAAACCAATGGGAAGCAGAAGCTACTCATTCTAATATTCCATGTTGGTAGATAGAATAAATGTTCATAATCTAGAAGTAGGTGGAAGAATGACCGATAGTTCTCATTGCGCCTATCAATCATTGAGTCCAAACGCCTCAACTGTGACTGCCCTAGGACTGCGCCAATCTCATTATTACGGAAGTTATATCCATCAGTTACAAATAAGAACTGTGGATTGATATCCGAATAAATCTTCTTGTATGCATCAAAGTGTGTTGACTCGCGGGCTAGACCATGTGAGCGCTTCATACGCATTAGGTCATATAGCTCTGTATTGTTGGTTGAAACCATACCACCTTCAACGGTAGTCATATGGTGACCAAAATAGAAACTGAATGTTCCACCAACATCAAATGTTCCAGCCTTATCACCACCAGAAAGTACTGCTCCGTGGCTCTCACATACATCTTCTAGGACATCTGCATATGGAAATAGTTTCCGAAACTTATCAACTTGTGCAGGGAATCCTAGCAAGTGAGTAACAAAGATTCCTCTGATGTCTTTGTGGTCACATGCAATCGTTTGTAATGAAGATATATCAAAACTAAAATCTTTTAAATTAATATCACAGAATACTGGTGTTAAGTTATTCTGAATGATTGGAGCAATGTTAGTCACCCAAGTACAAGCAGGAACAATGACCTTTGCTCCATCAGGAATATCATTGAGGTCTTTCCAGGCAGATACCAAAAGACTGTTGGCAGTACTACCGCTAGTAACAAAAAGAGAATGTTTAACACCAAGCCATTCACTCCAATGATCCTCAAATTTACGAACTTGTGGTCCTTGTGTTAGTCTGCTGCTTGTTAAAACAAACCCAGCCATCCGCAATCGGTCACGTAGAGTGATCGTATCGTCCATTAATTTCCAGTTATAATTCACAGAAATAACATAAAGTGATATAGTAATTATAACACCATAAAACACATAGGTCAACGGGATTTTAGGAAATTTAAATTAATTAGGATGTAGTCTGCCCCAACCATATGGACTTCATAGTTTAGACCCTTTGCAATTTCCATAACACCATCACGTTGTTCTTTTGGTAGGTTATGGTATTCAACAGTAGCTAGGGCTGGTCTAAATCCCCTATCAATCACACCCTTAAAAAGTTCATAATCCAAACCTTCAACATCAATTTGAAGAACATCAATATGAGTTAGGTTTGTTCTCTCTATTAATGTATCAAGTGTGATGGAGTCCACTGTAATTTTTACAGCGTGTCCGCTGACGTTGGGTTTGAGAGTACTACCATCAACTCTGGATACACCCATAGCGTGAAGGGGAACTGCGCCACTATCAATCACTTCTGGTGGGATAATAAACATATCAATCTCACCATCAGTATCGGAGATTGCAGCATTAATAAACTGAATGTTGTCCCTGTGATCGTAATTATCTTTTAGTTTTTCAAAGTAATATGGAACAGGCTCAACCATAACACCTTTCCAATTCTTATTGGTGTATGCATGAGGATATAGGACATCCACGGGGAATACCCCGTCACACGCACCAATCTCAAGGAAAGTAATATCCTTACCTTCAAAGGCAGTCAAAGTCTTACGATAGACACTATCTCTGATATTTGACCTACGGTTGATTTCCGCTATAAGTTTTTCTAAATTTGTGTTAGTCATTTGTGTGATAAGTACCATTCATAGGTTTGTCTGATTCCATCTTCAAAGCTGGTCTTGGGCTTCCACCCCAACTCATTAGCCAATGTACTATCAAGTAGTTTGCGAGGATTACCGTTAGGCTTCTCAGTATCCCATAAGATTTTGCCGGTAAAACCAACAACCTCTGCGATGCTTTCTGCTAGCTGTTTAATAGTAATGTCTTCACCTGTACCAACATTGACGTGACCGTAATCACTGTAGTTATCCATAAAGAACGCACAGGCTTCTGCTAGGTCTTCAGAGAAGAGAAACTCTCTCATAGGTGTTCCGTCACCCCAGCAAGCTACAGTGGCTTCACCAGCCACCTTGGCGTTGTGGAAGCGGTTCATCAATGATGCGAGGACGTGACCCGATCCCTCGTGGAAATTGTCTCCAGGACCATATAGATTAGGAGGCATAATAGAGATAGCATCAAATCCGTATTGCTCCCTGTAGAAGTCACACTGTTTGATTCCTGCGATCTTTGCGATGGAGTAAGCGTCGTTAGTAGGCTCAAGAGCCCCCGTAAGGAGTTCATTTTCTTTTAGTGGGTGTTGGCGACCGGCTGGATAGATGCAAGATGTTCCTAGAAATAGGAGTTTCTTAACACCTGAATAGTATGAAGAGTCAATTACATTACACTGCATCATTAGATTGTCGTGTAAGAACTCTGCCTTGCGAGTTTTGTTAGCCATAATACCACCGACTAGGGCAGCAGCTAGGATTACGTAATCAACTTTATTGGCTTTGAACCAGGCACGAACATCAGCTTGTTCTCTCAAGTCCAAATCTTTGCTACGGGGTAGGAGTAGCTTATGTCTTTTGTTTATAAACTGTCTGGTGATTGCTCCTCCCGCCAATCCACCAGACCCAAAAATTGCAACTGTGGAATTATTTTCCATAATCAGCACCATCCTGCTTGATAATCATCTTTGTAGATCTCTTCAACCTTTGCGATTTGTTTGGGGCTCAATCTAAAAGCCCTCTTCTTATTATTGCGGCAATGCAATTCAGGCAACTCAATACTCCACTTATCTTGTAGGTACTCGCGCAAGTCAGACATCTCATTGATATCAAATACCTTGGTATAGTTATCCCTTGATGGTCCTAGTTGATGAACCTGTGGAGCAAAGTGATACCAAATGAAACCATAGTCAGTTCCACCTTGCTTATGGTCTGCATCCTTATCGACATAAGTATCAAAGTTATCAATCAGATCACTTAGGCTGACCTTTAACCATCCCTCGCGCATAATCTTATCAGCATAGCAGCTAACAAAACGCTCTACTGGATCCCTCTTAACACATACTGCATCACCATCGTGTGGTGTATAGAGGTCCATAACATATCCATTTGATTTAATATGCTTAGCTACACTATCATCATTATAATAAAAGTCTTTTGTGGGATCACTAGCGACTAGCTTTAACTCACCCGTCATATAGTAACCAATCCAGTTGCGGATTGTAGTGCCACCACCCTTAGGAACATCCCTAAGGATGAAGTTGTTTTTGTTATCAAAAAATGTAGCCATAATAATTACTGTCCGTTTAGTACCATTTCTTCAACTAGTCCATCAAATGTGAACTTTGGTTCCCACCCCAAAACTGTTTTTGCTTTTGTAGGATCACCTAGGAGTGTCTCTACTTCTGCTGGACGGAAGTATCTAGGATTAACTTTAACAACTGTCCTATTGGTATTTAAGCAGTAACCAAACTCATCCAAACCTTCACCTCTCCATTCAATATTGAATCCAAAGTAAGGTGCGGCTGCTTCTACAAAGTCTTTGACAGAGTACTGCTCACCAGTAGCAATAACATAATCATCAGGCTTTTCCTGTTGGAGCATCAACCACATAGCTTCTACGTAGTCTTGTGCGTGTCCCCAGTCACGTCTTGCGTTGAGGTTACCGAGTTCCAACGTTCCTTGAAGACCCGTAGAGATTCGGGAGAGAGCTCGGACAATTTTTCTAGTGACGAAGGTTTCTCCACGACGCGAAGACTCGTGGTTGAATAGAATTCCGCTAGAAGCATGTAGGTCATAGCTTTCTCTGTAGTTTTTAACGATCCAGTACCCATATAGTTTAGCAACTCCATAAGGAGAACGTGGGTACATTGGAGTGGTCTCTTTCTGTGGTGTCTCCTGTACTAGCCCGTAGAGCTCGCTAGTGGATGCCTGATAGACTCTCACGTGTGATTCCATACCAAGCAAACGGACGGCTTCTAGGACACGTAGAGTTCCTAGTGCATCGGTATTAGCTGTATACTCTGGCTGGTCAAAAGAAACCTTTACGTGACTCTGGGCACCTAGGTTATAGATCTCATCAGGTTGAACTTCCTGGATGATTCTAACAATACCTAGTGCATCTGTTAAGTCACCATAATGAAGAGTAATGTGGTCAAAAATATGATCAATTCTGTGGGTGTTAATTAAAGAGGAGCGACGGATAATACCGTGAACTTCATATCCTTTCTCTAGGAGAAGTTCCGCTAGATATGACCCATCCTGCCCTGTGATACCCGTAATAAGTGCTACTTTCATTACAAATGGAATACTTAAAATACATTATAGCATAGATACTATAGAATCAGGATAATAATGATAAAGAAAGTTTTATACTCACTAGAAAATATTGTAGGCAAAAATATTGGTCATAGAAAAATCTCCGTGACTGATCTTGAAGGAAATAC
>Ga0233438_10005019_pt1 | contig 11327 bp, 8 predicted proteins | sample SI_123_September_FD_182720 | JGI IMG/M metagenome (GOLD analysis project Ga0233438, IMG submission 182720) | Seawater microbial communities from Saanich Inlet, British Columbia, Canada - SI_123_September2016_10_MG | ecosystem: Environmental > Aquatic > Marine > Inlet | place: Canada: British...
AGTGGTCTTATTATTGGCGTAAGCCTGACGTTCGTGCATACTGTGAAACAGAATTTGCAAAAGTCGGCGACACGGCAAGAGCCCTTGATGTGCGACTATCGATGCATCCAGGTCAGTTCACAGTCCTCGCCAGTGATAACCCGGACATCGTCGAAAGATCTATAGAGGAGTTTGAATATCATGTTGATTGCATCAGATGGATGGGCTATGGCCAATCGTTCCAAGACTTCAAGTGTAACGTCCATATATCAGGCAGACAAGGTCCAGCCGGTATCAAACACGCAGTTGACAACAGACTATCTCCAGAAGCGAGAAACACGATCACGATCGAGAACGACGAAAACAAATGGGGCATCCAAGACAGCCTTGAACTTGTCGACACATGCGCACTCGTACTTGACATACACCATCACTGGTGCCGTGAAGGTGAATACATACAGCCCACCGACGATAGATTTGCTCGTGTAATAGATAGCTGGCGTGGTGTTCGTCCTGCGATACACTACAGTTACAGTCGCAATGAAGCATTGCCCGAAGGCTTTACACACAACACAATGCCTAATTTTCCTGCACTATTAGAAGCAGGACACAAGAAAGGCAAACTACGAGCGCACAGTGACTACTATCCTAACAAGGCAGTTAATGACTGGGCTTTATCGTTCTTACCATATGCTGATATTATGTGCGAATCCAAATGTAAGAACCTTGCTAGTATTGCTCTACATAAATACAATGAAGGAAAACAATATGAGTTATCTAAACAAAATGTACAGCAACAAGAGCTTGAACTCAGCACAGCCGAGCCAGTCTTCGGATAAGAATCCTAATAGGGTTGCAGGTGGTTTAAAAGCACAAGGGGTTGATACCTTTGAAATGCTCGGTGAAGATGGAGCAATACAAAGAATTCCAACACACGCATATGTACAAAGTCTAGAAGAACAAATTAGAAAACAACGAGCCGCTATGACAGTGCTTGAGCGTAAACTAGCAAGACACACAAAATCTATAGAAAGTTTAGAAACGTTCATTCGCACATCAAGATAAATACTGTATAGGAGTAATATATGCAAGATTTAAAATTAGATAAAATTATTAGTCCAAGGCCTGATAAAGGACCTGGATTTACTAATGTAAAGTTAAAACCATCAACTAAACTTCCTGAAGTTAAAAAATCACAAAAAGAAGTAACAAACGAAAAGAAGGGCTGGAAATACTAATGATTAAAAAATGGATAAACGCTCGTCTAAGCGAAAGAACTACACTTGACGGTGCTATATTAATTGGTGCAGGTATTGCATTTTTAATTTTTAAACCAATTGCAAGTCTAGTAGCATACGGTGCTATTGCATATGGTGCTTGGACTATCTGGAAAAGAGAAGACTAAGCAATGGCGAGAGAGTACACACTAACAGCCGAAACGTCTGATAACACTAGAGAAGTGTCTGAAGGTGTTACTAAAGACCAATATAATGTAACAATTACAAAAGTAGAAACTGGACAAGTTATTCAAATACTTGATGTTGTAAGTTACTATGACAGAGACCAGTGGTGCAAATCTGTATTTGAAAATGCAAAAGTAGGATTAGATCATGAAGACGGTCCTAGTTGTTGCTATGTTAATGCAAGTTACGTAACTTAAAGTTTACTAATATCTAAATCACTACTAGCAGGCATATCCCATATATGCTTTCTTTCAACGCCTTTACGTTGAGCAAAGCTCTTTACATCACATTGTGAACAAACATGAAAGTAATTGTTATTCAATCGCTTGGGATCCATGCTACCTCTTGCTCTTATAAACTCCTCATCACAACTATCACACCTAAGGCTAACATATGTACGCTCTCTAGTATACACATGTTTACTACCTAATTTAGACTTACGAGTGTGCCGGGTTCGTTTCTTAAATTCTTTAATGAACATAACTATATTTAACATTAAGATTATAAAACGATACGATAAATAACTGTAATAAGGAGATTCGATGTCAATTTGTACACTAACAGACGCAGCTAAACAACAAATCGATACTATTTGTAAAGAAAATAATGTATTTGGAGTTACTTTAAACATGAAGGGCGGCGGTTGTGCTGGCTTTGAATATGATTGGGGAACAATTAATGATGCCCGTGATATTGAAGAAGGTAGTGAACTTATAGTAACTGAGCAGGGTAATAATTTTATTATTGGTCAGCATAGTATAATGTTTATGATAGGAACTGTTGTAGATTACAAAAAAGATATTATGGGATCAATGTTCGATATACAAAATCCAAATGCCCAATCAAGTTGTGGTTGCGGAGTAAGTGTAAACTTTGATATGGACAAATTAGCAATACCACTTGAGATGGAGCAATAAATGGCAAAACAAGATGTAAATATTGGTGTAGAAGGTAACGACGGCACCGGTGATAGTATTAGAGAATCGTTTCGTAAAGTAAACGAAAACTTCCAAGAACTTTATGCAGTATTTGGAGTAGGTGGGCAAATATCATTTACTACACTAGGAGATACTCCAGAGACTCTTGAAGCAGGGAAGATTATTACAACTAATAGTGCAGGCAATGCAATTAGGTATAGTACAATTGGAAGCGACTCAGATTTAGATGCGGCATCAGATGATAGTATTACTGTAGATGTTGTTAGTGTTCCAGGTAAGATTATTTTATCAACATCATTTAGTGCCCTAGTAGACGACAATGTTAATCCTACATTAGGTAGTCATTTAGATGCAGCCAACTTTGGTATTGCAGGTGTGCAGATTAGTGACAGTGCGGCAACAGCTATTAACTCACAGCCAGGTAGATCAACATCATACACAATTGATGATTTAGTAATTACAAAAGGCTATGGTGACAGACGTTATATTACAAGCGGGTTACCTATTAGAATTGCAGCTGAACCTGCAACAAGAACACAATTTACAAAAACAATTACAAGTTATGTAGATGGTAACTTGTTTATCTCAGGCCACGGATATGATAGTGGTGCTAATGGTACAGCATTTATTTTCCAAGCAGAAGATACTGATCCAACTGGAATTACAAGTGGAACAACATATTATATTAGATACATAAACGACGACCAGATTGGATTGTATGCTACAGCGTCACAAGCACAAACAGAAAGTGCAACTGAAGCAGCTAACAATAAAATTAGTGTAAGCGGAACTATTGCAGACGACGACACTCATACAATAACTGATTCTGGTTTTGATAGTACACTAGAAGGCAACTTCTTAAAAGACGTAGGTATGCCACGTGATGCAATTGTAAGACGTCAAGGCGATACTATGGAAGGTGCTCTAACATTATTTGACCATCCAGGTGATCTTGCTGGTGATGGAACACCTAATGGTGATGCAGATTTACAAGCCGCAACAAAATATTATGTTGACAATACAGCATACAGTTCACCTGAAGTTTTATTTGTAAGTACAGCGGGTGATGATAGTATGGCTGGCGTGCCAGCAGGTAAAGAAGGAACTGCTAACGTTTATGCATACAGAACAATAAATGCTGCTGCAAGACGTGCGGCAGAATTAATTAAAACTGCTCCAGAAGAACCAGGTCCTTACTTCCAAACATTACAACATAGTTCAAATGTTGACAGTACAGTTATTACAGCAGGAGTAGAAAATCCTGTAAACTCAATTACAAGTGCTACGCTACGATTAAACAAAGCATATATTGTTGCAGAAGTTTCTAATTATATTAGATACACATATCCAACTTTTACTTACAATGTAGCAACATGCGAACGTGACCTAGGATTAATTGTTGATAGTTTAAGATTAGATGCAGAACGAGGAAACAATGCTAACTATCTTTCAAGAACAGCCGGCGAACGATATTACTCAAGTGTAAGTGGACGTATTGCAATTACTTCACAAAAATTACAAACTAACGATAGTTTTAGATTCTTAGGTGAGATTATAACAAGTGCTATTTTACAAAATAAATTGTTAAACGAAAAGTCAATTCAAAGTATTGTTAAAAAGTCAGGAGACACACCTTCACTTGTTACAACTACTACAACACACGGATTGAAAAACGGAAACATTGTAGAGTTTGATACTATTGCTGGTATGACTGAGATAGAAGGTCAATTTGCATTTGTAAAAGTAATTGATACAACTAGTTTTGAATTATTCACCAATGAAGCACTAACTACAGCATTTGATAATAGTGCTTACACTCCTTTCGTAAGTGGTAAAATTGGTCTACGTTACCAAACTAAATTCCAACAGGATACAACACAAGCTGCTGTATGGGATGGCGGATCAGGTGGTGCTGAACCTAATGGAGCAAGCTCTGTAAGCAATAATGTTAGTTTAATAAGAACTATTATTTCAAATGGTATTGAAGCAGGGGCAGATGTAGCATTTGGTAACAGATATGAAATTACAATGGTTAATGGTACTAACGGACAGTTAAATCAAACAGATCCAAATAACGTTGATGCAATTCCTGGTAAAGTACTACGTGGTAAACGTTCAGGTGCTATTGGTAGAATTATTACATCAGTACAAGATACAAACTCAACTGACTTTTACTTACAACTTTTAGAACCTAAAAACTTTGAATCAGGTGAAGAAATTGAAATGGGTAACTTTGTTAAGAAAAAACAAATTACTATTAAAGTTGAGTCAGGACAATACGAAGAAGACTATCCAATTAAACTTACTAAAAACGTTTCATTAAAAGGAGACGAATTTAGACGAGTAATTATACGTCCTAAAGAACGTATATCACAAAGTGTATACGCTAACACATATTTTTATAGAGATAAAGAATTTGACGGCTTAACGCTTACTACAACTGGTACTCCGTTTATAAATCAAACTGGTGTTGAACAAGGGTTCTTTGGTTATCATTATTTGAAAGATAATACAAAGGAAACAAATGTAGGTGGAGCAGTAACTAACTTAGGAAAGTATTCAACAGCAGCATCTATTGTTGACGAGAACAAAGAATTTATACAAGACGAAGTAATATATTTTATTAATACAACATATCCAGCATTAGTTTATAATGAAACTAAGTGTCGTAGAGATACAGGAATAATTGTTGACGGTATTGTAAAAGATTTAAAAAATGGCGGAAAAGAATTTGCTTTAGAAAACCAAGGCGAGTATTATACTGGCGCAGTAAGCGGACAAGAAACAGAAACAGCTGCGGCAATTAATTATATTAGTACACTAACAGCACAATTACTTGTAGCAACGGCACCTACTAAAAATGCAGGTACTAACTTTGATCCAAATATTTCACAAGGTAAAGCTGAACCAGATTGGGCAACTGGTGTTACGTACAAACAAGGTGACTTTGTTAAAAAAGGAACTTTATATTATAGAGCATTAAAAAATCATGTATCTGCGGCAAGTGATGAAGATACTGATATACTATCAGCAACATACCAACAGCTCACTGATACAACACAATGGATACAAGTAACAAGCAGTGTTACAGTAGTTGGACAACTTGTTGATGTAGTAGCGTTTGCATTTGATTCAGACTATAATCCACCTAAACGCAATGACGAGATGGATGTGTTTATGATGGACGATGCAACTATTGTTCGTAACGTGACTGTACAAGGACACGGCGGCTTTATGTGTGTGCTTGATCCAACAGGACAAATTTTAACTAAATCACCTTACATTCAAACTGCTTCAAGTTTTTCAAAGAGTGAAAACAAAAAAGCGTTTAGAGGTGGTATGTATGTTGATGCGTTTGCAGGGAACATTCCGATGCGAGTACAAGGCAACAGTGGTAACTATACTGATGCTAACGGAAGCGTTGCGCTAAATGCATTTACACTTTATGTAGAATCACAAGACGTCGGTGGCCAAGGTCAAGGACTAAAATTAAGATTACCAGAACTTCCAGCACCATTCTATTACAAAGGTCAGCGTTTCCAAGTTAATGCTATTTCAAATTATGATAGCGGATTAGGTAGAGCGGTAATTTACTTAGATCCAGGTTCTAACAGTAGTAATGGTTGGAACTTTGCTGGAACTGATTTAATTGGAGCAGTTGGTCATGACGAAAATGATTACAACCAAGATATATTCTTACAAACTGCTGGTAATAGATCAATACTAGGAAACGACTTTACACAAATTAACGACTTAGGATACGGACTTGTAACTACAAACGGTGCGTTCTCTGAAATGGTTAGTATGTTTACATACTACACACATGCGGCATACTATGCAGCAAACGGTTCAGAGATTAGATCACTTAACGGTTCAAACGGTTATGGTAACTTTGGTTTAGTTGCTGAAGGTGCTGATCCAAACGAAATTCCAGATCAGGTTACTACACTAAGAAACATGACACAACCTGTAAAAGCATTTACACACGGTGGTTTAACAAACGCATCTGGTGATACTGTATTAACGTTGTACGACTTTAAACAAGAGCCAATGAAAAATGCTTATGTTACAATTAACCACGGCGGTGCAACAGGTTCACTTAATTATAAAATTACAAATGTCCAAAACTTATCAGACTCAAATGCAGACGGTGTTGACGGAGATACAGGATCGATTGTAGCAACAGGTATCGAAACTATTGATAATTCTAGTATAACTGGAACTCCAGGTAGTGACGGGGTTTATGCTGCCGTTGCACAAAAATCAACAACTGGCAGTGGTGTAGGTGCTACATTTACAATTACTGTTGTATCAGGTGCGGCTACAGCAGTTGTATCAAATGTTGGTAACGGATATGCCGTAGGAAATACTGTTACTGTAGATGGTGGAGATATAGGCGGAGCATCTAGTACTAATGATATAACTATTCCGATAACAGCAGTTTATCAAAGTACAGCAGGTACATTTAGCAACAGAGTATATCGTTTAAGTATTCAAGAAGCAGGATCTAATACAGACTTCTTCCCAGACTTACAAGGCAATGTAGCACATGATACATTAGTAGAATACAGACAAGGTGAAAACTTTATCTTTGATAATGTTGATACTCCAGATATTAGTGAACGTCCAAGTACTGCTATTAACTTTGATGAAAGCGATACTACAACATATAGAAGTACAGGCTTTACACAAAAAGATGATCAAAACCAAGACTTACAAGCTGACGAAACTAAAGTAACATTTGATGCAGACTTTAAATATGTAACTCCAACTATTGATTACTTGAACATAGGAACAAGTGCTCCACTTGGTGGCGGCACATTAGGTAGTGCAGTATCAGATACATATCTAGCAATCAAAAAATTAGATAGTGTTAGTGCAACTAGAATTGTACAAGATTCAACAAATGCAGCAACACAAGTAATACGTAATCCTGGTGATGCAGGTTATGCTGGAGGTATGATTTTTGCATACGGAGGAAGAGTATTACAAGTTATTGATTACGATGCAATTACTAAAGGCAATATTACTGCAATAACAGCAGCTAATCCTGTAGTAGTTACTAGTGCAAGTCACAACCTGTCAAACGGTGATAGAGTAGAGTTTGAAAACGTAGGTGGAATGACACAACTTAACGGTAAAAATTATTATGTTAATAATGTTACTACAAACACTTATGAATTATATACAGACTCAGCACTAACTGGAACATTAGACGGTACTGCATTTACAGCTTACACTAGCGGAGGTCGTTGGATTGACTTTACAAGTGTTTGGTATATTGAAACACAAACTGTTGCAAGTACAGATGTAAATGGATCAGGAGCAGCAGGTATTAGATTAGTACCTACAGCTGAACGTGATATATTCTGCGGATTACCTGCAGGAGCAACAGCTGAAATTACAGTTGCAATATCGTTACTTAGAGCAACAGGACACGACTTTACAGAAATTGGTACAGGCGGATTTAATACAAGTAACTATCCAAATGTGTTGCTCGGTGAACCAATTGGTGGATCAAATGCTAAAGCACCAGCATATCAAGATGCTGATAATGCAAGTAAAGCACAAGTTTGGGAACGTAGAAAAGGTAGAGTATTCTTTATTAGTAGTGACAATGATGGATTCTTCCGTGTAGGTAAGTATTTTGTTGTTGATCAATCAACTGGTAGTATTACATTTGCAGGTGACGTTGGTATTTCACGAGCGGCATCATTAGGATTTAAAGATGGTGTTACTATTGATGAATTTTCAAATGATGAATTATTTACTGACTTGTCTGATACCGCAGTGCCAACTGAAAAAGCAGTTGCAAGTTATGTAAGTAGACGTTTAGGACATGACGGTACAGCACAACTAACTGGTACAGCTAGATTTGCTCCAGGCTTTTTAGCATTGGATGGTTCAACACCTTTAGAAGCTAACTTAAACGCAAATAGTAAGCAAATTAAAAACTTACTAGATCCAACAGATGACAACGATGCAACAACAAAAGATTTTGTTAGCCAAGCAGTTAGTAATTACGATGAATTAGATGATTTAAGAAACGTAACAATACACACAGTTACGACTCCGAATAAGAGTAAACAAATACTTGCTCCTACAGGATCTCAGCGTTTAGTAGTTGAGCCAGAATCGCCAGGACTGTTTACAATTGGAGGAACTATTACTGACGGTACAGCACAAGGTACTGTTGTAGCACTTGAATCTAGATTTGATAAAGTTCTTAATCAGAACATAAGAATTGTTACTTACAACCTAACAACAGTAGGTGACTTTAGTACTACAGCAAGTCCAATTAATAACGGAGTTGTAGGATCGCCAGGTGCAACAACAGCCAATGTACTTGAGAATCCAGTAGACGAAGTTACAAACGCAGTTGAAGCAACAACAAGTGATGTTAATATTACAGTAAACAGACTAGCATCAAGTACTGAAATTGATTTACAACTTGAAGCACAATCTATTATTAACAGCGATGTAAATGACGATGCTAACATTGCACAAAATAAAATAATGATGAATCGTGCAGGTACATTAGCTGACAGTACAGGATTACTAGGAGTTGATGGTGACGGCACAAACGGTAGAACAGGACAAACATCAAGAGGCTTAGCAGCATTTGAAGATGAAAGTTTTGCAGAAGATATTGAAATAACTGTTCAAGGTGGAACACTTACATTAATTACAGGTGATACACTTACTCAAGGAACAAACACAGGTGTTGTTGTAAATGATGTTACAAATAGCACAACTGCTCTTATTAGAACAGGTGATACTTGGGTAGCTGATGCAACTATACTTTCAAGATCAACATTTAACAATACAACTGGTGTTACAGCAGCTCCGGCAAGTTTAGCTACTGTATTTGTACAAAGTATTAAACGTACAGGTTATATAAGTTTACGTGATCGTGGAGTTGATTATGCAAAACTTCCAGAGCTTACAACTGACACAGTAATTGGTAGACAACAACCAAGCACAGGTAGAGCAGAAAGTGTAACATTTGCACAAGTTATTGATCAAGGGTTAGGTCTAGCAGACGGAGATTTTGCTGCTGTACTACCTTACTTCTCAAGTGGAAGCATTGTAGGTGACCCAGGTCAAGTATTAGTTAAAACTGGTACTGGTGCATATAGTACAAGTGAAATAAGTTATGAAAACGAAAACACAAGTATTGCAAAACGCAGAAACGATGGAAGTTTACAAGCGACATCATTTATTGTAGGTGGTACAGCAAGTAACGTAGTACTAAGTGAAAACTTAGGCACACTATCATTTAAGACACCAGGACAAGGAACTATCCTAACAGCAAGTGGCGCAAGTAAACCAACTATTAACACAGGCGGAAATATTAAAGTTGGTGAGATGAGTGTTGCACCAACTGAAAGTACATTCCATGCTAACAGTGCTTATGGTTCAGTAGGTGGCGCAGGCACATCAGAAGAAACTAGTGCTATAGCAACACGCTGGTTATATACTTCATTCATTGAAGCACCAAACGAAAAAGACTCAAATGGTACAGGTATTGGATTAGGAACAAATACAGGATTTAGTGAAGGTGGTGCTGATGTTATTACTTTTGTTACAAGCGGAACTGTAGAAGCAAAAGTTACTGGAACAGGTATTGAAACTGATGCTATTACAAGTATAAGTGATAACACTGATTTAAATTTATCAGCAAACGGAACAGGAAGTGTTTATGTAAACGATACACTTAAACTAAGTGGCGATATTACAAAAGGCACAGGCACAATAACAGTACCTAACAACACTACAGGTACAATGGTGCTAAGTGTTAGTGATACCACAGGACAAACAGGTGTAAATCAAACTTTAAGTGCAACTGGTAATATCAGTGCAACAGTTGACGGATTAGGTACATCAAGTAATGTTGAATTTGGTCAAGTAACAACTACTACTATTACAACAGGTGCAAGTAGCACAGCAGGTAGTATTACAGGTAACTGGAGTCTATCAACTGGATCACGTATGCAAGCAACATACGCTGACTTAGCTGAGTACTATGAAGGTGATGTAGAATACGCAGTTGGAACAGTACTAGTATTTGGTGGCGACAAAGATGTTACACAAAGTACAGAACATCGTACAACAAGAGTAGCTGGAGTAGTAAGTGATCAAAGTGCTTATACTATGAACGAAGGATGTCCAGGTATAAAAACACTTACAGCACTACAAGGTAAAGTTCCTGTAAATGTAATTGGAAAAGTTGCCAAAGGTGATATGTTGGTTGCAAGTGCAATACCAGGATATGCTATTGTCGACAATGATCCTAAAGTAGGAAGTGTAATTGGTAAAGCAATTGGTACTAAAGATACAACAGAAAAAGGAACAGTCGAAGTAGTAGTAGGTAGAGTATAATGTCTGACAATAACGTAAGCAACATTAAAAATAAACCAGTTGTGCAAACTGATGACCGCACAGGACAAACTTTTACGTTTTATCCTAACGGAAACGGAGCGCCAATGATAAGCATGGAACCAAAGCAAATAAATACAGTAAGCGAGGAAAACAATGGCAAATAGATATCCATTAGTTGTTGACACAACAAACGGCAACAAAATTAGAGAAATTCCAAATGGCGATAATCTACAACTTACTGGTAACAGTGTTATTGGTGTTGTAGATGTAACAGCAAGTGGCACAGTAAGCGCAAACGAAATTAATGCAACTAGTATTAAAAAGGGCGGAACTGAATTAGCAACTGTAGCAGTTACAGGTGCATTTTCAGATATTACAGGTGGTCCAACACAATTAAGTGACTTAACTGATGATTTGAATGTATTAGTTCCAGGAGATAATGTTGGTACACTTACAAATAATGTAGGTTACTTAACAACAGTTGCATTTGCAGATTTAACAGCAAAACCAACTACTATAGCAGGTTATGGTATAACAGATGCAGCTACATCTGCACAAGGTGGAT
>Ga0233438_10005020_pt1 | contig 11324 bp, 9 predicted proteins | sample SI_123_September_FD_182720 | JGI IMG/M metagenome (GOLD analysis project Ga0233438, IMG submission 182720) | Seawater microbial communities from Saanich Inlet, British Columbia, Canada - SI_123_September2016_10_MG | ecosystem: Environmental > Aquatic > Marine > Inlet | place: Canada: British...
TAAATTTTTTTCACGGTATTGATCAGGTAGGTCACTTGCAAATGAACTTCCCTTTACCGTTCTATTCATTTTTTCAAATAAGCCTGCTTTATCTCCTTGGCCAAACGATCCAAGGTTACCGATCTCAAGCATAATAAAATATGTATTAGTAGAATTTTGATCAGTAGCTAACTGAAGTCTATGGAACATAAACTGAGCTGACCAGCAACCCGCATCATATTCTGCACCAAGCATTGATTCGATATCATGTCGCTCGTAAATATCATAATTATAACTTGCTAAGGCTGACCATCCATAACTTACTGGCCATTGACCAGATAATAAGTATTGTTTGACGTCATATTCACCAGAAGATGGATTTAAAACCATACGATAGGAGGCATTTAATACTTTTCCTGGTTCTGGTTTATATCTAGCAGCAGCTGTGAACTTGTTTGTCACATCCTCAGATAAGTTATACTCATAATCACTAGTTAATTTTAATGATTTTGTAAGATTTGCCTGAGCACCTACTAAAAAATCTGACTTATCTCCTTTATAAGATGAATTAGCATATTTATCCTCTTCTAATACCTTTCTGTCAGATAGATAAAATCTTTGTCCCATAGTTAATAACATCCAATCATAACCAGAATCATCTAAAATTCTTGTAGTAAGTGCCGTTGTAATCGCATTAGTATCCATCACTCTATCTTGACCAGAAAATTGATTTTCTTGAAAAATTGTTGTTGTATTCAATTCGTTTAAGGAAGTATCAAAATAAGGAATATCAGTTTGATCTTCATATGGTGTATATGTATAAAAAATTCGGGGTTCAAGTGTTTGGATAAAATTATAACCACTAAGTTTAAATGGTCGATCAAGATATAAACCCGAATCAAGTGATACTGTTGGAATAGCTAAACTTTTTTTAGAAGTAGATGCATCATCGAGATCATAGTGCCTTAAATTTGCCATCAATTTAGGTTTAAGAAAACCAAAACTGGCCTCCATCGGAAACGAAACACTGGGAGTAGATGCAATTCTTGAGCCTGTAGGAATATTATCGGCTGCATTATCACCTTTGTCGAATTGGTCATACATAAAATTTGCATCTGTTTGTAAAAAAAGTGATTGGTCTATTTTGTCCTCCCAATCTTTCTTATAACTTATGTTAAAACTCGGTTTTAGCTCATATGGAGATGCGGAACTTAGGTTTTGGAATTCTTGCACTTTCAAGCTTGCTTTAATATCAGATAAATCATCAGTTTTTTTATAGTCCACATGTGCTGTTTGCCTTAAACTTAATTGACTTGTAACAGCAATACTTGTCGACATATCTGCAAAATAATTATTATCATTTTTTTTGACTTTCTCATAATCAATTGTTCCGGTAAAGCCATGACCGAAATCATGTTTATGCTTAATGTCTAATAGATATCGATTATCAATATCAGACTCTTTATCCTTATGTAAATATTGAATTTGTGACGTACCTTTAAAATTTTCGCTTAAGTACCTGTATTCACCATCCATTTGAAGCCCACGTTTTGCCATATTTCTTGTTGTAATTGTTGCATCATGTGTAGGTGATAGATTGAAGTAATAGGGAATGGACATTTCGAAGCCACTTGTAGTTGAAGATCCGGCTGTTGGAAGTAACCATCCAGACCTTCTTTGAGATGTGGTTGAAAAGTCAACATATGGTGAATACAAAATTGGAACGCCCTTAAGGGTTAAGGTAGCATCTTTTGCTTTAATATTACCAGACGATTGATCAATTATTGTTTCACCGCTTGTTATAAACCATTCATTTTGATCTGCTTCACACGTAGTAATTTTTGCATTCTCTAATTTCTTTCTATCTTCACCTTCTAAGAATATTTTAGTTGCAGTGCCTCGAAGCTCATCATTAAATTTTGATGTCTTAGTTTGGCTGACATCTGCAGTAAATGAAGCATTTGCAATTGATCCCGTATTTTTAGTTTGATTAATTTTTGCGATAAAAGAGGCATTCGCAATAGAGCCAGTATTTTCAGCGAGCGACATTTCTAGCTCTGTGCCCTTTAGCTCAAGTTCTGGAGTGGTGATTTTAATTTGACCTTTTGCATAGATTTCCTCCGAAATTTGATCATACTCTATAAAATCAGCTGTAATTGACTGCTTGCCTTTTAGAATTGATGCGTTTCCTGTAGCCCTAAGTTTTCTGTCAAGAATGCTTTCCAGAGAGTCACCTTCAATTAGTATGCTATCTTCAGTTAGGTTCTGTGCAGGTGAGGATGTATCCTGGTTTTCCTCAGCAATAAGTTTTGTGTTTTTTAATAGAAAAAACACAAGCAAAAAAATCCATATTTTTTTTGTTCTTAAATTCAAATTATACGAAACCTGATATAGTCATTTTAACCATTTAAATTTTAAATAAACCTTAGCCTTTATTTTAAAAACTAATATATAAATCAGTGAGTTGTGGATTATAACTCATGTAAATTAAAAAAGAACTTATTTATTATCAAAGAGATAATCATTTGAATAGTTTAAAAAGAATAGATTTATTAAAGGATTGGCTCTCCAAAAAATTGGAAATAGATTTTTCTATTTCTACTGCCTCGAGTGATGCAAGCTTTCGAAGATATTTCCGGGTAAAAACTATTAAAGATAGCTTTATTGTTATGGATGCTCCTCCCCAAAATGAATCAATCGAAGCTTTTTTAAAGATCAGTCAAATTCTAAATACAATAAATGTAAATGTTCCAGAAATATATGAAGAGAGTGATGTGCTTGGATTTATTTTGATGCAGGATTTTGGAAGTGATACTTACCTAGATGTCTTAAGTGATGATAATCAACAACGATTGTATGGCGACTCAATTGACTCACTTATTCAAATGCAGAAATTGGTAAAAAAAGGTTTATGTCATTCTTACACACAAAAAATACTTTTGAATGAAATGACTCTGTTTATAGAATGGTATCTAAAAAGATATAAAAAAATTGAGCTTACTAATAAAGAAAATGAGATGCTATTAACTTGTTTTGAAAAAATCAGTAAAAAAGTTTTAAACCAAGAAAAATTTTTTGTTCATCGTGATTATCATTGCAGAAATCTGATGATCCAAAAATCAAATAATCCTGGAATTTTGGATTTCCAAGATGCTTTAGAAGGCCCAGTTACCTATGATCTTGTCTCACTTCTAAAAGATGCATATATTGAATGGGATGAGGAAATCATCCTAGATCATGTCATCAGATATTGGGAAAAAGCAAAGATCAATAATCTCATTACAAACTTAGAATTTTCAACCTTTTATAAGGATTTTGAATGTATGGGTATTCAGAGACATCTAAAAATTTTAGGTATATTCGCAAGACTCTCTATTAGGGACAAAAAAAATCAGTACCTTGAGAACATTCCATTAGTTGAGAAGTACTTAATGGATGCGACTGAGAGGTATCGAGATTTTCATCAGTTAAGAAATTTTTTGGATAAGCTAATTAAATGAAAGCAATGATCCTTGCTGCAGGGAGAGGAGAGAGAATGGGTAAATTAACTCAAAACTGTCCTAAACCCTTATTAAAGGTAAGGGGGAAGTGCTTGATAGACTGGCACTTAATTAAATTATGTGAAGCTGGTTTTCAGGATGTTGTTATCAATGTGGCATATTTATCAAAACAGATAATCGATTTCGTTGGTGACGGTTCTAATTGGGGATTAAATATATCTATCTCAGATGAGATTGAGGCATTAGAGACTGCTGGAGGTATAAAGAAAGCAATTAAGCATCTAGGTGATGAGCCTTTTGCAGTGATTAACGCAGATATTTTTTCAAATTACAATTACAAAAATTTAAAAAACAGATCTTTACAAAATAAAAGTATAGGTCATCTAGTTCTTGTCAATAATCCAGAGCATAATCTAACAGGTGATTTTGGCATAATGGATGATGGTATATTAACTATGAATTCTGAAAGGCCGTTGACCTTTTCAGGTATAGCCATCTATGACCCTAAATTTTTTTCTGAATTGACGGAAGGAAATAAAATTAAATTAGCACCTATATTAGAAATTGCAATAAATAAAAAATATATTCAAGGTGAATTTTTTGAAGGGCTTTGGTCAGACGTAGGTACCCAAGAGCGTTTAAATATGATTAATTTAGATGATTGAAGACATGAAGAATTATAAAGAATTTAAAAATAGAAGAGATAGACTTGCAACTCGAATAGGTGATAATGTTGCTATCGTCTCAAACGCTAAGGAATCCATTAGAAATAAAGATTGTCACTACCCGTTTAGATCTGATAGTACCTTTCATTATCTATCAGGGTTCCCAGAGCCAGAGACAGTTGTGATGATTTTCGGCGGTAAAAATCCAAAATCAATCATCTTTTGTCAGCCCAAGGATAAATTTAAAGAGGTCTGGAATGGTTTTATTTATGGTCCAAAGCAGGCATCCAAGGAATTTTTATTTGATGAGGCTTACCCATTAACTGAGGCCCCCAAACTGATTCCTAAATTTTTAAAAAGTAAGAGTGTATATTTATTACCATCTTCCAAAATTGATAATATTTTGAGTCCTAAGTGGTTCAAGGAAAATAATAAATTAAGAGAAGATTTATCCGAAATCCTTGATGGTATGAGGGTGGTTAAAAATGATTTTGAAGTCCATTTAATGAGGAAGTCAGCAGATATTGCCGCTAATGCTCACATACAGGCGATGAAACTAACCAGGCCGCATAAATACGAGTATGAAATTGAGGGTGAAATTTTAAATCAATTCTTCAAGGGAGGTGCACGCAACCCAGCCTATAGCTCTATCGTTGCATCAGGGGTTAATGGATGTACCCTTCATTATGTAGAAAATGACTCCCAAATGAAGGATGGTGATCTAATATTAATAGATGCTGGATGTGAAGTGGGAAGTTATGCTTCTGATATCACAAGAACCTTCCCTGTGAATGGTCAATTTTCTTCAGCCCAAAAAGAAATCTATGAATTAGTTTTGTCGGCACAAAAAGCTGCCATTGAAAAAGTTAAGGCAGGAAGTTTTTTTGATGATCCGCACAAAGAGGCACTTAAAGTTATCATTAATGGCTTAATCGATTTAGGTATTTTAGTTGGCTCAAGAGATGAGGTTTATGAAAAAGAATTATATAAAGAGTTCTTTATGCATAGAACAAGTCATTGGCTTGGATTAGACGTTCATGATGTAGGTAGGTATTCATCTAAAAACAACCCGTCAGTGGCTGTAGAGTTTACCAAAGGAAATGTTCTGACTGTCGAGCCGGGTTGTTATATCAGGCCATCGGATAATGTACCTAAAGAATTCTGGGGCATAGGAGTGAGGATAGAAGATGATGTTTTAGTCACCTCTGATGGTTATGATGTATTAAGTAAGAATGCGCCAAAAGAAATAAATGAGCTTGAAGAAATTATTGGGACGTCAAGTGCCTGATTGTGCAATCATTGGTGGAGGTCCAGTTGGTCTGATATTTGCAATATTAAGTCGCACAAGCATAGGTAAGGTTCAAATTTTTGAGTCTAAAAAGTATGGTTACACAAATCAAGACAATAGAGCACTTGCACTTTCAAATGGAAGTCGACTCATTTTGGAGGAAATAGGGGTATGGGACCGATTAGAAAAAAAAATTACAAAGATAAAAAAAATACATACAAGTCAGGCTGGATCCTTTGGCAGGACCATGCTGGATGCTGAAGAATTCAATGAGGAATCATTAGGTTATATTATATCCTACGGGGATTTAATGAGAGCTCTTCAAGAGGAAGTAGAATGCATAAGAAACGTTGAGATTTCTTATGAAACAAAGGTTACTAAATGTTCTGACAAAGAAGCTTCATTGAATCTTACATTGCAAACCAACAATAAAACTAAAAAATTTAAAAGTGAATTTGTTGTTTTGGCTGACGGGGCAACCGAAGGAATTGAAGGGTTAGAGTTAAATAAGAAAACAAAACACTTCAATCATGCTGCAATTGTAACAAAGGTTTTGTCTGAAATGCCTCATCGTAATATTGCTTATGAAAGATTCACCTCCAATGGGCCAATTGCTTTGCTACCAAATAAAGAAGATAAATTCTCACTGGTTTGGACGGGGCCGTTAAAATTTATAGAAGACCTTAAAAAATTGGATAATGAATGTTTTTTATCACAGCTTCATGAAAGCTTTGGAGACAGAGTTGGCAGCTTTGAAGAGTGTGAGAAAAGAATATCATTTGATTTAAAACAAACACATGTGAAAGTAATGCATGCAAATATTGTCGCTCTAGGAAATGCTTCACAGACCATGCATCCTGTTGCCGGCCAAGGTTTAAATACAGGGTTTAGGGATGCATATCAACTTAGTCAGTCCTTAAGAGATGATTTAAATACTAAAAATCTAGAGACTTTGATTAATGACTATAAACAATCAAGGGCAAGTGAACGAAAGAAAATACTTGGTTTTACTGAATTACTCGTAAAGAGCTTTTCGAATGACTTGGTAGGCTTTAAAAAAGCCAGGGGTTATGCGCTTACCTTATTAGATATTTCAAAACCTATCAAGCAATCATTTGTTAGGAAGATGAGTTATGGTGAATGATATTCAAAATAAGATTATTATCGTAGGTGGGGGTTTAATCGGGGAACTTCTGCATATGATGTTGAAATCAAAAGGTTTTGAAATCAACCATTTCACAAAAGACTCAAATGTTAAAAACAGAACTTTTGCGTTATCTCCATCCTCTATCGATTGGCTAAGGTCTCTTGGCCTACCCTCAATTTTTTTTGAGTCACTTAGCGAAATTAAAAGTATGAAAATATTTGATAGCTCTATTAAGAACTCGGTCACCCTAAATGCGGACGATGCACAAAAACAAGCTCTAGCTTATATGGCAAATGAAAAAGATTTTATTGAAGCGATTAAGAACTCATTTAATAATAAAAATTTAAAAAAACTATCCACTGATTTTAATATTCAGAAAAAACAAGATCAAGCAATTTTAAAGTTACCTAATGGGGAGCATGTAGCGTCGGTTATAATTGCATGTGATGGTGCTAACTCAAAGGTAAGAGAAAAAATAGCAATCGATCTTCATAGGCATAACTTTAATCAGACTGCACTATCATTTGAGCTTAAAGTTAAGTCCGAAATACAAAAGCAAGCATTTCAATTTTTCTTAAAAGAAAGTATTTTAGCAGTGCTGCCGATTAGGCAGGGGTTAGTCTCGATTGTTTGGTCATGTAATTCTAACTTCTTTACAAAACTTAATGACCTTGATGATAAATCTATTGAGAATGAATTAAGTCAAATTATCGGTAATTATTACAAAGATATAAAAATCGTCTCAAAAAAAGAATCCTTTCCGCTTTTTATGAACAGTGTTGAGAGTATTTTTAAGGATCGTGTTTTGCTTGTTGGTGATTCAGCCCACTTCATTCATCCTATGGCAGGTCAAGGATTAAATCTCGGTATAAGGGATATTATTTCCTTAGAAAAAATTATAGATAGACAAAATTATCTGGATATTGGTTTGAGAGGTTTTTTGCGTAAATACGAGAGATCGAGAAAGGAAGATGTGAGTCAGATGGGGTTTTTGACGCTAGGCCTTAATTGGATTTTCTCAAGAAAATCATCTATTGTGACTGGTTTGGTTGAAAAGGGTATGGGCGTGCTCGATAAATCAAAATTTATAAAACAACAACTTATTAAAAAGGCTATCTCATGATAAAAATTGCGCTAATAATTTTTTTAACCTTTATCAATCTTCACGCTAAGTCGGGCGAGAAAGAATTAAGAGAGATTATTAAAAAAACTTACCCTGAATTAACGATTAAAAGTATTCAGAAAACAAACTATAACGACCTTTATGAAATATTTATTGGAGGCCAAATTATTTATAGTGATGAAGACTTTAACTTTTTAATTGTTGAGGGTAGGTTAGTTGATCCAAAAACAAAAATAGACCTTACCTCTGCAAGGCTGGAAGAACTAAACAAAGTAGATTTCGATAGCTTGCCGTTTAAAAATGCAATCAAAGAGCAAAGGGGTGATGGAAGTAGAAGGATCGCTGTCTTTTCTGATGTAGATTGCCCATTTTGCAGGAAGCTTGAGAAAGAAACTATATCTAAACTAAAAGATGTCACCATTTATACCTTTTTATACCCGCTAGCTATCCACCCTGATGCAATGAATAAGTCAAAAAAAATATGGTGCTCAGGAAATAAAACAATCGCCTGGAATAATTACATGCTTAAGGATACACTTCCAAAAAATGACGGTAATTGCGACACTCCTATTGAAGAAAATTTAGAGTTAGCCAAGAAACTTGGCATATCCTCAACCCCAACGATTATCGTATCCAGCGGAAAAAGAATCGAGGGCGCCTTACCTTATGAAGATATAGTTAAATACATAGAATAATTTTTTTGTAAAATGGCTTGACTTTTATTCGGCACAGGAGTTAAATTCGGTTCAGGTGTTTGGTTTATTCGTATCAATCGTTCTTCTAGGTTTACAATCTACAGACAACATATACAGTAAGCGATTCTTTAGGGGCCTCCCAAATTTGTAAAGGATGTATCGTAATGGCAACAGGAACAGTAAAATGGTTTAATGATTCAAAAGGTTTTGGTTTTATCACTCCAGATGATGGCGGTGATGATTTATTTGCTCACTTTTCAGCTATCGTTGAAGAAGGTTACAAAAGTTTGAAAGAAGGTGCTCGTGTGACTTTTGAAGTAACTGAAGGTCCAAAGGGTAAGCAAGCTTCAAATATCCAAAAAGCTGACTAGTAAACAAAGGGTTCTTCGGAACCTTTTTTTACATATTTGCAATAATTTCTGTTGCAAAGTCAGAAGTTGATAATGCCTCGCAACCTGAAATTTGGGATGCCAGGTCTGTCGTAATCTTGTTTTCTTTTAAGGTTTTCTCAAAGGCTCCAGATATTACGTAGGAAGCTTCTGTCCATCCAATATATTCGAGCATCATTTGTGCTGATAGTATTAATGAGCTTGGGTTAGCTATATTCTTGCCTGCAATATTTGGTGCAGTTCCATGTGTAGCCTCAAATATACTTGCCCCGTCTGACATGTTTGCTCCCGGTGAAATACCTATACCTCCAACTTGAGCTGCTAATGCATCAGAAGCGTAATCTCCATTTAGGTTTAACGTAGCCACTACGTCATGATCTTTTGGGTTAAGTAAGACCTCTTGAAGAAAGGCATCTGTAATCATATCTTTAATGACAATTTTTTTGTTGATGGCGTCGATTTTTTGATTGGTCGGTATCTCGTAAAAACCAAGATCATTTATTTTTGCATTGAATTCTTTTTTTGCTACCTCATATCCCCACTCTTTAAATCCACCCTCTGTAAATTTCATGATATTACCTTTATGAACTATTGTTACAGATTTACGATTATTATTGATTGCGTATTCAATAGCCTTACGAATCAACCTTTGACTTCCTTCCTTTGAAACTGGCTTAATCCCAATAGCGGCTGAGTTAGGGAAACGTATTTTATTTTTATCACCAAATTCATCAAGTAGCCCTATAATTTTTTTTGCTTTATCTGATGAGGCACCATATTCAATGCCAGCATAAATATCTTCAGTATTCTCTCTAAAAATGACCATGTTTACGTTCTGAGGATTTTTAACTGGACTAGGTACGCCTTGATAATATCTTATGGGCCTTAGACATACATATAAGTCAAGTGACTGTCTTAGTGCAACGTTTAACGAACGAATACCCCCACCGACAGGCGTTGCTAATGGCCCCTTGATGGACACAATAAATGATTTCAACGCATCAATAGTTTCATCTGGAAGGTATACACCCTCACCATAAATGGCGGTAGCTTTTTCTCCTGCAAAAACCTCCATCCAAGCAATTTTTTTGTTATTCCCATATGCCTTTATGATAGCTTTATCTACAACGGCTTGCATTGCAGGTGTTATATCACTTCCAATACCATCTCCACATATATATGGAATAATTGGATTATTGGGAACATCCAATTTCAGGTTAGAATTAATACTTATTTTTTCCCCATCAAGAGGAACGCTAATTTTGCTATCCATTCTATTTTCCTTATTGCTTAAAATTTTATGCTGATTTTATTTAATAAACCTTATGGTGTTATAAGTCAGTTTTCAAAACATGAAAAGTATTCAACACTAAAGGACTTCATACCCTATCAAAATGTTTACCCTGCAGGACGTTTAGATACGGATAGTGAAGGTCTTCTTATTTTAACTGACAATGGTGCTTTTCAGAATAAAATATCGAGTCCTAGCAATAATGTTTTTAAAACTTACCTTGTGCAGGTGGAGAATATTCCAAATATCAATGATATAGAAAAATTAAGTAAAGGAATGATAATAAAAGGGGAGTTAACAAAGCCCGCGAAGGTTAAAAAAATTGATGATCCAAATTTATGGTTAAGAAATCCACCCATAAGAAAAAGAAAACTTATACCCACTTCTTGGTTAGAAATTAAAATTTCAGAGGGTAAAAATAGGCAGGTGAGAAGAATGACGGCAGCTATATCTTACCCTACACTTCGCCTAATAAGGACAGAAATCGGTCAATTTAATATCAGCGATATGAAGCCAGGAGAATTTTCTGTTATCGAAAGGTAATTTTTTTTAAGTATGATGCAAATGATATAATCACTGAATAATAAACTAGGTTAATTAAAAATATGTCAGGAAATTCATTTGGACAAATCTTTACACTGACTTCCTTTGGTGAGTCACATGGACCTGCTATTGGCGGTGTTATTGATGGCTGCCCTCCTGGAATGAAGCTTACTGAATCAGATATTCAAGTTGATCTAGATCGAAGAAAGCCCGGAACCTCAAAGTTCGTTACCCAGAGAAAAGAAGATGACTCTGTTGAAATTTTATCAGGGGTATTTGAAGGGGTTACAACTGGAGCTCCTATTGGGTTGATCATAAGAAACAAAGACCAAAGAAGTCAAGATTACTCAAAAATACAAGAAGTTTTTCGTCCGGGGCATGCTGATATCACCTATCTTAATAAGTATGGTATTCGTGATTTCAGGGGTGGTGGAAGGTCAAGCGCTAGAGAAACTGCAATTAGAGTTGCAGGGGGCGCCATTGCGAAGAAGTGGTTAAAGGAAAATAAAGGCATTAAGGTTATGGGCTACCTTAAGCAATTAGGTGAAATTGACATACCATTTAAAAACTGGGAAGTAGTTAATAAAAATCCCTTTTTTGCACCTAACGAGTCAATATTAAAAGATCTTGAAATATATCTTAACGATGTTCGAGCAGATAAAAATTCTGTGGGCGCTAATATTTTTGTATGCGCTAAAAATATG
>Ga0233438_10005021_pt1 | contig 11324 bp, 14 predicted proteins | sample SI_123_September_FD_182720 | JGI IMG/M metagenome (GOLD analysis project Ga0233438, IMG submission 182720) | Seawater microbial communities from Saanich Inlet, British Columbia, Canada - SI_123_September2016_10_MG | ecosystem: Environmental > Aquatic > Marine > Inlet | place: Canada: British...
AAATCATAAAATGATCAAAACTAATTAAACTATTAAAAGTATATTAATAAAAATATATATAAATAACTAAAAAATAATCATTACAAATATTATCATTATGTTTAAGTTTATTTTATATTACATTTAAGTAATATTTAATTTTATTAAATTGTAATTAGGATTAAAAATGAACTTAAAAAATATATTAATGTAACTAGTATTTATACAAATAATTACTATAAACTCTTATAGTAAAGAGTCTTTAGACTCTATGTATAAAATAAATATAACAAATAATATAGAAAATAAGAACTATAAATATAATCTAAATGAAGATTGTAGTATATGTAAAACAGATTGTACTATAAGTTTAGATGAGTTAGAGTATAGTGAAGAAAAAGAAGAAGAGTATAAAAATATAGCATATAACACTATATTAAAAAATAGTACTGAATGTAATATAAATATAGAATCAAAAACTAATATATACACCCCATCACAAATTGTTTATCAATTAAAAAATGTATAAAAAATATAAATGATAAAAAATTAGCACTAATACAAGAAGAAAAAGACAAATATGAATATCTACTTAATAAAAAAACATCTAATATAATCTCAAATCTAAAATTAAATACAAATATTGAACTATCTAATAGTATTAACCAATATACCACTATATTACATAATAGTACAAATGAAGCTATCACAAATATAGTATATATAAAAAATAGTAATGATAACTTAAATATTGATGATAATAGATATATACATATAAATCCAACTATAAAATTTGATTCTAATATAGAAAATGAAAAAAATATAATAGAAAATGAAAATATAATAAAAAATAGTTATTTCGTCATAAAATCAACTATAAATAATATATATCAAGAAGAGAAAAATATAAAATTAGAAGAGTTTTTAAATATTAATGATAATAGTGACTCTAAAAAAATATATATACATATGCTATATAATAAATTATTACAAAATAGTACTATAGGAACAACAAATATTACATTAGATATATATTTAAAAACTAGTCGTACTAATAGTATAAATAGTAAAGAGTATCTATTAACAACAAAAAATATAAGATTAAATATATTAGAAAAAAAAGAAGTATACTATTCAAATCAAAATATAATACATCAAAATAAAATTTATTCACTACTAAACTCTACAAATAGTACTAAAATAGTAAAAATACCAAATAAAATATCATCTATATGGGATATATTAAATAGTAATCCATATATATTGTTTAAAAATGAAGATAATAATATACAAAATTGTAAAATATTAGATGATTATTATATTCAAACTGTAACAACTAATTGTTTAATATCTTTAAATGAAAAAATTATTAATTTTGAAGATATTTTAAATAAATTCTTTACTTCAAATGATAATCAGAAAAGTATCTATAAAGTAAATAGACCCAATATAATAAAAGATATAAACTATACACAACAATTAAAAGAATTAAGTAATGATAATACAATAAGTATACTATCAGATAATAAATGTAATAAGTATAATAGTTTTATATATGATCTTAAGACATCTTATATAATAAATAAAATTAGATACTATTCACAAGACGAAAAAAATGATTATCTATGTAATGATAGACAATATGCTTTATTAAATAAAAATAATCAATATGAAATATACAATAACCAAGTAAATACCAAAAAAAGACTCCTTTTAGAATCTACATATCAACAAATACTAAATAAATCTAATGAAAACGATAATAAAATATCTTTAAATAGAGTTAATGGATATAAAAATGCTCAAATACAGCCATCAATAATAAATATAAAAGATATATATAAACACACAAATTATATATATACTAATATTCCTATGATGATATTAACTTCTAGTATATATACTAAGTCTATATATGGTGTATGTAATATTGATAATAATAGTTTCATTGAATATGGATATTTTGATTTAACTATACTATTAAAACATATCAATAACAATCAAACTAATATAAAAAATATAAATATTCCTTGTAAAACTATCAAATCTGATGGAACAGTTCATATACAAGATGCTTCAAATATATATATAGATATATCAAACTTTAAAACTAATATACTAAATACAATTGAAACTAATAATAATCAAAATGGTATAATACCTACTAATAGTATAACTAATAATAATGTAACTATAAACATAGATCAATTTGATATAGAATTTCATAATAAAAACAATACATATGATACTAATATAATTGATTTTAAGTCAATCAATATAGATATAAATAATACAAATTTAAATATAACATCTATAAATCAAATAGATAATAGTGGTAAATTTATATTAGATAATAATATATCATTAAGTGGATATTTACTAATTAACAATGAATTAATTCATCCTCAATTCATATCTATACTAGATGATAATAATACAGATATAAAAATCAATAATATATTCAATATAAACAATCAAATAACTAATATAAAAACTATACAAGTCTTATATAAAAATATAATATTCAAACTATCTATTATAAATAATGAATTACAAGTATTAAACACAAATGATGAAATACTAAATCATAAACAAAATATAGATATATCACTAAATGAAAAACAAAAAATACTAAAAAAAGCACAAAAGTTAAAAAGAAGTAGTTATGAAATAGTTTTCAATAAAAATACTAGTGAAAAAAATCCAGAATATAGTATGATGATCTTAAGAAATATTGATGATCATGGTACTAATTATACTATTTTTATAAATGGTGATGAAATCAAAACTGAAAATATAAAACAAAATAGTGATGATACTATAACTATAAACTATAATCAAACAAATATTAAACTACAAAACTACAATATATTTAATGATTGATAATCCAGAAGCTATAGATAATAATTTATATGAAAGTATTAAGAAGACTTATAGAGATACTGATCAGAGTGTACAACATAACAGAAATAATAAAAACAGCACATCAAAACAAATGAATACTTCTTCTATTAACGCAAAAGATACCTATAAATCTAATGTAAAAGGTAATTTAAAAATTTACAAAAAAAAGTGTTTTATGGATGAAAATACAGAGCCTAAATGTCCTGAGGTTCAATGTTCTAATTATTATTATAGTAACTGTACTATTGAAATTATTCAATACCATGACTATGAACGAAATATAAACTATACAGAAGATATAATAAACAATATAAATAGCGTAAGAGATTATATTTTAGTAGGTTTATATTCAATACCTAACATCTTAAATTTTGTTGCAATAGTAGGAGCAGGAAGCGGACTAATATGCGGCCAAAACAGAGTAGCGATCGTTATTTTGGCTTTGTGCGGAACTCGCTATGGACACTTAGCTATAATATTATAGTCGATCGTATTTATAAAGGGATAGATCAGGAAAATAAAAAGTATGAGACAGAATTTAAAGAGTGGGAAAACAATATACTAATAGATGATAAACCATATAAATATTTAGAATGTAAAGGAAACTATACAAAATCATCAAATAGGATAAAGTATAAAATAGACGGTCATACAATAGATATTTGTACTAATAGCAGTGAAACAACTATAAATTATAAGACTAGAAACAAGGAAGATTTTGACATTAATAGGAATTTTGAAATAAGTTCTTACAACTATTTGAATATTGGGTTTAATACTGTGTTTTTAGTAGGCAATGGATTCTTTAGATGTAGACTTATAGAGGACGGTGCTCGACATTATGAATGGGATAAATTAATATGTGAAGTTCTCCCCTATTTAATTAGGGGATTTTAATGCATAGAAGGGCTATACCCGTAAGATATCATTAACAATAAAAATAAGAAGCAAAAAATAATAGATAATAATATTTAAACTATTTTATAATCATTTATTATCTTCATCCCAACCATAGCATTTAAAAATGCTATGGACTTTGATTCATATAACATATCTATATTTATATTATCTACTAATATTTTTTTCTCATTTAATAATCTATGTCTTGAAGTACCACATAATAGTGGTTTTTTAGGAGTTTTCCATAATATTCCATCAAATACAGCTATATTATAAATAGAACTATCTGTTATTAAATCATTTTTGATTATTATAATATCATCTGCAATATCTTTTTGTAAATATAATTTATTTAAAGCCTCTCTATTAAGTTCTTTTTTATTATAAATTATATTATCATCATAAACTAATTTTAATATATTTATATTTTTAGGAAAATATTCACTAAAACTAATATCTAATATCTCATCTTTATTATATATAATTTTACATTTTAATAATTTATCATTTGGAATAGATATATAATCTTCTAAATTAATATATTTATTTATAGTGTTAAATACTCTTTTATTATGATACTTTATATTATATATCTTAAAATTTTCACATCTTATAGATTCAAAATATTTTTTCATAATTTTATAATCTTCAAATAGGTATATAAATCTTACTTATTAACTCTTTATATTCATGATGTAAAGATGAATCACAAGTAATACCTCCACCACTTTTATAAACAAAACTTCCATCTTTATTTTTTTCTATAAATCTTATCATAACACTACTATCAATACTAATACCATCATATACACCAAATATACCTGTATAAAATCCTCTTTGATAATTTTCTATTTCATCTATAAGTTTGATTGTATTTTTTTTTGGTGTACCTGTAATAGAACCTGCTGGTAGAAGTGATATTAAAATATCTCCTATATTATTAGACCAATTATCATCTAAAATACCAGATATTTTTGAACTAAATTGTAAAAGCTCTTTATTACCTGCATTTATAACTTCTGAATATCTAAACATATCAACTTTTACATTTTTAGATACGATTGATAAATCATTTCTAAGTAAATCTACTATCATAGTATGTTCTGCTAACTCTTTGGGGTCATTTAATATTTTTTCTAAAGCGTTTTTAATACTATTATCAATAGTACCTTTCATAGGATATGTAGATATTATATTATCTTCTATTTTTATAAATCTTTCAGGAGAAAAACATACAAAGTCATCTTTAAATCTTAATTTAAATTTAGAATATGATACATCATATATCTGTTTTAAACTCATAGTTGTAGATATATTTGTAGGGGTTGTTAAATTTAATAGATAACTATTACCTTTTTTTAAATTATCTTGTACTAATTTAAATTTTTTTTCATACTCTTTAAAACTTGGTTTATCTTTTATAATATTAATATTTTTATTACTATTTTTTAATACACTATTATCTAATATAAACTCTATATCTTTATCTAAACTACTTAAAGGCTCTACAACAAAATCTTTCAAATCATAAGATATCATAAAAAAAAATGGTATATTATCTTTACCATATCTATTTAATAATTTTTTTAATCTCATATATTTTATGACTCTTTTTTATTAATTTATTATTAAACTCTCAACTTAAAATAGATTTTAATATTGACATTCTAATTAATACACCATTACTAACTTGTCTTAATATTTTACTTCTTTTATCAATTATCATATCATCACTAATATCAATGTTTCTATTTACAGGACCTGGATGTAGTAATAATATATCTCTTGAACCAATAATATCAGATGTAATACAGTAATCTTTTGCATAATCTTCTAAAGAATTATAATAAACTTCAGAATGTCTTTCTAATTGTGTTCTTAAACTCATAACAATATCAACTTCATTTATAACTTCTTTTAAACTATTAACTTCTCTAAATCTATTATCATAAAGTCTAAAATGTTTTGGTGCTACAATAATTGGTTCAATACCAAATCTAGGTAATAACTCTAAATTACTAGCTGCTACTCTAGAAGTCTTCACATCTCCTACAATTGCTATTTTCTTACCTTTAATATCATTTTTAAAATGTTCTTGTATAGTATAAAGATCTAATAAAGCTTGTGTAGGATGAGCATTCATACCATCACCTGCATTTATAATAGGACAGGTAACAACACTTGATAAACTCTTTGGAAACCCACAAACACTATGTCTTACAATAATAGCATCTATATTCATAGCATCTAAGTTGGTAACAGTATCTAATATACTCTCACCCTTAGATGTAGAACTACTACTTACATCCAAACATACTACATCAGCACCTAATCTCTTAGCTGCTATTTCAAAACTACTTCTTGTACGTGTAGAATTTTCAAAAAAAAGGGTAGCTATTAATTTACCATCTAATATATTATTGTTATATCTACTATTAAAATTTTTAGCTTGAATAAAAAGTTTTTCTATTTGAATATTTGTTAAATCAGAAGTACTAATTAAATAATCCACTAATATACCTTTATATTTAAAAAAGATTTTATCAAAAAAAATTAAAGATAAAGCTTATTTAATTTTTATAAAATTAATTAAATAGTATATATAAAAATTATCAAATTTAGGTATACTTAATAAAATTAAGTTTATTTATAAACAAATATTTAAAAAAGGATATCATAACATGAGAAATAACTTTACACTGCTTTATGCAGAAGATGATCAAACAGTTAGAGAAAGCTACTCTTTATATTTCAATAACTTCTTTGAAGAAGTATACTCTTCAAAAGATGGTAAAGAGGCTTGGGAAGTATATAAAGAGAAATTACCAAATGTTGTTATTTTAGATATAAATATGCCTAAACTATCAGGACTAGATGTAGCAAAAAAAATAAGAGAAATAGATGAAACCTGTAAAATTATAATGTTAACAGCTTATTCTGATTTAGATAAAATGTTAAATGCTATGAAATTAAAACTTACAGAATATATAATAAAACCAGCTAAAAGATTAGAACTAGAAAATATTATTAAAAATACTGTAAGTGATTTAAACTCTGAATCAAATAATCATATAAGACTCAAACATGGTTTTATATGGGATGTAAATGAAAAAAAATTATTTAAAAGAAATAAAGAATTTAAATTAACAAAAAAAGAGATATTACTTTTTAATCTATTGAGTTCTAATCTAAAAATAAATTTTTCAAATGAAAATATTATGAATTATTTATATTCAACAGGAAAAAGTAATGATGCTATTTCTGAATATGAATTAAAAGCAAATACTAGTAAATATAGAACACTACTCTATAGACTAAAAACTAAATTAGGTCATGATATTATAGAGTCAACTTATGGTATAGGATATAAATTAATTTTAGGTAAATAGTATCATATAACTATTCATTTAATATATAAAAATATATACTTTTATTCATACTCTTTAAGATATAATTTTATAAGAAATTATTTTAAGGAAATATAAGATGACTGAAACATTGGTCAAAATGGATAAAAAGTATATATTAAATACATACAATAAAAAACATATAAATTTTAAAAATGGTAAAAACTCAACACTATTTGATAAAAATGGTAATAAATATATAGACTTTACAAGTGGTATAGGTGTATGCTCTGTAGGTCATGCAAATACTAAACTATCAAAATGTATATATAATCAACTAAATAAATTAACACATACTTCAAATTTATATCTAATAGAACCTCAAGTAAAATTAGCCAATCAACTAAGTAAATTAAGTGGATATGATATGGCAACATTTTTTTGTAATAGTGGTGCAGAAGCAAATGAAGGAGCAATAAAATTAGCTAGAAAATATGGTAAAAAAAAATTTGATAATAAAAAATATAAAATAATAACTCTAGAATCATCATTTCATGGAAGAACAATAACAACCCTAAAAGCAACTGCACAAAAACAAATGCATACTAAAGACTTCTCACCATATCCAAAAGGATTTACCTATAATACAAAACTAGATGATATTTATAATAGTATAGATAATGAAACAATAGCTGTAATGATAGAACTAATTCAAGGAGAAGGTGGTGTAGAAGCCTTTGATAAAAAAGAGATACAAAAATTAGCAAGATTCTTAAAAGAAAAAAATATACTACTAATAGTAGATGAAGTTCAAACAGGTATTTATAGAACTGGTGAATTTTTATGTTCAAATTTATATGAAATTGAACCTGATATTATAACACTAGCAAAAGGTCTTGGTGGTGGTATACCAATTGGTGCAATTATGACAAAACATAAAGACATATTTCAAATAGGTGATCATGGATCAACTTTTGGAGGAAATTATATAAGTAGCAAATCTGGATTAAAAGTTTTAGATATACTAAGCAAATATCAACAAAATGGTAAACTAAAAGAAAATATAGAATACTTTGAAAAACAACTATATAAAATATATAAAAAATATAATAATATTTTTACTAATATTCTTGGTATTGGTTTTATGAGAGGTTTAAGAGTTAAAAATGACGAATCATTAAATAAAATTATAGACAATTCTTTTAAAAATAGAGTTCTTATATTAAAAGCTGGTAAAAATACATTAAGATTTCTACCACCATTAGTAATAACAAAAAAAGAGATAAGAAGTGGATTTAAAAGGTTAGAAAATGCAATTGAGAAAATATAATTATAATATAGTTACCACATATATCATATGTTTAATATTAAATATAACATATCTTAATTCAAATAATACTCTAGAAAATATTTTATCTAAAAATATTAGAGAAGAATTTGATTTAAATAGACAAAAAAATGAACAAGAGTATAAAATATTAAAAAAAGATTGGATAAATCCAATAAGATATAATTTAAAAAAAGAGTATAAAGATAATATAAATACTCTAAGATCAATAATAAATATATCACAACCTATATTTAAAAGTGGTGGCATATATAAGTCTATAAAATATGCAAATAGTATCAATAAATATTCAAATATAGTATCAGTCATAAATGAAAAATTCATTATTAATAAAGCTTTTAATATTTTATTAAATATTAATAGACAAGAATTAATAATAAAAAAACAAAAACTATTAATCAAAAATAGTGAAATAGATGTAAATAGAAAGCAAGAGGAAGTAATAAATGGGATACTAAATACATCCTATTTAGATAATGCACTATTAGATAAAAATAATAAAAAAAACACTCTACTAAATATACTATTTGAAAAAAAAAGACTTATTAATGAATTTACAAAATTATCTAATAAAGAGTATAAAACTATAAAACTAAAAAAATTTAAAATAGTAGATAAAAACTATTTCATTAAAAATAATCTTAATATATTAAAGCAGACCCATAATATAAAAAGTAAATATAATCTAAAGGGTATGATAACTTCAAACTATTTACCATCAATTAATTTAGAATATACATATACAAAAACTCATGATAATGGAGGTCTATTAACAAATGATATAAATAGTAATAAATATGGAATAAACTTTAATATAGAATTAGATACAAAAATGTTAAATAATATAGAAAGTTATCAAATAGATTATTTAAAAGCTAAACTAAATATACAAGATACAATAAAAAATGAAAAAAACTTTTTTAAATTAATATCATCTAAAATAGACTCTATTAATCAAAAAATAGTTCTAGCCAAAAATGATTTTCAACTATATAAATCTCTATTATCAAATATGCTTATATCCTTTAAAGCTGGATTAAATTCACAAGCAGATGTAAATATTATAAAAAACTCTAAAAATATAAAGTCATTGGATATAAAAATATTTGATATTGATAAACAAATAGAAATATTAAAACTATATGAAAGAATATAAAATAATTAAAAATAAAGATATTAATCATATAATATTCTTTGATTATAGATGTAAATTCTGTAATTTTTGGATAAATTTTATAATAAAAAAAGATAAAACAAAAATATTTCATTTTGCTAATACAAATGGTAATTATATAAAAAGTTTAGATATTTATAATCAAATCAAAGATTTACAAACAATAATTCTGTATACAAATGATAAATATTATATAAAATCAAATGCTATAATAACTATTTTAATAAAACTTGGTGGTATATTTAAATTATTTAAATTATTTTTGATTATACCATCAAGTATTTTAGACAAAGTATATGAATGTATATCAAAAAATAGATATAAAATTAATCTAAACCAAGAAAATAAAAAGACTTGTAATTATGAAGAAAAAGATCTTATTAAAGATAGGTTTCTGGAGTAATATGTTTAAAGTAAAAAAATAGTTTTTTATATCTCATTAGAGTATAAAAAACTATTTTAGATTATGTTATATATTCTATTTTATAGTATGTTTATTTAAAAATGATAAAACCTTATCTTTGTTATAACCATATCCTCTTTCTATATTTGTACTCTTTACTATTTCCAAAAGTGTTGCATTAGAATCTAATACAAAGAAAAATGGTGTTTCAGTTATTTTTGGAAATTGACTTAATAAAGCTTGACCTTGTTTATTAATTCCTTTACCATAATATATTTTAACAAAAACAAAATTTTCATGAAGTTTTTTAGTTATATCTTGGTTTTCATCCATAAAGTTATCAAAAGTACCACACCATTTACACCAATCACCACCGGCTTCAATTAATACCTTTCGTCCATCTTTTTTAGCTTGAGCTAATGCTTCGGATAAATCTTTATTTGGATTTGCATTAATATTGAACGCTTTTGAATAAGATGGTAAATCATCTTTAGAAAATGGCTTATCACTACAACCTAAAAACAAAAATAATAAAAAAGAAATAACCAAAGAAAACTTCAAATATCTAGACATAAAAACTCCTATTATAAATTTTAAAATTACTTTAAAGATTATCATATTATATATTAAATTAATATTACAGTAATACAAAATATATATTTTGTTAAAATATAAAAAATTTTAAATAAGGTATTAAAAATGGAATTAATTATAAATGGTGAAAAAAAAATATTTGATGATAATATATCATTACAAAATATAATAGATTTATTAAAAATAGAAGATAAAGTTATGGCATTATCTATAAATATGCAAATAATCAAAAAAGAGAATTGGTCAAAAATAACTCCAAAAAATAATGATAATATAGAATTATTACAATTTGTTGGTGGTGGATAAATTTTGTCTAGATCGAAAGGGAATATAGCAGAACAAAAAGCATATAAATATCTAAAATCAAACAAATTTGAAATAATAGATAGAAATTTTTATGCTAAAAAATTTGGTGAAATTGATATAATAACAAAAAAAAATAATATATATCAATTTTATGAAGTAAAATCATCTACTAATTATGAAACTGCATTAAATAATTTAAATACTTCTAAAATAAAAAAAATAAAAAAAAGTATTGACTACTATATTCAATTAAAAAATTTAGATATAGAATATACTATAAATGCTATTATAATAAGTGATGATAAAATTAATATAATAGAAAATATAACATTTTAATTAACAAAATATGATATAAGTAATTAAATATAT
>Ga0233438_10005025_pt1 | contig 11316 bp, 8 predicted proteins | sample SI_123_September_FD_182720 | JGI IMG/M metagenome (GOLD analysis project Ga0233438, IMG submission 182720) | Seawater microbial communities from Saanich Inlet, British Columbia, Canada - SI_123_September2016_10_MG | ecosystem: Environmental > Aquatic > Marine > Inlet | place: Canada: British...
TCTCCGTTAAAGGTTCCATCCCAACCCTCTCCTGTTGGACTGAGTTGTTTTAATAATTTCCCGTAACGGTCAAATATATAAATTTTTGAGCTAGATTTCACTGTCATTCCTACGATATTCCATGTATCGTGGTATCCATCTCCATTGGGTGTGAAAAATTTTGGGTATCCTATGACTATTTTTTTCTGATTAATCTCATTACAGTTTAATAAATCCCGTACATAAATACTATGTTCTCCAATTCTAACATTTTCAAATACTGTATCACGCTGCCATGGACCAAAATCCATTCGGTACTCATATTCACCCGTACCAACAACGCTTACTTCTAATATGTTATTGTCCGAAAATAATGTTGATTTTATTTCCACAGCGATGCTTTCGGGAGGATAGGAACTGACAACTTTGGTACTGGCAGGTATGCGACAGCCAGATGCACGGTTGGTTGCCAATACCGTATATGTCCCCTCTGAACTTGGAGAAAAGGTAGAACTCGTAGCGCCTGGAACGATAATACTGCTAGGGTTTAAATTCACTTCTTCAATACTCCCCTTGTACCATTGAAAACTATAGGTAGTTTCACTCAATTGAGTGTCGATTGGGGGGTTGGGTAAAAAAGGGTGTGTGACTGTACTAATGACTTGATCGTTTTTGTTTACACAGATCATATAACGGTCTAAGATGTCTATTTCTGGAACGGGATTGACAATAATGGTTAACGGAACGATTACAAAACAATGATTTGTTTTCGGTTGGATACGCACATAAATCTCCTGAGTCAGAATTGTTGTGTTTTCAAAGTTGGTGGGGTCTGCTATGGAGTTTGTGTTGCCCAATTCCGCATCCATTTGGTCTTCATAGTAGCTGATGTCATAGTCTGATGGGTTTAGGCCGTTTAATATTTCGGTTTCTCTTAATGTTAAATCAAAATAATCAAACCCATTGTTGTCGATCTCACATTCTTCTAATGGCGTTGGTGTTTTGTTTACATTAGCGTACAGAACAGTATTTAACTCTAAGTTAATGATTTTTGCACATAGATTGGATCCCGTAGCGAGCACGAGGATTGTTTTGTTCAGGATGGTGTTTGTATAATTTGTTGGGTCTGGTATGTTGTTGTTACTGTCTAAATCTTGTTGGGATTCAAAATAGGTTAATACAATACTAGGATCGTTGTTGGTGATTTGATCTTTTCGAACGGTTAAATCATAAACGGTGCTTACTTGGTCGTTACAATTTACTATAGGATCAGGAGTGAATACAAGCGGGTTTAAATTGACTTTTATTTCAAAGCTTATATCGGTGCGTACGCATTCGCGAACATCTAAATTCGAATTGTTGTTTGGGTCAAATTGTGCTCTTACGTAAATCGTTTGAGGGTTGGAAGTGTTTGGATAGCTGTTTGGACTTGGAATGGGGATGTTGTTTATCGCATCTTGTTCGCTTAGGTGGTAGCTGATTAATATTGGGGTGGTTTGATTTCCTATAATTTCTGAGGATTTAGTGGTCAGGTCAAAAGTCGCCTGATTGGTGTCGCTACATAAAATATATTCCGAAACCGTCTGTGGCAATGGAAGAGGATCTACCGTTAAAGTGATGTGATGACCTAGACCCAAACAGGCATTAACATCGTTGCTGTCCACGCGTACATAGATGTTTTGTGTACCTGGATTTACACTATTTCTGTGATTGCTGATGTCTGGGATGGGATTGATCTCCGCAAGAGCATCGGACTGTGAAATATAATAGGTAACACTCAAGTTCTGATTGTTAGGAAGTTGCGCTATTACTTGAGCAGTGGCGTCACTAAAATCAAAAGAAGCTACGCCATTGGAATTGTCGTTATCAACATCTGTGTTGTCACATACATAGTATTCTAATTGAAAATTGACAGGGTCTAAAAGGGTTGCTCCTACCAATAGATTGACTTTTGAGGTTCTAAAACAGTTATTTACTGTTTCGACTCGCGCATAGACTGTGCTATTGATGGGTGTTGGATTGCTATAAATGGTGGGAGTGGCGATTTGATCGGCTAAAAGACCCCCTTCGGCTTGAGCTTCTGTAAGGTAGTAAGTAAACGTTTTGTTGGCATGGTCCGTGGAGATGAGTTGATTGGACTCCGTTAAATTAAAATTGGTGATCCCATCGGTGTCTGTGTCACATTGTTTGAGGGTGACCTGGGAATTGACTTCTGGTAGTGGATTGACGATGAGCTGAAAACTCGTCGTATCATAACAGTCCACATTTGATTTGTTTTCAATTCTTGCAAAAATAGTCTGGGGATTGCTCGTGTTCTCAATGGGACTGCTAATCTCAGTGCCTGAAGCACCTGCATCAGCAGAAGCCTGATCGCGGTAGAACTTGACATCATAGTCCGAGGCCGATTGAGTGCCCAAAACCTTCGAAATCTTTGTGCTTAAATCAAATTCTACAACGCCATTGGTGTCATCGCCGTCCGTAGCATCATCGCAAACAATGTAATTTGCAGGGGTGTTTGCCGTAGGGTTTGAGCGAACTTCTATATCAAAACTTGTCTCCTTAAAACAAGATTGTGTTGTGTCTGCAATACGCATCCAAATAGTTTCTGTAACTAAAGTATTTTGATACGGAAGTGATAACGGATCGGCATTGTTCTCTGCATCGGCTTGGGTTTTATGATAACTAATGGGAAAGTTTGTAGCTGCTTGACTGCCTAATACCAAGCTTTCATTGGCTAAAAAATCAAATACTTCCACACCATTGCCATCTGTTTCGCATAACAAAATATCTGTTGGAGGTGTTGTAATGACTGGAGGTGGTGTGAATTCAATGACAACATGGTCGGTTGCTTCGCAGCCACCCACTAATGTGGCTTTAAAACTATAGGTTCCATTCGTAAGAACTTGTAAGGTTGAGTTGGTTTCTCCTGAAATGACAGTCCCATCTTTAAACCACTCAAATGTAGCTCCAGTAGCAGTAAGGTTAGCGTCTAAAGTAATCGCGGTTCCAACACACCCTGGGTTCCCATTTGCAATGAGACGGTCATCCCCTAAATCTCCTCCGAGGTTAAAACTCCCCCCTTCAATGAAAATAGCAGAGTCCCATGCATAATCTCCTTGGTCTGCAACGACCAGTTTTATTTCATAGATAACTCCTGGGGTCACAGCTGAAGAGGCTGTTAAAACTTTTGTGCGTCCTCCATAGTTGGTGTTGGTGTTTACTAAACCGTAACCCTCAAAGTATTCTGGATTAGATCTACAGTTATCAGCGTTGTTTATGTTTCGCACGCTAACAGGAGTTCCGTCTGGCAAAACAGCTAGGTTCGTATAATTCGTCGTCCCTACTTCTCGTAACAAAAATGCAAAACTATCCGCAAAACTACACTCTGTATTCCCGTCGTATTCTTCAGAAGCCATTATAAATCTAAAATCTATATTATATACTTGAGGCGTAAAGTTGAATTTAATAAATGTGGGATCATAAGTATTTGTCTGACCTAAAGCTACCTCTAAATCTGTATCTCCAGGATCTCCATTGCTATTGGTAACTAAATCGGGACTTACCGTATTTCCTGCAGGAAAGGCACTCCCATTAGTTAATATCACACCTTCTTCAAAAGGAAATGTACTTCCGGTTGGTCTCTTAAAATAACCATAGCTTTTGGTTGTTAAATCACTTGGGGCAGCATGAACTTGAAACGTGAAAGTATCTGCGCTTGAGCAGGAACTTGAAATCATGACGTTTTTAACAAGTTCTTCAGGACCATAGCTCGATTCTGGGGAAGCAGAATCATTAATGCTGAGAATCTGAGTAAATCCAAAGGAAGATACGCATAGTGCTAAGAGTGAAAGTAGGAATCTCATTCTTGATATTTATTTGAGGTATAGATCAAATATACAGAAATTTCTTTATTATCTTTGCGGTAAATTTATAACCATGAACAAAATTACCGTTTCAATTCAGAAAACTAGCAACCCAAAAATTATAAAATTTGAAGCGGATACATCTCTTATAAAATACGAGAGTTTTGAATTCTCAAATATTGATGACGCTAAAAACTCTCCCTTAGCACAACAACTTTTTCATCTACCTTTTGTGAAAAAAGTATATGTTTCTGGAAACTTTGTTGCTATTGAACGCTATGATATTATTGAATGGAGTGATGTTCAAACAGAAGTTGGTGAACAGATAGAAAACTACTTAAATGAAGGTGGGGTGGTTATTTTAAACGAAGACAAAAAGAAAAATCCTGTAACTGTGTATGCAGAAAGCACACCAAACCCTGGAGTTCAAAAATTTGTTGCTAATAAAAGTTTAGTGTCTCAAACATTTGAATTTACATCTATAGAAGAAGCCAAGTTATCTCCTTTTGCAACAGCACTCTTTCAATTTCCTTTTGTGAAGGCGGTTTTTATTGATAAAAATTATGTCTCTGTTACTAAATACGATATTGTTGAATGGGAAACCATTACACTTGAGTTAAGAGAGTTTATAAAATCCTACATTGAGAAGGGTAAAGAAATGGTAACAGCATCTGCTGCAAAGGTTTTGGAAAAAACAACAGCGCAATTGGACAACACATATGAAACCTTAGACGATACCTCAAAAGAGATTATAAATATTTTAGAAGAACATATCAAGCCTGCCGTCGCTAGTGATGGAGGAAATATCGTGTTTGAGTCTTATGAGGCGACAACAAAAACAGTAAAGGTCATTTTGCAAGGTGCTTGTAGTGGATGCCCATCCTCTACATATACACTCAAAAGTGGAATTGAAACCCTCTTAAAAGAAATGATGGGTGGGAAAGTTGAGAGTGTTGAGGCCGTTAATGGATAAAAAATTAATTTAATTTATTACCTTTAGGCTTCAAATTATTTCTTAACCTAAAACATAAATTATGGGAGTACTCAAAGTAATTGAAGTCTTATCTAACTCTAGCAAAAGCTGGGAAGATGCCACAAAGAAAGCTGTAATTGAAGCTTCAAAAAGTGTTAAAAACATTCGATCTGTATACACGCAAGACCAAAGTGCTACAGTGAAAAATGGAGAAGTAGATGAATTTAGAGTTAATGTTAAAATCACTTTTGAAGTGGGTTAACATTAATTTAAAATCCTCAAAAGGCATCTGAAAAGATGCTTTTTTTATTTACAATAATTCCGACACTTTTTTTCCAATGACGCTGCCTATAGCGACGCCCATACCGCCCATTCTTACCCCGCAATATACATGGTTGGAGAGCTGCTTTACGATTGGTTTTTTTTGAGCACCTACCCCCATGATTCCCGACCAGCGATGTTCAATTTCAAATTCTCTAGTGGGTATTATTGTGTTTTTGAGCAGTGCTTCTAAAGCGGTTTGAATTTGTTCTGTCTCAGAAAAATCTGTGGTATTTTCCCCTTTAAAATCTAAATTTCGACCGCCCCCTAAAAGAATCCTATTGTCAATATTTCTGAAATAATAATATCCGCAATCTAAATGAAACGAGCCTTTAATGTGTAAGTTTTTTATCGGCTTGGTAATTAAAACTTGAGCGCGTGCTGGCTGCACGTCTTCATTAATCAACGGTTGTGCAAATCCATTGGTCGTTAGAATCAATTTAGAGGAAGAAAACTCAAAATGATTTGTTTTGATCGCCACTTGATTGGGCAGTTCTGTGTACGTTTCAACCGTACTATTATTTAGGATAATTATGCCTTGTTGTTGCGCCTTTTTAATTAATGCTTCCATCATTTTTCCGGTATCTATTTGCCCTTCAAACTGATTTCGGATGTAGTGATTTTCTATTCCATAAAAATTAAAACTGTTAGAAACGTTTGAGAATACGTTGGCGTTGAAAATTGGTTTTAGAAGCGTGTTAACCGTTTTCATTTCATCTATACACCTATTATAAAGACTGCGGTCTTTTTCTAAAAACAATTCATAACCTCCGAGTTGTTGATAGGACAGTGCTTCATCTCCAATGGTCGTCCTCAAAAGCTGAAGCCCCTCTTGCCGTTGACCAACAAGTGCAACAACCTCATCTGGAGTATGTGATTGTAAATCCTGTAGAATTTCACTCAGACTACCAAAGCAGGCAAAACCAGCATTTTTGGTGCTTGCTCCCTGTGGAAATAGACCTTTTTCAAGAACTACTATTTTGGCATTTGAAGTCTTTTTTTTTAGATGTAGTGCTGTACTTAAACCCACAATCCCACTTCCTACAATTGTATAGTCAACATTGTTTAACCACGTTTTTAGTTCCCAATAGGATAAATTCATGAACTAAAATTACAATTTTTTATTGGAGTATTTTATACAGGGTTTAAAATAAAAAACTCCGAATCAGATTCGGAGTTTTAAAATTAAGATTCATCTGCTACTTCCATTTGGAAGTCTTCCATGAATTTAGTGGTATAATTTCCTGCAATGTAATCAGGATGGTCCATCAACTGACGGTGAAATGGAATGGTTGTTTGGATACCTTCGATGATAAACTCGTCCAACGCTCGTTTCATTTTGCTGATAGCTTCTTCTCGTGTTTGAGCCGTTGTAATCAGTTTCGCAATCATAGAATCATAATTAGGCGGAATACTATAACCTGCATATACATGTGTGTCTAAACGAACCCCATGCCCCCCTGGAGAATGTAATGTTGTGATTTTCCCTGGAGAAGGTCTAAAGTCATTAAATGGATCTTCGGCATTGATTCTGCACTCTATTGAATGTAACTTTGGAATATAATTCTTTCCAGAAATCAATACTCCAGCGGCTACAGATATTTGTTCACGGACCAAGTCAAAATCAATCACTTGTTCTGTAATTGGATGCTCTACTTGGATGCGTGTATTCATCTCCATAAAAAAGAAATTTCGATGTTTATCCACCAAAAACTCTACGGTTCCTGCGCCTTCATACTTAATATATTCGGCAGCTTTTACAGCAGCATCTCCCATTTTTTTTCTCAGGGCGGTTGTCATAAAAGGGGACGGTACTTCTTCTGTTAATTTTTGATGACGGCGTTGAACGGAACAATCTCTTTCCGATAAATGACAAGCTTTTCCTTTAGAATCACCAATAATTTGGATTTCAATATGTCTTGGCTCTTCAATGAGTTTTTCCATGTACATGTCATCATTTCCAAAAGCGGCTTTAGACTCTTGTCTCGCAGAATCCCAGGCATCTTTAAGATCTTCTTTTTTCCAAACGGCACGCATTCCTTTTCCTCCTCCTCCAGCAGATGCTTTCAACATTACTGGATAGCCTGTTTCTTTAGCAATTTTTATACAGTCTTCGAAAGTTTCAATCACTCCCTCGCTTCCAGGAACACATGGCACGCCTGCTGCTTTCATGGTCGCTTTGGCATTGGCTTTATCTCCCATACGATCAATCATATTTGGAGACGCCCCTATAAACTTAATTCCATGTTCATCACAGATTTTAGAAAAACGAGCGTTTTCTGATAAAAACCCATAGCCTGGATGAATGGCATCGGAATTGGTAATTTCTGCAGCAGCAATAATATTTGAAATTTTTAAATAGGATTCGCTACTGGCTGCAGGCCCAATACAAACGGCTTCATCAGCAAATTTTACGTGCAAACTTTCTGCATCTGCAGTTGAATACACAGCAACGGTTTGTATGCCCATCTCTTTACACGTTCTTATAACTCTTAGAGCTATTTCGCCGCGATTGGCTACTAGTATTTTTTTAAACATACCTTTTTAAGCTTTAAAAATGTAAATTATTATGAAGGATCAACTAAGAATAATGGCTGATCAAATTCTACTGGTGATGCATCATCCACTAGAATTTTTATAATTTTTCCAGAAATTTCTGATTCTATTTCGTTAAATAGTTTCATGGCTTCAATAACGCAAAGAACATCGCCTTCTGAGATTGATTGACCCACTTCTGCAAATAAGGGTTTGTCTGGTGATGGTCTTCTATAAAAGGTTCCAATAATTGGAGACTTTACCGTAATATATTTTGAATCTTCTGAAACTGCTACGGGAGCTGCTGCCGGAACAGCTGCTGCTTCTTGTAGTGGTGGTGCAATCACAGGTTGCTGCATTGGAACTGCAGTCTGTTGAACCACAGTTGTTACGGATTCCCCTGAGCCCGTTTTGATGGTGATTTTGAAATCATCCGTTTCTAATTTCACTTCACTTGTACCTGACTTGGCTACAAATTTGATTAAATTTTGAATTTCTTTTAAATCCATAATTACAGTTTTATTGTTTAATTAGTTTAGTTATATGTTTTAGGAATCATACCCCCATGTTAGGTATATCGATCCCCAATTAAATCCGCCGCCAAATGCAGCAAATATTAGATGGTCTCCTTTTTTTAATTGTGATTCATAATCACTCAACAACAATGGAAGTGTCCCCGATGTAGTATTGCCATATTTTTCAATATTCATCATTACTTTTTGGGAATCCAGATTAATTCTATTGGCAGTAGCATCAATAATTCGTTTGTTCGCTTGGTGCGCTACCAACCAATCTATTTTATCCTTGTCTAGTTTGTTACGTTCTAATATCTTTTGTGTAGCATCCGCCATATTAAATACAGCATTTTTAAAGACTGTTTTTCCATCTTGAAATACGTATTGCGATTGCTCTTTAAGAGATGCTTCTGTAATGGCATTGGCAGATCCACCGTGAGTAGCACGTAGAAATTCGCGCCCAGAACCGTCGCTTTTTAGGTATTCGTCTTGGAGTCCAAAACCTTCTGTGTTAGGCTCAAAAAGAGCGGCTCCAGCTCCATCTCCAAAGATGATACAGGTTGCTCGGTCTTCGTAGTTAATCATTGAAGAGTTTTTATCTGCACCTATTAATAATACTTTTTTATAAATCCCTGATTCTATATAGCGTGCTACTACTGACATCCCAAACAAAAAACTCGAGCATGCAGCGTCTAAATCAAATGCAAATGCATTGGTAGCTCCGATTTCTGAAGCCGTATATGCAGATGTTGAAGCAGCTTTCATGTCTGGCGTTGCAGTGGCAACAATCAGAAGGTCTATGGTTGTTGGGTCTAAATTGTTTTTGTTTATAAGGTCCTTAGCGGCTTGGATGGCTAAAAATGAAGTGCCTTTTTGGGCGCCTTTTAGAATTCGACGCTCTTTGATACCCGTTCTTGACGTGATCCACTCGTCGTTTGTGTCAACCATGGATTCAAGAATCTTGTTGGTTAAGATGAAGTCTGGTACATAGCCACCTACAGCGGTAATTGCTGCTGAGATTTTGCTCATAAATTCCATTTTTAGATTGACTGGTTTTAAAGCAATTACGCCAAAAAACAACCAAAAACGTGTCAAAAATACTCAATTTTGATTAAAAAAGACTTAAAAATTGATTTTTTTGCGTTTTTAAAAAATTTTATTAAACAAAAAAAACGCTCCCCAAGAGCGTTTTTAAAAATACTGTATCTATTGGTAGCTACTAGGCTGCGTTTTCTTCTGCTGCTGTAGTGTCTACTAAGACTTGTCCTCTGTAGTATAATTTACCTTCATGCCAGTGCGCTCTGTGGTACAAGTGCGCTTCACCTGTAGTTGGGCAAGTTGCTATTTGAGGCGTTGTTGCCTTGTAATGGGTACGTCTTTTATCTCTTCTTGTTCTGGAGATTTTTCTTTTAGGATGTGCCATTTTCTATATTATTTATCCGTTAATAATTTTTTTAATGTGTCCCAACGAGGATCAATATCCTCTATTTGGGGTTTATTTTCTAAGCTTTTTGGGCTTAATGTTTCAAGTCTTTTAAGTATTTCTGAGTCTAAAGTGCCATCTTCTACTCCCGGATGAATCCGTTTTTGAGGAAGGGACAGAACAAGTAATTCATAGATGTGGTGTGCAACGTTAATTTCGTATTCGGCATGTGGGATTATTAAAATCGCTTCATGTTCGTTATTATACTCATTTCCAAACTGAACGACTAAATCAAAACGGGCGTTTACCGGGAGATTAAAAGGTTCGTTTGTTAGGTCACAATCTACGTTTATTGTTCCTTCTGCAATGAAGTTCAACTCTAAAAAGGTTGACTTTTTTTCAAGGTTTAGAACAATTTTAACGTTTACATCATTAAACTCATCATATTCAAAATGCTGAAAGAACTTATAATCAATTTCGTACTCATAAACATGCTTACCAAGCTTTAGCCCTACAAATTGTATGTCAAATGCTTTTAGTGGCTTCATTATCTCGCATATTTGAGCCTGCAAATATATAAAATTTTATTTAGGCGAACCCCAAAGCTCGTATTTTTTTACCTAACGCTTTTTAGATTGCTTCAATAATGGGTTTGAGGTCAATATTTGGTTCATTTTCCGATTTCTAAAAATGGCCATTCCCGAAAAAATAGCTTCTTTAAAAGAGGTGATGTCAGCAATACCTTTTCCTGCAATTTCATAGGCCGTGCCATGGTCTGGAGAGGTGCGAACTTTACTAAGACCTGCTGTAAAGTTAACTCCATTTCCAAATGCTAAGGTTTTAAAAGGTATCAATCCTTGATCGTGATAAGTAGCAACGATTGCATCAAAGTTTTTATAGTTTTTGGAGCCAAAAAAACTATCTGCTGCATAAGGTCCGTATACAAGTTGCCCCGTATTTTTGATGGTTTCTAACGCAGGTCTTAAAACCGTATCATCTTCTGATCCAATAACACCATTATCACCTGTATGGGGGTTGATCCCTAAAATAGCAATGCGAGGCTTGCGTATATTAAAATCTCTAATTAAAGAGTTGTGGATAATTGAAATTTTCTTTTCTATGAGTTCGGCCGTAATTTGATTTGAAACTTCACTGACAGGAACATGGTCTGTTAATAAGCCGACTTTAAGGTCGTCAGACACCATAAACATTAGACTGTCTCCTTGAAGTTCTTGAGCTAAATAATCAGTATGTCCAGGAAACCTAAATTCATCTGATTGTATGTTATGCTTATTAATTGGTGCCGTGACCAAGACGTCAATTTGATCATTTTTAAGGTCCTCGACCGCCGCTTGAAGTGATTTTATGGCGTAGCCACCAATTTTAGGGTCCTCCTCTCCAAAATTTATTTTAACATCTTCATGCCAAACCGAAACTACATTTACTTTAGAATTCACTGCTTGACTTGCCTTTTGAATCTTATTGAATTCCAGAGAGCTCTGAAAGTGTCTTTTAAAGAATGCCAAGGTTTTCGCTGATGCATATAGTATAGGAGTACAAAATTCAAGCATTCGATGGTCTTCGAAAGTCTTGACAACCAACTCGCCTCCTATACCATTTAAGTCTCCTATAGAAATCCCTATTTTAATTTTTTCTTCTTTTTCCATTAAAAGTGGCGTGTATGTTTGTAATTTTGAATTTACAAAT
>Ga0233438_10005032_pt1 | contig 11311 bp, 1 predicted proteins | sample SI_123_September_FD_182720 | JGI IMG/M metagenome (GOLD analysis project Ga0233438, IMG submission 182720) | Seawater microbial communities from Saanich Inlet, British Columbia, Canada - SI_123_September2016_10_MG | ecosystem: Environmental > Aquatic > Marine > Inlet | place: Canada: British...
TTAATGACATATACCAAACACCAACAACTACAAACAATGAAGGTAATAACTACTTCTTTACTGATGCAGAAAAAACTTCAGTTTACTCTTGGAGCAATTCAAATAATACTGGAACGTGCTCAGATACTCAAATTAGAATTAATTCAGCCAAAAATAGAATTGGATTATCCAATATAGATATCAATGGTATTGATCAAAGCGATTATTTCAATACATTATTTGATGGTGATGAATACTTAATTACCGTTAGGTATGGTTCTGATATGTTTGAATATCAAGGTACATATCAGCCATCACTGAATACTACAAAATTTGTTAGTGGTTCTATTATTTCTGGGACTTCTGATAATATATCATCGGATGAATCTGTTGTAGTTACAATCATTCCTATTACACCAAAAACTAGTGTGGTATTCACTGGCATTACATCTACAAATGGTCAGCGAGTTGAATCTCAATTTGATGTGAATCAGAATCAAGTTCCTCGTGGTGGTTTGATTGTATCCCTAGGATCAACTCCTGGTTTGGGTTATGCTCCACTAGTTGGTGCAGTATTAGAGCCTGAAGTTGTTAATGGTGAAATTGTTGGTGTATATACTGGCAATAACATCGGTGAAACCACACCAGTTAGATGGGCAGATTATGATAATGAAACAGGTGTGTTGACTGTTACTTTCTACGGAAGCACAGTAACTGCCAAGGAGCCCGTCAGCGGCGCTGTTTACTTTAAGGAGAGTGGTAGGCTACTAGTTACGACACCAGCGTCTCTAAGCGGACAGAGTATCCTTGTAGGCGACTTGATATCACTTAGTCAATTGCGATTTGAGTGTAGCTCTGGTGGAGCCCCTTCACAGCAATTATTCCCAGATCGGGATTCAGTATTTGCTGTTGAATCTATTATTGATAATAATACATTCTCAGTATCTGTGGGAGTTTCTACATTAGATCACAATTACATTTCTGGTGGTACTTGGCAGAAGGTGCTGCCGTTTGAGTTTGGTCGCCAAAAGTTAAATCCAACATTCGCATATCTAAATAACCTAGGATTTGTATGTCCAAGTGGTCAAACCACTACAACATTATTCCCAACGGATACTAATATCTTCCCAGTAATTACTAGGGATGATGGAGCAAACTTGAGAATTCAGGTTGGTGTTTCTACTCTGGTTCACAACTACGTTGGTGGTGGACGTATTGGACAGGTCACACAGAACTCTGTTGGCTCTGGTTATAATAGCGTAGTTTCAATTGGAATTACTGAGGAAGGTCACACGGGTGCGGAAGCATCCATTATTGGAATTCCTGGTCCGGGTGGAGAGTTGCAGATTGTTGTTGAAGATCCGGGTAGTGGATACATTGACCCATATATCTGGGCACCATCACCTACATATTTCAATCTTCCCGTTAAAGGTATCTCCCGTAGAGATGGAACCACCGAGACTGGGGACAATCTATTCATAACTTGTGCGGTCGGGGGATCAAAAACAACCGCAATTGGTAGATCTGAATTTTATGAAGTGACTAACTTTGAGGTTAGTAATTTGGGATATGGCTTTATGGAGGGTGACGTTGTTACTGTTGTTGGCTTGGCTACTGATAAGAATCTATCCCAGCCAATTGAAGAATTCCAACTAACGGTATTAGAAACATTTACTGACAATTTCTCATATTGGAACTACGGAGAACAGGATTATATTGATAATATTGGTTCTCTACAAGACGGTTTAAGAACAAGATTCCCATTATTATATAATGGTGAACTATTCTCCTTTGAAAAAAATCCACTGGATGAGGATTCTGATGCTATCGATCTAAACTCTATTCTATTGATATATGTAAATACGGTTCTCCAGATACCTGATGTTGCATATAAATTTAATGGAGGCACATCATTTGAATTCACAGAACCACCTCTACCAGAGGATAGAGTAGATATTTACTTCTACAGGGGTGATAGAAATGTTGATAGTGTAATCGTCACATCCATTACAGAGTCAATCAGACCTGGTGATGATCTTCAAATCACTAAAAATAATAACTATGATCCAAGTAGAACACAAGATATTCGCTTAGTTACTGAAATTGCTTCTTCTGATACAGTAAGAACTAACATATACACTGGTAACGGCGATATTGATGAGGTAAATCCACGTCCGGTTGCTTGGGACAAGCAAAAAAGAGACATCTTTATTTACGGTCAGCCAACGTTTAAGACTAGAGATAGTCTTGAATCTGTAATTAGACCTACCGCAGCAATTATTTCTCCCATAAATCAAGCATCATCTAATATATACATTGATACTCCTCAATTATTTAACTATGAAAAATATGTTGTTGGTACTGATGAGGATATTACTAATCTTGGTTGTAGGATTTATGGTCAGGATAATATCTTTATTTCCTCAGGTGAAGAGTTTGAAGAAGCGGAGTTGATAGCAGAAGTCAATTCAAATGGAGAGGTTAGTGGTATAGACATTGTTAATCCCGGTAGAGGTTACCCAACCAACACTCAGATTACAATTGGAGTCAATACAACGGGAACTGATGATAGGGCATCCATATCAAATGTATTCATTAACCCATCTACGGGATCTATTGTTTCAGCTTTAATCTTTAATAATGATAGTGGTTCTGATTATAATCCAGATAATCCACCATTAGTATTAGTGGAGCAACCATCAATTAGATATGAATCTAATATTAAGGTCAATGGAGATTTTATTAGAGGTTATTCTTCCACAATTACGCAAATTGAGGGTCTCTTAAATCCAAGAGCTGGTATCCCATATGGATTGCGATTCTTCTTTACTAAGATAGATCCATTTGGCGTGAATGGATTGATAGGTGAACTTATACCAGGTGACTACATTGTTGCTAGTCAGACTACCATTGATCCTGGCTCAGAATTGGTAGCCATTGGTTCCAATCAGGTGCAGATTGTTGGGAGAACTAATCAGTTCTTAGATTGTGTATATCGAGTCGATGCAATCGTGATAGATTCCGAAAGTACTGGTCACATTGACGTTAATGTTACTACGGATGTAAGGAACATAAGCGAAACTGGTGATCTTGGGTACTTAAATTTTGGAGTTATTAGTGCTGTAACTAGAAGTCCAGAATCACAATCATTCTCAATCCCAACTCCAGTTTATACTGATGATATGTCTAATTTCCCAACTCTGGTTAGGACTAAAGGCGGACTTCGTGATAGAGGGGGCATCGCCAAGCGAGTATAAATATACTTAAAGGTATTTGTATCACCTCTATAGATTATACCATGGCTGCTTTAATTACTGATGAATTTAGGCTATTTAATGCCGACAACTTTATCAAATCTGTAACTGACCCAGATAATTCATATTACATCTTCGTTGGATTACCAAATCCAGTTGGTGATGGGTATGGACGTTCTGAAGATTGGAACCAAGATCCCCTCGCACCTGTAGATAACTTTTCATATATCCGCAGTTGCTATGACTGGATGATGTATGGTCGTAGAATCACTCCAGGTAATATTCGTAGGGTGATACGTCGTGTTGATTGGACAAAGGGAACTAGGTACGATCAATATAGAGATGATTATAGTGTATATAATGTATCTCCAAATAGTGGATCTACTAGACTTTATGACGCAAATTATTACGTTCTAAATAGCGATTTTCGCGTTTATGTATGTTTGAGTAATGGTTCTAGTGGCGATAATCCCAAAGGTAATGGTTCTGAAGACGAGCCAAATTTCGTAGACACAGAGCCATCAGCAGCTGGTTCTAGTGGAGACGGATTTGTTTGGAAGTACTTATTTACAGTTTCACCTGCAGATGTGATCAAATTTGATAGTACTGATTATATTACTGTTCCTAGTGATTGGCTAACTACAGATTCTCCGCAGATTGTTTCTATTAGGGAAAGTGGTGATTCAATAATCAATGATGCACAGTTAAAGCAGATCTATATTGATAATCGTGGTTCTGGTTATAGTGGTGGCGCTGGTCAAGAACTACCCATTCTAGGTGATGGCACAGGGGCTAGAGCAGTTATTGACGTTAACTCTGGACAGATTACTAAAGCACTTGTCTCTAAGGGTGGTAAAGGCTATACGTGGGGACTGGTTGATCTTGGTTCTATTAATAGTAGTGCATCTGAAGCTGCTAAATTGGACGTTATCATTCCACCATCTATTGGACACGGTTTTGATATATATCAAGAGCTAGGTACAGACAAAGTTCTTGTTTATGCTAGGTTTGATGATTCTACTCAGGATTTTCCAATTGATACAAAGTTTGCTCAGATTGGAATTTTGAGGAATCCCACTATCAATGATTCCATTACTATTTTTGATAAAAATACATTTACTGCAGCAGACTCACTAAAATTATCAACGTTTACTAGACCACTTGAAGTTGGTGATGTAATTCAGCAAGTCACTGATGAAGGTACTGCTAAAGGGTATGTAATTTCCTTCAATACAGAAACCCAAGTTATTAAGTATACTCAAGATAGATCCCTATACTATAATCCAATAACAAACGATAATACTGATTATGTTGGTATTACCACTAATGGTAATCAGATAAAATTTGTTTCTAACAGTAACAACATTACTGCTCCCAGTTTTTCTGGTTCACTTGACGTAACCTTTACAGGTTCGACATTATCTGTTGGTAATAAGACAGTTGAATTGGGTGTTGAATTCACAAAAGGCGTTGCTAGATCAGAGATAAATAAACCTAGCGGAGAGATTTTATATCTCGACAATCGTCCTTTGGTGCCACGCAACCCACGCCAAAAAGAAGACGTTAAGATCATCTTGGAATTCTAAACAATGTCTCAGATCAATCTAGATACCAGTCCATACTTTGACGATTTTGAAGCTGATAAGGATTATTATAAAGTCCTTTTCAAGCCAGGATTTCCTGTACAGGCACGTGAGTTAACTACTCTACAGTCAATCTTACAGAATCAAATTAGTACCTTCGGAGAACATTTCTTCAAAGAAGGGTCTATGGTAATTCCTGGCGGGATTACATATAACCCACAATATACTGCTGTTATCCTTGATGAACAGCAAGGTGGTATCGATGTATCTTTATATCTAGATCAGCTGGTTGGTAATACAATTCGAGGTGGAGTAACTGAGGTTAAAGCTAAGGTTATTGGGTATGCTCTCCCCCCAGAAGATGGGATAACAAATCCTACTATTTTCGTCACATATACCAATAGTGGAACTGATGAAAGTACAGTCTTCTTCACGGAAAATGAGCCATTAATTTTAGAGGGTGCAATTGAGTATGGGAATACTACAATTACGACTAATAGTATTTGTGCAACTACAGTATCTACCAATGCTACTGCGGTAGGGTCTGCAGCAGAAATTTTGGATGGTGTATATTTCTTACGTGGTGTTTTTGTACAAGTTGATAAATCATCGGTTATCCTTGAGCCTTATACAAATACTCCATCATATAGAGTTGGTCTTCAGATTACTGAACAGATTGTTACTGCTGGACAAGACCAAACTTTATATGACAATGCCAAAGGATTTAATAATTTTTCTGCACCAGGTGCAGACAGATTAAAAATTTCACTCACACTAATCAAAAAACCACTAAACGATTACAACGATTCAAATTTCGTTGAGGTATTGCGTGTTGAATTGGGTGAGATTAAAAAATTAGAAGAAAACAGTAGCTATAATGTAATCAAAGAGTATATTGCTGGTAGAACTTATGATGAGTCTGGTGATTATGTAATAAATGGATTTGAACTAAGTGTTGACGAATCCCTAAATGATTATGAGGGTAATGGGGGCATCTATACGCCAGAGCAGACTACAGAAGGTGGTAGTGAGCCTTCTGAAGATTTGGCTATATTAAAAGTTTCTCCTGGTAAAGCATATGTTCGTGGTTTTGATATTAAAAACCCAGGAACTGTTAATATTGATGCACCCAAAGCCCGTTCAACAGAAACTGCATCAATTAGTGGTGTTCCATTTGAGATGGGGAGTAAGTATTTTGTAAATAATGTTACTAGTACACCCGTTATTGGGTTGGATATTGCCGACAACATTATTGAATTGTATGAGGGTCGTCTAAACCCCTCAAAATCCCCCACAGGCAGGCAAATTGGTCAAGCACGTATATATAGCTATTCTTTAGAAGATGCGCCTTATACGAGCCCTGCTACACCTTGGAACGTATATCTATATGATATGCAAATTTTTACAACCGTAGAGATTAATAGATCTGTTGGTAGTCCTGCAGAAATAAGACCTGGTTATAGAATTCGTGGATTAAGTTCTGGTGCTTCTGCTTTTGTCCAAAAACGTGCGGGAAGAACAGTCACTTTAACAGAAGTATCTGGTGATTTTATTAGGAATGAAAAAATTTCTATTAATGGTTCAACTCAAGATTCGTTCTCAATTGTCGACGTTACTATTAATAAGCAGAATCAAGTCAAGTCTATGAAGCAGAATACATCTGCTTTGGATCCTAATATTGCTGTAGATTTTAGTGCAGATACTAGATTGTATGCAAGAGTTGCTAGAAATTTTGCACCAACAGACACATTTAAGATAACTTCTTCAGGTGAAGTTAGTTGTCCTGGCAAATTCTTTGACTCATTTGATGTTGGTGACGTTATTGTTTGGCAAGATTCCACTAACAACACACTAGTTTATAATAAAGTATTATCACTACTCCCCAATGATGTGGGGATGACTGTTGGAGTCGTAGCTAGTGTTGATGGTGTTGCTGCAGGTGATTTACCGAGTAGTGATTTGTCTGGCGTCAATTTGCGCATAACAGAGTCTCGTGTTCTTAATACTGAAAATGCATCTCTATATGTTGAGATGGAAAAGCAAAATATTGCTAAAGTAAATCTAGATTCTTCACAGCTATACTTTACTACTCAAATTACTCAGCAGGATGTTGTTGGTGCCCAACTAACTCTCAATAGATCATTGACGGGTGTAAATGATGCATTATTTGCCCCATTTGATCAGGAAAGATATTCTATCATTTATAGTGATGGGACAATTGAGACTATTGGCTCTGAGCAGGTTACTCTGTCTGTAAATAGTACTCTTATTCAGTTTTCTGGGATATCAAGACCAAATGATAGAGTTACGGTAAATGTAACTGCAATTAAGCCATCTATTAAATCTAAGACTAAGGTATTATTTAAAAGCGAAACTATCTTAGTTGATAAAATTAGCGCTGGTCAGTCTTCAGAATATGGTCTAGCTAAAAATAATTATTATGGCTTACGTGTTGATGATGAAGAAATTTCTCTCAATGTTGCTGATGTAGAATCTATTAATGCAATATATGAATCATTAGATTCTGGTGAGCCTGTATTGGATCTATTGGGATTCGTTAATGGTTTATCATTAGACACAAATACCATAAAGGGTGAGCTTATTTTGGGTACCGTGAGTGGGGCTGTTGCTAAGTTAGTTGATGCCAGTACACCATCAAACGTTAGAATCATCTATATGGGTCAATCTAGATTTGATGTTGGAGAAACTGTTGTTTTCTCTGAATCAAATATCAAAACTAATTTGCAGATAATTCAGCCAGGTAATTATAATGATATTACCTCCAAGTACACATTAGATAAGGGGCAAAGGGAACAATTCTATGATTATTCGAGAATTGTAAGAGAAGGAAGTGCTACTGCGCCAAATAAAAAAATTCTAATCATATTCGACCAGTTTAAGGTTCCTGAAGATGATAAAGGTGATTTCTACACTGCAAATTCATATGTAGAGGAAGTATTTACTACTGGAGTACCAATGCTAAAAGGTGGTACATTACGTGCATCTGATACATTAGATTTCCGTCCACGTGTTGCTCCTTTTACTGCGACTAATGCATCACCATTTAACTACACTTCTAGGGATTTTGCTACTTCTGGGTCAACTGTTGTTCTAGTAACTGCCCCTAATGAAAGTATGGTTCTTGGATATGATTATTATGTTGGTAGGAAAGACCGCGTAGTTCTAAACACATTAGGTGAGTTGAAGTTGGTTGAGGGTGCTCCTGCATTTTTACCCAAGCTTCCCGAAACAGCGGAGGGTGCATTAGAACTAGCACGTATTACCTATCCAGCATATGTTTATGATGTTAACGATATTGTTATCACTACCTTAGATAACCGCAGATATACAATGCGCGACATTGGTGCATTGGAAAATCGCATCGAAACATTAGAAGAAATTACTTCACTATCTAGATTGGAATCTGATACTCAGACTCTACAAGTTCTTGATGCTGACGGTAATGACCGTTTTAAGAGTGGTTTCTTTGCAGATGACTTTAGAACTACTGATTTTATTGATTTTGATAATCAGGAGACTCGTATTGTTGTTGGACCTACAGGGACACTTGAGGCTAATACTAGGTTTTCTTCAATTCCAATGCAACTCCAATCCAAGAGTACCATTGATATTAATGCAATATCAATGGATCAGAACTTCTCATTGGTTGATGCTAACGTCAGAAAAACTGGGGATTTAGTTACTCTTAACTATAATCAAGTTGAATGGTTAAACCAGCCATTAGCTTCACGTACTGAAAATGTAAACCCATTTAATGTTATTTTATATGATGGTGGAATGGTTCTAAGTCCGGCTAGTGATGATTTCATTGTAACCAGGAATATTGGAAATAGTGAAATTAATGTATTTGGTGAGTCTGATGAAAATTTCAATAAGACTTTTGTACAAGGAATCAGAGTTGCTCAATTTATGAGAGAGCGCAATGTTGCGTTTGCTACACGCGAAATCAAACCATTAACTAGATTCTATCCATTTTTCGAGGGTGCTAGTGGTGTTGATTTTGTACCAAAGCTAATTGAAATTACTATGCAGTCAGGTACTTTCCGAGTAGGAGAGACTGTGGTCATTAATAGTGGAAATGAGGTAATTTTCAGTGCTCGTGTTGCAGTACAGAACCATAAGACTGGACCATACCAAAAGCCAATTACAAAATTTACAACAAATCCATATAATAGAAATGTACAAATTTCCGATGGATACTCATCATCTTCAACTGTTCTGAATATAGATATTCAAGCATTATCTAATCTTTCGGACGAGAGATACTTTGGGATGATTGGTAAGGGATTGCGTTTAGTTGGTGAACGAAGTGGTGCTATTGCGTTAATCAATAAGCAAAGATTGGTCAGTGATATATCTGGTGACCTATTTGGTGCAATATATTTTAGGGATCCTTATGCAAATCCAGCACCCAATTTTAGATTAAGAACTGGTACCAGGACTTTTAGGGTAACATCTAGCCCAACTAATGAAACCCCACAATTAGGTGAAACCATTATATCATTTGCGCAAGCAACATTTACTTCTGGTGGTACTATTCAAAATAGAAGGACTGAATCTGTAAATATTCGCGAACTACCACCACCACCAGCACCAATTATTATTGACCGGACAGTTACTAATAATTTTACTACAGTTATTGACAATACAATAACTCTTAGACCACAAACAAATATAACTAATGTAACTAATGTTACTGAAGTTACTGAAGTTACTAATGAGATTACTAATATTACTGAGGTAACTGAGATTACTGAGGTAACTAATGTCAATCAGACTTTTGTTACTAATGTAACTAATAATAATAATATAGTACAAGCGGTACGACTTCCACCCCGTGACCCATTGGCACAGACATTTTTTGTTGATGGTGTGGGTGCATTCTTAACAGGTCTAGACATCTATATGAAGACTAAATCTGAAACTGATAATATCACAATTCAGATTAGACCTACAGAATTGAGTATTCCAACTAATACATTATTGCAAGATTATGCCGAAGTCATTCTAACACCAGATGAGGTTTTTGTTTCTGATGATGCTTCAGAGCCAACTCCAGTATCATTCGCATCACCAATTTATCTAGAACCAAATGTAACATATGCAGTGGTGCTTCTAGCCCCCACAACAGATGATTATACAGCTTGGATTGCTAGGATGGGCGAGAATAACATTTCATCTTTAGATGGTGGGGTGAGTAGTTCTGCTATTATTTCTCAGCAATATCTAGGTGGTTCTCTATTCAAATCCCAGAATGGATCACTTTGGACACCTTCGCAATTTGAAGATTTGAAGTTTACTTTATATAAAGCACGATTTGTTGATAGTGGTACTGTTTTCTTAAATAATCCTCCAGTATTTGAAACTACCAGACTACCTAATAACCCAGTCAAGACAATGCCAAGAAAACTAACGGTATTTGTCGATCCAACAAACTATGCATTTACTATTGGTCAAAAACTAGCATCCACTGCATCAGGTGTAAATGATATACCTCGTGTTATTGGTGAAGTTGAATTTGTTGGTGGTTCATTAGAAACGACTTCTGTAGACAATGGTGGTATTGGATATATTGATGGAACATACACTAATGTTGATCTTGCCGCTATAAACACAAAGGGTATTAATGCATCGGCAACCGTCACTATTTCTGGTGGTCAGGTTAGTCAAATAACATTAACATCATCGGGTAGTGGATATCAAGCTGGCGATACTGTAGGCATTACTACTTCTATGGTTGATGGTTCTGGTGGTGATTGTGTGGCTACTGTTGATACAATTGGTGATACTGATACGGTCTTCTTAACTAATGTTATAGGAGAAAAAATTAATTCCAGTGATCGTCTCAATTCATATAATGAAGCTACACAGGTACCAACTAATATTTCAGTAGGTATTCGCAAACAAAGCGAAATTACAAGTCCTATGGATACTGGATCTGTATTTGTAGTCAATATACCTTCTCATGGTATGATGGCTGATAATAACATAGTAAAAATAGGTGGTTGTTTACCAGATACATTAGGAACTAAACTAGTTGAGGGTATTGATGTATCATCGAATCAAATTACAGTAGAGAATTCTAATCTATTCGATTCCTTTGAAGGCATTCCTGATAGTAGCGGTTATCTTCTAGTTGGTGGTGAAATTATGGAATACCTGAATAATGGGGATGGTACTTTAGGTATTACTTCTCGTGGTGTTGATTCAACATTAGTCAACATTCATGATCAAGGTTCTAGAGTATTTAAGTATGAAATGAGTGGAGTATCTCTAAGGAGAATTAATACAGAACACATCCTACCATCTAACCAAATTCTTGGATATACAAGAGAGTTGAATACCCTTCCTTTGGAAATTGAACGTGGAGCTAGGTCAGTTGATGTTGGTATTACTCCATATACACCACAATTAAGCTTTAATCAAGAGCAAGAATCTGGTGGCAAATCAATGAGGTCGTCAAAAAACTTCCAA
>Ga0233438_10005035_pt1 | contig 11308 bp, 9 predicted proteins | sample SI_123_September_FD_182720 | JGI IMG/M metagenome (GOLD analysis project Ga0233438, IMG submission 182720) | Seawater microbial communities from Saanich Inlet, British Columbia, Canada - SI_123_September2016_10_MG | ecosystem: Environmental > Aquatic > Marine > Inlet | place: Canada: British...
CGTGAGCACAAGTAATATATTGGTTTCTACGGATAAAAACGTTCGTATCAAATTCTCGTTGTTCTTATATTTATTCAAACTTGTAGGATACAGTATATATTTTTTTGTGCTTGAAAGCTCTTCATGAAGGGGGTGTACTATTGTCTTCCTTGCATTGAAAATCGAATACTTCTTAAGTATCCATTCATTTTGTATAATTACGTAACAATTGCTCCAAGACTGAAACTTGGTTAAATAGAACCGATAAAGCCTAGCCTTTAAGTTTGATGATTCTAAAAGAGCAATATTCTGAAAATATAAAATTGTCACACATCTCGGTCTAACAAATGGCCCAAAGGCACTAAGCACAAGTATTGTTTTTTTCTTGGGTAACGTCAAAAATACGATTTCACGTAAAACCAATCTAAGTACTTTATACCGTAAAAGTTGAAAAGTTTCTAATTCTTGAGCATTGTCAAAATAGTCCAATGCTAAGCCTTTCAACTTTAAGCCCCCTTTACTCGTCAAGAATTCACTTTCGACAAGACTAATATTCCTTAGTGAAATCTCTTCGCCCATGTAATATATTATTGAATTTCTTTTCGGACTCCTCTGACGTGATATAACATTTTTTGAAGCCAATCCTGTGCGCCGCTTCTATAACATTAGCATTGAATCCGCCATTAGCCAAAGCATACTGAGCCGGCATATTCAGGCTATTGAGAAACTCCTTACTGCCGAGTAATTCGGATTGAATAGTTTCATTTGTCTCAAATTCAAGATTGTAGCTAAAAACTCCATGTCCACCTATTTGATGCCCCAAATCAATTAATTCCTTAATGTCTTCTTCAGTCAGGTAAAAATCCTTGTGCAAATCCTTATCAGCACTAACCACGTACTCTCTAAAAATTTTATCTAAGACATATCTTCTTAACTCGATATCCTGATATGATCTAAAAAATCTTGTGATAAATACCATTTCTTTCGACCACATATTATCTTGCCATAGAGATTTTGACAGATCTGCAAAAAGTTCCTCCCAATCATGCGAATCCAAGCTCATCTCCTGTTTGATAATGCCAAGAATAATACTGCTATCAAGAATACTGTTAATAAATTGAATTTTGTGAGAATCTACAAACTCACCTGTAAAGATTCCTGATGGCACAAAAAAAACACCGGCAATTCCATTTAGCGCCAACATTCTACCAACCTCCAAATGATCCTTGAGGCCATCATCAAAAGTAAGAATTTGCTCGGCACTATCACTATCTAGATAATCAAGATTATTCTTATCTAATAATGCTAATGTGCCGTTTGCTTTTATTAAATCGATGCCCTGTAAAAATCTATCCGTATTTAAAAAATATGGCATAGCATATCTTTTTGAATATCTAGGTTTATATTCATCGCGAATATCATGTAACATCCAAACTTTTTTATTTGGCATAGCTGACATTATTTAAAATTAGCCTTGATCCATCCGGATATTCAAAGATTAGTTTTGGATAAGGTTCCTGCAAACCACGAACCATGTCATAAATCTGTTTGGGGGTTAAATTTACAATATCTGCTACAGCAATTACACTGTCTTTAGGGCTTCTTCTCTTACAAATAAATCCCTCTTCCAAATTCTGCCTTTTTAGTGATATAATCTCGTTATTGTCTAAGACAGTTTTAAATTTTGAAATTATTTCAATACTACCCCTTATAATTTCCGACAATATTTCATCCAAATATCCATCCAAACTTATTGGGATTTTATCGAAAATCGGACCGCTGTCTAGACCTTGGTCCATTTGAAATAATGTTACACAAGAAGTAGTTACTCCATTTATAACTTGATTTTGTATTGGCGAACCTCCTCGGTACTTTGGTAAATCGCTGGGGTGGATGCAATAACAATTGCCGTACGTAATATAATCCGTTGGTATTAGCCAACTCCACCCTATGAAAATATAATGGTTATTGCTATTGAAGTTATGTAAATCCCATTTCTCCTTCGAATTAATAAGTATAGTCTCTTCCGCAAATTCATGAGCCACCTTAATGGCCCAACTACGATAAAAAACGAGGATTAATTTAGAAGATCCTTTATTTGACCCCATCTTATATTTTTTAACTGATTTAATTTATTATGTGTAAAAACTACACTTTCCATTGATAATATTTCGCTCCAGTTCCAATTCTCAATACAACCCAAGTACTCGACAATCTCAGAGTTTTTAATTACAGAAGTCTCAACACATATCGGGGTAATACCATACGAGATATATTTATATATTTTACTTGGAAAACTTGTTGAATTGAAGCTCTTAGAGGAGCTCTGCAAAACTAAACCGAAGGAAACTCGTGAAAACGTAGCTCCAATTTCGCTTTCATTCGAATTGACAAATACCTTAACTGAACCATAAGAACTCGCGAAAGACCTTAACTCCTCTGCATCAGGGCCAAAAACGTGCATAGTCAAATCTATTTCAGGTGGCTTGGTCCTAATCAATTCCATGCTAATTTTTAAATTACCCATTTTCCTTTCATCAATTCTTCCCGCATAAACAAAATGATTCTTAACTAGAATTTGATTATCCCTTAGATGATTGATATCTAAATAACCACCGCGCGTAACATGCCTAGCTCTGTCCGGTATAAAGTTGATTAATGATGCGTTTGCTAAAATATACTTGGAAAAAAGGCGGACATAAATTACTTCAACAGTTTTTTTCCATTTTGAGTCAGAATAATCGGTGTAGACTTCATTGAACTGAAGAACTAACTTCCTTTTAAATAATAAGAAGATAAAAATAAACGGTACAAACGTTAGGGAATGATATATAATGACTGACCGCGAATCTTTTAGCATGTAAAACATGCGATATATTCCTCTAATATAACCAAAAAAGGAATTTCCATCACTATTAAAACCTAAATCAGTCATGGACATTAACTTGAACTCTTCCCTACTATGCTCCGCCAAAAATGATACAATATGATTTATACCAGCAGGTGATTTAATCTGCTTAGAATCGCCATAGCCCGTCGTGTGAAGAAAAATTAAATCCTTTCCCATTTATGATTCCCTTTATCGTCAATTTTTATGTGAGTTAGGCTCGGGTAGTATATTGTCTTATCATTACCTAGATATGCCGAAGTAAAACTAAAACTGCTGTCACTGATAAAGACCACCTTTGATTCTGCTATAAATAACCACTCGTCTATGGAGTTCGCATTGAAATGAATCAATAATTCGCTCAAGTGCGGGAATAATTGACAAAAGGCTTCATAGTCATCTGTAACGACATATTTTTCATAGTTATGAAGATGAATTTTTCTTTCTAAATCAATTTCAATATCCTTGCTGAACTTTAACGAGTAATCAGTTAACCTGACATGGACAACTAATCGATCGTATAAATCATAGTTTCTTAAATTCCTCAGGGAAGTTAGTGACGATGAATTTTGAAAATATCCCAAATTAAAAGGATTTATTTTACCACCATCGTAAAAGCGTAATAGTATCCTCATTAATAACTTTGGGATTCTAATCATGGATTTTCGATATGTAATGTCTGGAAATACTTTGTGTACTTCGAACGATCTTTTATATCTGCCGTCAACAGAAAAACCGCTACGTGTGTCCAAAATCCCCCTATTCATCGACATAAACTTTCCAAAAATAAATAACTGGTTCCCTAAGCCTCCTCGTAATAAGTAAATCATTCAAATCGTGTTTGTGAAGATTTATATTCTAATAGATTTGTAAATCTATGTTACGTTACTAATCGCAAATATTGAATCTACTTTTATTTTGTCCTTGAAAAATACTTCTTAATTGTATTTATTGTCGAAGCAAAACAAAAGTTAATGTCAAATAAATTCAGAAGAATTTCTCAATAAGTGAATTCAACCGATGTTAATTGGATTAATGATGTCAGATTCTTATTCATAATTTAAAAAATTGATTTCCTTTTTTTTAATGATTGCACCCCGATAACAATACCGTATAATATTGCCATTGGCAGATATATTGTATTTAAATGTAAAAGGACTTCTGAAAGCCATAATTTTGGCATCTGCCACCATATGCTATAGGTAGCAATAATACATAGTACTCCAAATTCACCAAAAGAGCTCAATTTTACGATAACGGCATACTGAATGATCCCCGAAACTAGGGAGCAAAATATGATGCCGAACAGACCAAATAGCCAGTATTCATGGACGCCCGTATAAAACCCACTCATGTTTTTTTGATTTCCATATGTCATTTTATGAATCACATTCATTCCTTTTCCATACTTCGCACCGTTATAACTTCCTGGTTCCGGCTTTTCCTTCCACAATTGGCGAGGGTATATTGAGACTACACTGTTCAGAATTGGGGTTGAACCAACATAGCCTCTGGTTTCAACCCATCTTAGATACCCAGAAGAAACTCGACGGTTTTCACCAAAACGCCAAATGGCATCTCCTAATAAGTTTGAATTGCTCTTATGGTCATCAGCTATTTTATAAATCCCGATTTCCTCTTTTAGTCCACTGACCAGAATAATTTTATCCAACATGGTCAATTTCTTAACCTTACCAACATCTAGCGATCGAACTTGGTGCATCAAACCTCCGAATGACGCTAAAAAAACTACTCCCAAGAACACGGCTACAGTTGTTTCTTTCAGATAACGCTTTCTTGACCACGAACTGTATAAAGCATAAATGCTAACAAATACAATCGGTCCATGACTTCCTCCTCCTACAACCGTGACAATGAGCACAACAATACTCAAAACGCGATACAAAATGCTTGTGCTGTTGAAAATCTGATAAACACAAAAAATAGGAAGGATTTTAACCGAAAGCTTGATATACAAAAAGCTTAAAGGCAGTTCTATCAACGTACCAATCAAATTATTAAGCATAATGAGTATTCCAGCGAAGATATAAAAGAAAATCAAGATCCTGAAATTCTTCATTTTTAACGTCGATCGCTCTTTAAACCTTCCTATTCTTGGCAAGCATATAAATGGTAATGACCAGAAAAATAGGCTCGATATTTCAAGCAGTTCTACAAATAACTTTTCCTTTCCAAAAAAGCCTATTTCTAAATCATAATAAGTATGAATATTATTTGCTAATGAGGGTATTGTATGCCATAACAATCCCGATATCAACCAAAATGCAAAAATTGCACTTTTTTGACGTAAATAAATCAATAAATAGATTAAACTAATCATTGTACAAATACCAAACTTCCCCGGCGCGAATTTTTAGAATCTTTTTGGTAAAATTATATATGATTACTGTTCGATTGTATTCCTTTAAAAAATCTATACTTTTAGCATCTCCTGAAGCTTGAAATTGCTTTGTTTTGTTTTCTTTAGATTCGCTTTCAAGAGCCAACTTATAACTATCTGCTGACAAAAAAACCGCATTTATTACATCGTCCGTTATATTGCCTGTCCAAATATCCTCATAACGAAGAACGGTTGCATTAAAATCCATTGCTACACGGAAATGGTTCTTGTACATACCAAGTCCTGGCCAACGGCAACCATATACTAATAAATAAAGATTCACAAAAAGGTCGCCCAAGGCTGTATGCATAATGCCCGAGCCCTTAAGCCATGGCTTGTTATGATAAAAACCACTTAAGGCCATAGCTATCGGTTCTCGAATAACATAAACTATTGTACTATCCTTATTTAAACTTGTCGGAATATGTGTTTTGTAAATCCTAATGTCTCCTTTCCCTTGATCAGCAGAATCAATCCAGTTTTCTTCCCCTGGGAAATTACAAATTTTACCAGACCGCGCGGTTCTTATTAAACGAGCCAGTCCGGTATTCCCAGCTTTTGGATAGCCAAAAACGATAATATCAGTAGAAAACATAAAATTGGTAATATGAATATTACGGCCGCTCGAAGCTCTTTTCGGAAAGCGGCACTAATAATAACTATGGTATATAAAATTACTGGGGCCAATAATATAGAATAACTCGTGAATGGTACCAAACACCAAAATATCATTAGTTCAAAAAACGGGAAGTATAAGCCAAGCTTTCGCAATCCAATTTGATTCATTTTCAACGTAACTACAGGTCTCAAAAGCGACATTGTTATGGCCCCTACAATTAAAACGACAAGTCGTCTTTCAACATTTTCTGATAAATTAAAATATGTAAGGATGTGGTGCTCATAGTGAAATATTAAAAGAAGTGATATGAGACCATACACTATGGGTACCCACATAGCTCGGTTCAAAACTTTTACCTCAGACTCTTTGAGATTTACAAAATAGTTGGTGAATGCGTTAATCGGAATGTTTATTGCTCTTGACGCCGTTTCATTTAGCCTGTAAATTAAAGAGAGGCTGCCAAATTTAATCTTGGGTAAATAAGCGCCTTGACTTTTTAAAAAAGACTCGGCCAATGCCTTATTGGCGTTTGATTCGAAATAATATGGAATAAAATCACTAATTCTAATCGAAGTAAAACTTGGAATTATTCTCTTTACCCTTATTAAGGTTATTAGAAACATGAATCCAATACACTCGGAAAATACGAGACTGAGAACAAAATTTTGAAGAGTGTAGTTTGGAAACAAATAGCTCAATAGCAGCAGGTGTATTGTTCTTGTCATAATGACCGAGGCTGCAATATTTCGCCCGTCATCCATGGTCTGAAACCATGATCTAATTTGATCCGATAGATAAATAATTAATTGTAAAAAAAGAATTAAATATAGTATTGTTGCGGTAGGTAACTTAAATATAAATAGAGCTCCCGTAGTAATCGAAAGAGAAGCTAAACCGCCCAAAAGAATAAAACCCAGTGCTCGAGTCTTTTCAATATTTTCTATTAATATCATTCGACCGGATGCTGGGAAAAACGAATATAAAAATGCCGCATTTACCTGCCAATAAGCATATTCTGCATATTTAACTTCTCCTATCGATCCAATGAATTTGGGAGTGAAGAAAATTCCAACTATCAACGCGACAACTAGTGCGTAATAGCCTCCAATACTTTGGATTGCTCCTGATTTTATTCTCTGATTACTTTCCAATTCCGAAATAATCAAAACCAAATTGCGCAACGATCGAACTGCAGTAGAGGTTACGACCGTCAAAGACCACCTTGGTGTTCATTGCTGCACCTACTTTCTCCCAATTCGGTACACGGAAATCGGTCCATTCAGTGATCAACGCTAAGGCATCAGCGCCTTGTACAGCATCTAAGTTGCTCTCGCAGTAGGTAATTGTCTCGCCTAGGTCGTGCTTTGCCTCGTTCATGGCTACTGGGTCGTAGGCACGAACATGCGCTCCTGCCTGGGTCAGTAGATTTACCAATACGATCGAAGGTGCCTCACGCATGTCGTCTGTGTTTGGTTTAAATGAAAGTCCCCAGAAGGCAATGGTCTTGCCTTGAAGGTTGTCGCCGAAATAGGCGTTTATTTTATTAAACAGAACACTCTTTTGATCGTCATTTACCGCCTCAACAGCTTCGAGGATGCGCATCGCATGTCCGCTTTCACGGCCCGCACGAGCTAGTGCTTTTACATCTTTTGGGAAACAAGAACCGCCGTACCCAATGCCTGGGTAGATGAACTTATTGCCTATTCTTGGATCAGAACCAATGCCCTTGCGCACCCAGTTTACATCCGCACCCATCTTTTCACATAGGTTAGCAATGTCGTTCATGAACGAAATCTTTGTCGCCAACATGGCATTAGCAGCATATTTGGTCATCTCTGCCGAAGGGATGTCCATAAAGATCAACGGGTGGCCGTTTAAAGTCAACTGACGGTAGAGCCTGTCCATGATTTTCTGCGCACCGTCGCTGTCCAAACCAACCACAATGCGATCTGGGTTCATGAAATCGTCGATGGCTGCACCTTCTTTCAAGAATTCAGGATTCGAAGCGACATCAAAGCTGATATCTACATCGCGCAAATCAAGGGCATTTGCTACGGCGCCTCGTACCTTTTCCGCAGTGCCTACAGGAACGGTAGACTTGGTAATGACGACCATATAGTCTTCCATACATTGGCCAATTGATTTTGCTACGGCAAGCACGTATTGTAGATCTGCAGAGCCGTCCTCACCAGGAGGCGTACCCACAGCGATAAAGGCCGCTTCAGAGCCTTTGATACCCTCGGAAAGATCGGTGGTAAAGTGCAAATAGCCCTTTTCAAAGTTGCGAAGAACGATTTCCTTTAATCCCGGTTCATATATGGGAAGGATGCCGATTTTGAGGCCGTCTATTTTTTTATGGTCAATATCTACACAGGTCACATCGATACCCATTTCTGAAAGACATGCTCCCGTTACTAAGCCTACGTATCCTGTTCCAATGACTGTAATCTTCATATTGAAAATTCTCTAATTTTAGATTGAGATACTTTTAAACCATTGATATGTGGCTTCAATACCATCTTTTAGCTGAATCTTAGATGACCATCCTTGTGCTTCAAGTTTTGAATTATCCATCAACTTTCTAGGTGTTCCATCTGGCTTGGAACTGTCCCAATTAATTTCTCCTCGGTGTCCAACTATGGATTGAATTTGCTCTGCTAAACCATTGATTGTAAGGTCTGCCCCGGTACCAACATTATACAAGTGCTCTTCTAGTCTGTTCTCCAGAGCAAATAATACCGCCTGACCCAAATCATCCACATGCAAAAACTCACGCATTGGAGAACCAGTTCCCCAAAGCTCTACAGGAGTATTACCATTTAACTTAGCCTCATGGAATTTCCGAATCATAGCCGGCAATACATGTGACGACTTCAAATCGAAGTTATCGTTTGGTCCATAAAGATTTGTAGGCATAAGTGAAACATAGTCTCTACCGTATTCCTTTCGCAAGGCTTCAATTAACTTTACTCCTGAAATCTTAGCAATCGCGTACCACTCATTGGTTGGCTCGAGCGAATCAGTTAACAAGTACTCCTCTTTCAATGGCTGGGGAGCAAACTTTGGATAGATACAGCTCGAACCTAAGAAAATGAATTTAGGGACGTTGTATTCATGCGCAGAACGAATGAGGTTGTTCTGAATAAGCATGTTGTCCATCAAGAACTCGTAAGGATATGTGTTGTTCGCAAGGATTCCGCCGACCTTAGCTGCTGCATCAATTATGGTAACAGGTTGCTCGGTTCTGATAAACTCTTCAACAGCCTTCTGATCGCGTAAGTCTAATTCCTTGGAAGTCTTGCCAACAAGATTAGTATACCCCTCTACCTCTAGCGCTCTCCAACATGCTGAACCTACCATGCCTAGATGACCTGCGATATAAATTTTCTCCGACTTTTTAATCATTACTCGAAGTAGTTTAAAGTTTGATACCCTCCGTCTTCGAGATATTTATCTTTTTGCATCAATATAAGGTCCGAGCTCATCATATCTTCTACTAGTTCACTCAACTCAATCTGAGGCTCCCAGGAAAGTTTCTCTTTAGCTTTGGTTGGGTCTCCGATTAATAAGTCTACCTCTGTTGGTCGGAAATATTTTGGATCAATCGCCAGGACTTCTCTACCTATTTCTAGTTGGTATTTAGGATTATTACATTTTGCAACTTTAGCGACCTCATCTACTCCTGAACCTATAAATTCAAGTTCAATACCTACATGATCAAAAGCCATTTTTACAAAGTCACGAATCTTAGTCGTTTTACCTGTTGCAATCACCCAATCTTCAGACTCTTCAGCTTGAAGAATCATCCACATCATTCGAACATAATCCTTGGCATGTCCCCAATCTCTTTTAGAATCTAAGTTCCCTAAATAGAATTTCTCTTGAAGTCCCAATGCAATCCTTGAAACTGCACGGGTGATTTTTCGTGTCACGAATGTCTCCCCGCGAATAGGGCTTTCGTGGTTGAAGAGAATACCGTTAGATGCAAATATTCCATATGCTTCCCGATAGTTCACCGTAATCCAATACGCATACATTTTAGCCACCGCATAAGGAGAACGAGGATAAAATGGAGTTGTCTCTGTTTGAGGCACCTCTTGTACTTTACCATACAATTCAGAAGTAGAGGCTTGATAAATGCGTGTTTTCTTTTCAAGGCCAAGAATACGTATGGCTTCCAATAGCCTTAGGGTTCCTATACCGTCAGCATCTGCTACATATTCTGGCACATCGAAGGATACACGTACATGGCTCATTGCGGCCAGATTATAAATCTCATCCGGCTGAATTTCTTGAATCAAACGAACAAGGTTCGTACTATCGGTCATGTCTCCAAAATGAAGAAAGAACTTCGCGCCATCAATGTGCGGATCTTGGTACAGGTGATCAATACGGTCAGTATTGAATAATGATGTTCTACGCTTCAGTCCGTGTACTACATAGTCTTTCTTGAGAAGAAACTCAGCAAGGTATGCCCCGTCTTGCCCAGTAATTCCTGTGATTAATGCTACTTTACTCATAACTGGGTTTTATAACTTTTTTTCTTGATGTCAATACCATGTCCTCGCTTCTATATCCCCTTGTAGAGACTGCACTTTCTGCCTGCAACCGGGCAATCATTGTTCGCTAAGTTTTTGCCACACTAAAAGGCCGTCTATTGCGCCGCCCAGTTCTGTTTCTTCTTCCAGCTTCACCATAATGGTTTTTCCGGTGAGCGACTGCGCCCTATCGGTTAGCCGCTTAATGTAGCTTCGATCTAAATCTGCTCCTACGAGTATAGCTTCAATATACTCACTCGGTAGGCCTCTCGCCAAGTCGCCACAGACCCATACCTTCTCGAGTGAAGGGAGGTTAGCGGTAACCCTCTCTACCAAAGCATCAATACCCGATACTTTACGTACGATGGAGGTTAAATCTGAAGTTAGTGGGTGGGAAGTATTTACGCTGTAGAGCTTACGACGACCTTTAGTTTTGGACGCAAGTAATCCTGCCTTTTCCAGGCGGTTAAGTTCAAGTCGTATGCTGTTGGTGTTTTCATCCAGCTCCTTGGAGAGTCCTTGGAGGTAGCCGTCAACGGTTTGGTTTAAGAAGAAGCGTGTAAGTAGCTTCAGACGGGTTTTGGAAGTAATAAGAGGTGCGAGCAGTTCGATGGTACCCAGCTTAGTTTTTACGGCTTCGCCGCTGTGAGTCCCATCGTACTCTTAAGAAAGTAGCTTAGGTTCACAGGCCGGCTTAAGGTAAACAGCAAGTGAACAGCGTTTACCGAAGCTTTGGTTTGGAATACAAAATTAAGGGACAACAAGTGGATGACAAACATTCAAGTGAGTAAAATTTTTACTCGTTATTCACATTGTCTCGATTGACACTGTTCTTACAATGCTAAAAGATCGTTGTTACTGAGCGAGAGCGTAAGCTGCAGACC